>ENA-UPXM01001244-UPXM01001244.1-activated-sludge-metagenome-genome-assembly--contig:-NODE-1244-length-33730-cov-16.432873_pt1 | contig 33730 bp, 30 predicted proteins | sample MGYA00238178_ERZ772708 | MGnify/ENA primary metagenome ERZ772708 (study PRJEB29002, sample SAMN05720212) | activated sludge metagenome | isolation source: anaerobic digester from wastewater... | reverse complement strand
ATTTAATGCATCTCTGCTTACAAAATGTGTGAATGATTTTATTTGCTTTGCTAAACATTCGTCATTTATGCAGTACAATGTCTTAATGTCATTATCATTTTTAATTGATGTTTCACCGCCGCATACAGGGCAATGTTCTGGAATCTCAATATTATTGCTCCTGGTTAAATTATCCGAAATTTGAGGAATTATCATATTTGCCTTATACACATTGATTCTATCGCCGATTCCAAGCTCCAGGTCTTCCATAATGCTTAGATTATGAACACTGGCACGGCTTACGGTTGTTCCTTCAAGCTCCACGGGCTCAAATACTGCGATTGGATTTATTAATCCCGTCCTTGAGGCACTCCATTCAATTTCCAAAAGAGTAGTTTCCTTAATTTCGTCACTCCATTTAAAGGCAATTGAATCTTTCGGAAATTTTGCGGTACTTCCTAATGATTCTCCGTATTTTATATCATCATATGTTAGAACAAGTCCGTCCGAAGGCAGGTCGTTTTCTCTAATGTTCTCCTCAAACCAATTTACTGTTTCTTCAATATTTTCTTGAGTTACTTTCTTAAATTCAACTATGCTGAATCCTTGACTGTTGAGCCATAATAGCTGCTCGATTCTTGAATTTTTAAAATCGACTTCATCCGCTTTAACTACCGAAAATGCATAAAACCCCACATTTCTTTCTGCGGTTATTCTATTGTTTAGCTGCCTTACGGAGCCGCTGCAAAGATTTCTGGGATTTTTATATTTACCCGCAGCTTCCGGAATTGTCTCATTTATTTTATAAAAGTCTGAATAACTGATAACTGCTTCTCCTCGTAAAACCAAACTTCCTTTATAGGCAATACTAAGAGGAATATTAGTAAATACCTTTGCATTGTTGGTAACTACTTCTCCAACCTCTCCATTACCCCTGGTTACAGCCTTTACAAGCCTTCCTCCTTCATAAGTCATCACAATTGTAAGGCCATCCAGCTTCCACGAAAGGGCTCCTGTTTTTTCTCCGAGCCAATCCTTTAAAGCAGTAACTTCCTTTGTTTTATCCAATGAAAGCATAACCTTCTCATGCCTTTCCTCAGGCAAATTTGATAAGAGCTCATATCCAACACGGATGGTGGGGCTGTTAGACAGTACTATCCCTGTTTCTTCTTCCATTTTTTTAAGCTCATCGTAAAGCTTGTCATATTCATAATTTGACATTATTTCTCTGTCTTCTTGATAATATGCTTTGTTTGCTTCATTTAAAAGCCTTATTTTTTCTTTCATTAAAAGGAGTTTCTTATCCATACTTTACCTTCCGTTTAAATTTTTTCGATTGGAGCAAGTTTGAGTGAAAGATTCCTTATCCCCTTATTTTCAAAAGCTGCCACGATTATTTTATCGTCTCCGCTGTCCTTTATTTGTACTACTGTTCCCTTCCCCCAAGACTTATGCATTATTTTATCACCGGGCTCAAACTTATCTGATTTAATCTTTGGTTTTTCTTTTTCCGTGATTTCAGCTCTATATTCAAAAAAACTGGTTTTTCTTGCGATTTGGGACTCCAATTGCTCAAGTTTTTTATTGGCATAAGAATAAGGGTCGGATTCTTCTATGCATTCTTCGGGAATCTCTTCCAAAAACCTTGATTTCATCCTCATTTCATGGCTTCCAAAACGAATTCTGTCCCTTGCATGAGTAATATAGAGCATTCTTTTGGCTCTTGTTATAGCAACATAGAAGAGTCTTCTCTCTTCTTCAACATTGTCTTCACCATCGAAATGAATGCTCGGAAACATGCCGTCTTCAAGACCTGTTATGAAAACCGTGTCAAATTCAAGACCCTTAGCACTGTGTACAGTCATCAATGTTACAACGTCTTTTATAGAATCAGTCTTATCTATATCGGCAAGCAATGAAATATGAGCCAAAAAATCTTCTAATGTATTTTCCTCATATCTTTCTTCAAAATCCTTTGCTGCGGACAAGAATTCATCTATATTTTCAACACGACTTCTTCCTTCAACTGTTTCGTCTTGAAGTAGCATATCTTTCAGCCCTGTATCTTCGATTACGCTTATTATGAATTCGCTTAAAGGCATTGCATCCTTTTTAATCATCAGCATTTCCATCATGGACACAAAGCTTTCAATACTCTTTGCTGCTGAAGGTATAAGCCCCATCTTATCAAAGTCAAAACATGCTTCAAATTTCGAAACTCCATTTGCTTCAGCATAATTTGAAATGGTATCGGTTGATTTTTGTCCTAATTTTCTTCTCGGTACATTGATTATCCTTTCAAAACTCACGTCATCCTTTTGATTTAGGATAAGCCTTAGATAAGCCATTATATCCTTAATTTCTTTTCTATCGTAAAATTTTACTCCTCCTACAATTTTGTAGGGTATCCCTTCTCTAATTAAACCTTCTTCCAAGGCTCTTGACTGTGCATTCGTCCTGTATAAAATTGCAATTTCAGAGTAATTGATATTATTTTCCCTATGCTCTTTGCGAATTAATGCTGCCGTGGTAAAAGCCTCATCTCTTTCATTGTCTGTTTCTATTATTCGTATTAAGTTTCCCTTTTTTTGCTCTGTATACAGGTTTTTACCCTTTCGTTGATAATTGTTTTTAATAACTCCGTTTGCAGCATTTAAAATTACATCCGTAGAGCGGTAATTTTTTTCAAGCTTGACTATTTTGGCTCCTTTGAAGTCATTTTCAAAATTAAGAATATTGCTTATATCGGCACCCCTCCAGCCGTAAATGGACTGGTCCTCATCTCCTACCACAAATACATTGCTTTCACCGTTTTTCTTTTTACCTAATATTCTTATGAGATTATACTGAGCATTATTGGTATCCTGGTATTCATCCACAAGTATATACTTAAACCTTTCTTGGTAGTGCTTTAAAATATCTTCATTTTTTTCAAACAGTTCAAGTGTTTTTAGAATTAAATCATCGAAATCCAATGCATTGGCAGCTTTAAGCTTTTTTTCGTAAAGAGCATATACTTCTCCCTTATTCCTGTTTGCATAATTTAAGTAATTATCTTTAATATAGTTGTCGGGAGTATTGCGCCTGTTTTTTTCATTGCTTATAAGTGCCTTAATACTGTTATAATTATATAACTTGGGGTCTAATTCCAATTCCTTAATGCAGTCCTTTATTACTATTTTTTGGTCATCATCATCGTAAATAATAAAGTTTTTATCATAACCTATTCTGTCAATAAAACTTCTTAATATGCGTACACAAACAGAGTGAAAAGTTCCAATCCACATTCTGTCTATGGAATAATCAATAAGACGACCTATTCTTTCCTTCATTTCACTTGCTGCTTTATTGGTAAATGTTATTGCAAGAACTTCCCAAGGCATTGCTTTTCCGGACTCAATCAAATATGCCGTCCGGTGAGTCAGGACTCTTGTCTTCCCGGTGCCTGCCCCTGCAATAACCAATATGGGACCTTTGTCATGAGAAGCTGCTTCTCTTTGTTTGTCATTTAATGAATTTAGTATTTCCATTTTTCTCCTATCTGAAAAAGTACGGGGACATTTTTTTTAATTATATCACAGTCAACCATTACTCTCAAGATTCTGATTATTGTTTTAGGAATATATTTGTTTATGGTAAATAAATTTAGGTATAAGTATATTAGTTAATATTCTAATTATTGGCTAAGGAGGGACTTTATGAAAAAAATATTGGTACCCGTGGATGGCTCAGCCGCTTCTCAGAAAGCTGTTGCCCAAGCTTTTGATATTGGAAGAAAATATAACAGTGATGTTGTGGTTTTTCATGTTTTCATTGAACATGACATTGATATGTACAATAAGTTTGGTGTTGTAATAGATCCTGATATGAACAAACTAAAAAAGAGATTGAAAGAAAATGAAAGTAAAATGCTGGATTCAATAATTAATCAGTATGACAACACAGGTATTAACCTAAAGAAAAAAATCGTTTCCGGTGTGGCTTATGAAGAAATTTTAAAAGAAGCAAAAGATGGTAATTATGATTTGATAGTTATCGGTCAAAGAGGATATTCAAAGATTAAACGCTTCTTTGTCGGCTCTCAAACAGTTCGTGTCATATCTGATGCAACTTGCCCTGTCTTAGTGGTTCATGAATAAATAATTGGAGGTTATTATGAAAAAAATTTTAATACCTATCGACGGCTCGCCCTTATCTGTAAAAATTGGTGAAAAAGCCGTAGAATTAGGCAAATTAATTGATGCCGAATTAATTTTCATAACTGTTATTAACATGCCCTCAGAAGACAAATATGCATACTTCGGTATGACCGTTGAGAATCAATTTTCAGCAAATCGCAAGGAAATGCTTAATAAATTAATGCAGCAGGAATCTAAAATGCTCAATATTATTGTAAGAAATTTAGATACCGGTAATTTAAAGGTAACTCAAAAATTATTGGTAGGCAGGCCTGCGGCTGAAATTTTAAAATTTGCAGAAGAAGAAAATATTAATTATATTTTTATGGGAAGAAGAGGGTTCTCTCCGGTTCAAAGATTTTTTGTAGGCTCTGTAACTCAAAAAGTTATTTCAGCGGCACCATGTCCGGTAATAGTAATAAACGGATAATTAGGAAGGGTTGGGGGACATACCTTGTCCCCGTACTTTAAAATTAGCTGAATAGACATCGCAGGAATTCTTCCTTTGTGATCCTGCCAAGATATTCATCAATTGAAATATCTTCTATAGCTTTATATATTTCATTGATATCATACTTAACACCTAATAGCTTATCTTCTAAATTCTTAACATCTCCCTTGCCGAAAAAATCACCATAGATTTTACAGCTTTCAATAATTCCATTGCACACATGAAGTCTAACTTCTACTCCTCCTCCTTCAAATCTGTCGTAACCTTTATAGTTGAATTCCGGGGACCTTCCAAAGTTCCATTCCCAAGTTCCGTATCTTTCATCAACCATTTTTTGTATCTTATTTCTGTCTTCATCGGATAATTCAAATATTTCAACAGGTTGATTGAAGTATTCAAAGATATTCTTTAGAAGAATCTGTTTGAATTGCAGCACATCAATATCATCCTTGACATATGGTTTAATATTTGTCACTCTGCTGGATACGGACTTTACTCCCTTAGATTCTATCTTATCTCTTTTTACATTTAATGCTTTAGACAATATGTCCAGTTTTGAATCAAAAAGCAGGGTTCCGTGATTCAATACTCTTCCTTTTATAATGCTTTGTGCTATGCCTGAAAATTTCTTTCCGTCAATAACAATATCATTTCTTCCCGATAATTCACAGTCAACTCCCAACTTTTCCAATGACTTGACTATGGGAATATTGTATGTTTTAAAGTCTATTAAATTGCTTTGTGCCTTAGTTATAAAAGAAAAATTTAAATTCCCCAAATCATGATAAACAGCACCGCCGCCGGTTACTCTTCTGACAACATTTATATTGTTGTTCTTAACAAATTCCATATTAATTTCTTCTATAGTATTTTGATTTTTACCTACAATTATGGAAGGTCCGTTTCTCCATAACAAAACGAAATCTTCATTGTTATCTAAATTTTTAAAAACATACTCTTCAAATGCTAAATTATAATGTGGGTCTGTCGAATTATTTTCGATATACTTCATGCTGCACTCCTTGTTAACATAATTGAAATTATGTAAATCTTATTTTGCAAATTATATAATAAAGATTATGATAATTCAATATTTAGTTTAAATTTAAAAGAAGCACCGGCATCTAAGCGGCACTTCTATAGTTTCTTCATTTTTATTTTGACTATTTATTAAAATCTAATTGAGAATAGGTCAATACCTGAAATTTATCACTATGCCGGTCAATAAACATAATAATCTGTTTTAGCATATCCTTGTTGTAGGTCATACCAAATTCATCATCTTCATATCCGATTTTATGAAATATTAATACAAATGTTTTTAATTCATTAATTCCTTGTTTAAGCTGAGCTGTAACTTCATTTGCTGAAATATTTGTTACGGGATTTATTGAGGTAATGGGATAATAGTAGTAATTGAAACTATCTAATACAATTATATTATCCGATGTTCTGACACTTCTGTACCCTGCATTTTTCAGTTGCCTTATAAGGTATGGGTTAATTTCTCCATGCGGCATGACAACCATATCACTGCATTTTCCAAAATATCTGTTGTCCATCCACCGCCTTGATTTATCAAAGTCTGAAAGAAGTTCGTCAGTATTGTTATATGCATCTGCCCTGTGTGAATAAGAATGATTTAATAAATCCCAACCTTCTAAATATAATTCTGCAAGTTCTTTGTAAGACATATATTCATCTTCAACAATTAATGAAGGAATAATGGACACGCTCCCCTTATAACTGTATTCTTTCATTAAACTATAAGCTTCAGAATATACACTCCTCCACCCATCATCAAACATAAAAACTATTTTAGTTTTGTCTCTATCAATGGCAGTATTATTGTTTTGTATGTTGTAATTTTTAAGATTCATTGCTACGCAAAAATCTTTGCCGCTGTTTATCAAAAATATAATTGTTCTTGGATATATTAGTGCAGTAATGATAAAAGATAATAGGATGATTTTTATTTTTATCTTAATTTTCTACCCTCCGCTCTATTATAGCAATTTTATATTTCTTTAAAATGTGCTTTCAAATATGAGTTTTGTTTTAAATTAATTACAACAGTATCTTCTTCTGACTGAACTACGCCTTCCCAGCCTGCGAATACAAAACCGGGAGATGGTATAGCTTGAACCTTTATTGGAATATCTGTAAAGTAAGTACCCTCCCATAGGGTATCTTTATCTAAAATATTTACCGAATTAATCTTTATTGCTCCTCCCTCATTCATATCAACTTTAATTGAAGCTGTACCGGTTAAACCAAAGTAATTTATTATGTGTTGATAAATGTGTTGAGGTCTATACCTTGCGAATTTCTTCATAACTTCAATCTCATTACTCCAATTTTCAACCTTATTATTATGAAGCTTCCATCTTGCTATATGATTTGCTATATTGGGATAATAAATTTCTTCCATAGCTTCAATTCTGTTTATTACAACATCCGGTTTATAAATAGTGTTTAATCTGTCTGCAAATGTATTGATAAACTGATTCTTAAAGCTTTCATTTTCAAGTAAGGACCTCAACAAAAAAGTTGACCAGGGTGGATTAGGATAGTAGGGTCCATCCGCTTGTGTTGCCATTTCAAGAGAATTGTTTTGAACAGGGCTTTCACCTTTGAATAATCCAAATCCATAATCTAAATCAAATACAAGCCATCTCCATCGTCCATCATGACCATAGAGTGAGTTGGGCTCATAAGCTTGTGTTCTTTTACGCCATATGCGAACATTATTGCCCGGCCAGTCTCTATTATCGCAATAAATTTGTAAAATATTATATTCAATAAAATTATCAACATCCATTTTAGTTTTTATATATTCATAGTCCTTCTGACTCTTTGCACCATGTTCTTCAATATATTTAATCATATGGTTATAATGCATCTCATCTCCCGCATATCCTTCTTGAATTTCAACTCCTGCAATACCTGTGGGATTATTTACAATAACTATATCTTCTGTGTTCATATGATAATAATTACTTATATAGTTTTTATCATATATTTCTCTGATATTATGAATTCCATAGTATTCTCCATTTATATATAATATCCCTTAATAGCTATGATGGATGCTATAAAATTATAAGCTATTGTGGTTAAGAAATAAGCGAACATATACAAAGGATAGCCATAAATTATCTTCATAAATATCAAAATACAATTAATCACAAATACAATAGTAGCAAACGAATTACTCAACAGGGCATCTATAATCATTAGGAAGCATAAACTATTGTTAAATACATTTCTAAACAAGAAATTATGGTTGTTTATAATTCATCAATGAATCCTTTTTGCCAGCGTACTCGCTGATTAATTAATCCTTTCAAACTTTCAGGACATTCTGTATAACAGGTGGCACTTTTATTAAAAACCAGTTTTTTATTATGAGCCTTTGCATATTCCTGAAATCGTATGGTTATATCAATATCCTCACCTAAGCCTGATCTATACCCGCCTACTTCCATCAAAACCTTTCTTCTGAAAACACCAAAAGCTCCTGAAATTATACTTAAAGCATCATTATATGCAAGAGAGGCTTTGTAAATATAAAAGCCTTTTATATAATCTAATGCTTGAATTAAAACAATCGGTTTTTGTCTTTCATCTAATTTAAACATTTGCATAATCTGAACTACTCCGCCTGATGCAATTATATCTTCATCTTCAAATATTTTATTCATGCTATCTAAAGCATTTTTCTCAAGGATACAATCTCCATCCATGGTTACTATCAGTTCGTATTTAGAAAATAAAATTCCGGTATTTAAACTGCTTGCCTTCCCTCCGTTATATTTATCAATCACATATATAAATGAATACTTATTAGATTTATATATACCCTTCATCTGGTCTGTCCATAAAGATATAGGTTCAGCTTCTAAAACTTGTAAATCTAAAATTTCATTCAAGATTTCAAATGTATTATCTAAAGAACCATCATTAATAAATATTACCTCGAAGTTATCATAATCAATATTTAACAACCCTTGGATCGTATATCTGATTATTAAAGCTTCATTATAGCAGGGAACTAAAATAGACATTCCTTTTTGTGGAACTTGGTAAAGAGTTCGTCTATCTTTGAACCTTAAAGAACTGATTAAATGATATATCGAGAAAAATGTGCTTAAAAAAAGAACTGCATAAAAGAACACTTATAAATCCCTTCCTTCTCTAAATGTCGGATTTATATTGGTAGAAAGAATCTTGAAATGGTTAGGAAATATAGTGTTGTCATCAGGACTTCCCGGCCAATTTCCTCCAACAGCTTGATTTATAATTATATACATATATTCATGAGGCACTCCCTTGGTTGTAGTGTATATTTGCTGCTCATCTATATACCAGGTTAAAAACTCAGCGTCCCACTTTAAGGCAACAGTATATTGTTCTTTTTCTGAAACCATATGTTCAAAATAGTCCCTCCCTCGCATGTTGTTTTCTTCAAAATGAACTACTCCATAAAATTTATTTGGCTCACTTCCTATCATTTCAAATATATCTATTTCAGGCAGCGGACCTCCGCTTATGGGCAAAAGCCATATAGCCGGGAACAGCCCTTTTCCCTTAGATATCTCAATTTCAAACTCAAAATATCCATATTTGAATGCTTCAGTACTTTCCACCAGTCCTGAAGTGTATATCTTATCATCTATAATTTCTTTTTTTGATATAATTACAATGCTATCTTCATCAAAAGTTACATTATCTCTGCTGTATAATTGCAGCTCATTGTTATAACTGTCTTTTCTATCAATGGCTATCCAACTATGTTTATTCTCATCAATTTCATTTAGCTCTATATCAGGTGTGTTGTATACGGGTTTTTGTCCATTAATACTACTGTTTACACTTTGTTTTTTTGTATATTCTCCTCTTATTTCATGAACGCTTTTTTTAAATTCCTTGATAATTACAAGTAATATTGTTACTAAAAATAGGGTTGTCAATAAAATTTTAATGTATCTTTTAATCATAAAGGTACCCCTCTTACCTTCTAAGAGAAAAGACTAAAATTAAATTAATTACTTAATATCTTAATCATATATATGTGAAGATATCATTAATTTATGACTGATATTTTTAGGGAAGTTTTTAGGGTTTTAACAAAAAAAGAGACGGATATGATTAATTTAATCAAAAATACCGTCTCTAAAGTTTACTAAAGATTATTAAAACATATAATTCTCAAGAACGAAAAATACCGTCCCCAAAATTCTTGTTAATATAATTTAAATTATGTAAATCTTATTTTGCAAATTATATATTAAAGCTTATGATAATTCAATATTTAGTTTATGCTTTTCATTTTTAGAGTTGGATTTTGTCTAATTTTGTATTATACTAATTTTGGTGGTGACATAATGATTAATAAGACAATATCCTTAATATTAGCTCTAATGTTGATGGCAACTCCTCATGTAAAATGTCCCGAAGTTATAAAAATTCTGTCTATCGGCAATTCTTTTTCACAAGATTGTGTTTATTATTTGTATGATATAGCACAGTCCGCAGGTGTTAATGTAATAATCGGTAACTTGTACCACAGCGGCAGCTCTTTGGAAAAACACGATACAAATGCTAAGGGAAATCTTAAGGCGTATTCATATCAAAAATGGATATCTTCAGAAATGGTAGAAGAAAAAAACAAAACAATGAAAGAAGTGCTGCTTGATGAAGACTGGGATTACATAACATTTCAGCAATCTTCCGAAAATTCCGGATTATACGATACTTATCAGCCTTACTTGAATAATTTGATTAATTATGTTAAATCAATTTCAAAAAATCCTGATGTTAAATTTGCTCTAAATATGACTTGGGCTTATTCAACGAGAAGCAGCAATAAAGGTTTTGCATATTATAACTATAACCAATTCAATATGTACCGCTGCATTACCGAATCCTACAAGCTAGCAATTAAGGAAACAGAAATTGATATAATAATTCCATGCGGCACGGCAATACAAAATGCTCGGACAAACGAAGACCTCAATTCAATTGGTAACCAGCTCACCAATGACGGTTATCATTTAGAAAATGGTATTGGAAAATACATTGCCGGATTAACTTTCTTTGAAACCCTGGTTATTAATGATAAGAATTTAGACCTGAATATTTATGATGATGTGACATTTATACCTGATACAAAAAATGAAAGAGCCGATTTAGCTGACATAGCGAAAAAGTCCGTAATAAAAGCAGTAAATTATCCATATATAATAACAAAAATAAGGGCTGACTAATAAAAGTCAGCTCTTACTGATCAAAGTATATCACATTGTCATACTATCTGCTTGCTTCGTATTGTTTTAAAAGCTCTACAAATAACTTTGGAACTTTCATCATATTTTCCGGAGTTTCAACATATGACAAGCGGAATTGAGTACTTCCAGGGTTGTGTTCACCCTTTTTAATATCATAGAATCCCTTCATAGGAGCAACCAATAGTGTTGTTTGAACTCCGTCTAAGTCTACAGCACCTTCTCCGGCAGTATACAGGCAGAATTCAATTGAATCAAATCCCGGTTTTACAACATTCCTGACATCCACTACAGTGTAAATTGATGCATCAGGGCTTGAAACAATTAAATCGGGCTCTAATTTTTTAAACTCTGCCGTTACATTTTTTATCATATCGCCATAGTAATTACGAATGTCTTTACACCAAGCTGCTATTTGTTCTTTTGTTTCATGAGCCAATGCTCCAAATATATACTGTCCGATTGCATTTGCACATAGGTTTGCCGTATATTCTGCCGCGCAGCGATTACCGAATTCGGGGCTGTCGGTAATAACGGCTCCTATTCTTAATCCGCATGCATTCCATACCTTTGATGCAGTTTCAATGCTTATTCTTCTTCCTTCAATACCCGGCACATCTTTATCTGTAATTCCCCAGATACTTACTAAATCGCTTCCTTCAACATAGAATAATTCACGATAAGCTTCATCACTTGCCATCCACATATTGTATTTAACGCATAGCTCTGCAAGTGAAATTAATGTTTCTTTGTCATAAAACTGGCCTGTAGGGTTGTCATAAGGTATAACAAGAAGTGCTCCCGGCTTGTAAGCTTTTATTGTTTCTTCTATTTTGTCAATTTCCGGAAGGCTGAATTTTCCATCTTCATTTAAATGTCTTTTAACTGTAACAGTCTTACGTCCTACTCTTTCAGCAAAAGAAATATAATTACTGTATGATGGGTCAATCATCATCAAAGGTTTTTCATCTGTTGCCGCAGGTCCGCAAACTCCCATTATTAGCAATTCCATACCGGCTGAACCGCCGTCTGTAACTACAACGCTCAGCTTGCTTGTGTCAAAACCTTGACATTTTAAAATGTGTTTAAATGCATCCTGTGTCTCTGCAAATCCGTTGGTGGCAGTGTATCTGATTACACCCTTATTAAACGGACTTTCAGGAGCATCTAAGTTAAACATTCTTTTTTGCATAGCCGGATTTGTTGGCAATGAAACATTACCGATTCCTACATTGATTACAGCTTCAGGTTTATTCTTTCGCTCTGCATATTTCATTTGTGACAGTCTTACGGCTGAAGGTGCTCTTGATTGAAAATGTGCTGACAATACTGGTTTACTCATTTATTAAACCCTCCTATTAATATTGTTATTTTTATAAAATTTAATAGTACCTATTAAATATAATTATAACGAACTTTAGGTTTTTTGTCCATACATTTATAATTATATGGCATTTTTAAATATATATTGCTTGTTACTGTTTCGCCAAATATTCATTTGCTGCTATTATGTGTGAACTGTAATCGGTAAAGAGTATTTTTTATTATATGCAAAAATAAAGCAGCTAATCGTAGCTGCTTTATATATTATTTACATTTTTTCAAGCAATGTTTTTAAACCTATTCCTACTTCATACTTGTGTCCTAATCTAATCAATGTTCTTTCGATAGCTGCAATTGCTGAATAAACCGTGTGGTCATCAATATTACCCATATGTCCTATTCTAAACATTTTGCCTGCATATGCAGCAAGTCCTCCTGCTACCACTGCGCCTTCTTCAGCCAGTACCTTTCTGAACTGCGCATCATTTATTCCTTCAGGATACAAAACTGTTGAAAGTGTATTGCATCTGTATTCTTTTTTTGCCAATAACTTAAATCCCATTGCTTCTAAAGAATCGTTGAAAGCATTGGATACTTTTGTATGTCTTTCATATCTTTCTTCAAGTCCTTCTTCTTTTATAAGTCTTAATGATTCTTTAAGAGCCCAAACCATATTTACGGCAGGAGTAGCATAATATTTTGACGGGTCGTTCATTATCGGTATCCATTTTTCAAAATCAATGAAATATTCAGGGATAGTACCTAAGGATTTTCTTCTTGCAAGGGCTTTCTTTCCTGCCCATACTATTGCTAAACCCGGTGCAACTCCAAATGCCTTTTGAGAGCCTGTAAACAAGATATCAATATTCATATCATCAACATATTCTCTTTCACCTGCTGAAGCTGCAACTCCGTCAACTATGTATATTGTGTCAGGGAATTTCTTTAAAACTTCACCTATTTTTTCAATTGGTGCCCGTGCACCCGTTGAAGTATCCACATGGGTTACGGTAATTGCCGCATAATTTTTTTCTTTCAATTTTTCTTCGATAGCTTCAGGAGAAACAACATCTCCCCATTCAGCAGACAATACATCTACATTAAGACCTTTCCTGTTACAGATTTCAATAAATCTGTCACCAAAAAATCCGTTAGATACTATCAATATATTATCATCTCTTTTTGTAACATTTGCAACTGCCATTTCCATAGCCATTGTACCGCTTCCGGCTACAACAAAGCATTCACCGTCAACTCTCCACATTTCCTTTAAATCTACTATTAACTCGCTAAAATCCTTAACAAAAACAGGATCTCCAAATGCAACTGTTTCTCTTCCCATTTGGTCATTTATAGTTCTTACTGTGGGAGTGGGACCGGGAATCATTACTAATTTCTTGTTTTTCATAGTATCCTCCTATACTAAAATTTTATTTTTACCTTTGTTATATAAAGACACTCTTTAAAGAAGTTTAATTATATTAAATTTGCATCTTTTAAGATTGCTTTCAGTTTAACCTTATCATCTTCCTTTAACTGCAATAAAGGTTTCCTGACATATCCGCCGTTAAATCCTAATATATCGCAAGCATATTTTAAACCGGCAATTCCAAAAGTTCCTGTAACAGCTGCATTAACCGGGAATACTCTTTCATAAATTTCTCTTGCTTTTTCGAGGTTACCTGCCTCAAATTCCTTTTGAACATCTACGCATTCACCCGGACAGCAGTTTGCTAAAGCCATAATTGCTGCCTCAACGCCTAAGGTCAGAGCAGGGTACCAAGCAGATGCAGTACCGACCATCAAATTAAATTCAGCATTGCCGACAGCTTTTTTAAATTCTATCAGCTGTGGAACATTGCCTGAACTATCTTTCATTCCGATAATGTTTGGATGTTTGCACAAGACTCCTACCGCACGAGCAGAAATGTTTATATGAGTAAACTTAGTCACATTGTAAATCATTATGGGAATTTTTACATTATCGGCAACATCCGTATAATAATTAATCAAAGCTTCATCATTCATTTTCCCTCCATAATAAAATGGAGTGACAAGAAGTGCACAGTCGGCACCTAAATCAGCCGCCTTATTCGTTAAATCGATGGTGGCTCTTGTTGATTCCATCCCTGTTCCTGCAATCACAAGTTTACCCGGTTTTCTATATTTTACTGTGAGCTCTACTAACTTAAGCTTTTCATCCTCTGTTAAATATACTGTTTCACTGTTAGAGCCAAGAACGAGATAGCCGGCTAAATCATAGTTATTCCAATCCTGAATATTTCTTGCAAATTTTTCAAAATCAACCTCATCGTTTTCATTAAAAGGAGTTATCATTGGAGGTATTGCTCCCTTAATCTTAAAATATGCCATTTTTCTCTCCTATTATTTATTTTATTATTAGCTGCAATTCGTTTCTTCACATTAAAATACTACAACTTTTTACAGTACATGTCAATGAAGTGAATAATCAAACAGTTAACCTCTACTTATTTACGACATTAATGGGATTGCCCTTTAAAAATGCTTTTAAATTCTCGACTGCAATATCCATCAGGCGCTGGCGGCTTTCCTTTGGAGCCCAAGAAATATGCGGAGTTATTATACAATTTTTTGCACTGAGAAGCGGATTGTCGGATTTTATCGGCTCTGTAGATACCACATCTACCCCGGCTGCATAAACCTTTCCTGAATTCAATGCATCTGCCAAGTCCTGCTCAACAATTAATTGACCTCTTGAATTATTTATTATAATAACTCCATCCTTCATCTTTGCAATTGTATCTTTATTAATAATTCCTTGTGTTGATGGGAACAAAGGGCAATGGAGGCATATAACATCAGACAATTTAAAAAGATTGTCCAAATCTACATATTCAACAATTTGCCTTCCTTCATCATTTTGATATTCGTCATATGCAATTACCTTCATACCCAATGCCTTGGCTATTTTGCCGGTTGTTTTACCGATTCGTCCAAGCCCTATTATTCCCATAGTTTTTCCGGAAAGCTCAATCAGCGGATAATCCCAGAAACACCAGTCATCATTATGCTCCCAGCGGCCTTCCCTTACAGCTTGAGAGTGGTGTCCTATATGATGGCAAATCTCCAATAAAAGTGCTATTGCAAACTGTCCGACGGCGTCAGTACCATAAGTGGGAATGTTTGAAACGGGAATTCCCCTTTCTTTGGTAGCTTCTATATCCACAATATTATAACCGGTTGCCAAAACACCTATGTATTTAATATTTTTGCATGCTTCTAATGTTTCCCTTGATATGGGAGCTTTGTTTACTAATACAATATCTGCATCTCCGATACGCTCTATGGTTTTTTCTACCGGAGTTCTGTCATATACTGTCAGTTCACCCAGATTCTCAAATCCTTCCCAGCTTAAGTCACCGGGGTTTTCCGTATAACCATCTAAAATAACAATTTTCATTCCAAACCTCCTGTTTTTATTTTGCGTCCATACTGCCTAAATTGACTCTTTATTTAATTATCAAAGAATACAATTGCTTTGTCAATAGAATTTCCAATTGTTTTTATCTTTTATATATTAACGTTTTACTTCCTGCATCATAAAATATTACATATATATATATGTATAAGGAGATGCCATGATATTTAATAACAGTATAAATAACGGTATGAATCAAATTGCTCAACCTGAAAGAAGATTTGGGCCTATTACTATAGGCAGATTAGCACCTGATTTTATAGCACTGTCAACGCAGGGTTATATCAGATTGTCCGATTATAGAGGTAAATGGGTAATATTAACCAGTCACCCGTCTGCTTTCGGTGCGGTCAGCACTACAGAAATAATTAGTGCTGCACAGGACTATCGGCAGTTGTCAGCGAATAATATAGAAATTATCGGTTTAACAACGGATAATATTAGTGCAATTTTAGCCTGGATAAATGATATATATCAAAATACGGGAATATCAATTCCTTTTCCAATAATTTCAGACACTGATTTATCTTTATCGGAATTGTATGGCATGATAAGTCCTGACAGAGCATTTGGATCAACTGTAAGAAGTACTTTTATAATAGACCCGTCAGGCAATGTAAGAGCAATTCTTACCTTGCCTATATCTACCGGAATAAATAGAGAAGAGTTTTATAGGATACTTGAATCGATACTAATAAATGAAAACTATAACTTGCATACTCCTGCAAACTGGAAACCGGGGGATCCGGTTATAGTACCTAATCCGGTTTCATATGAAGAGATGGTTTCCAGAGCTGAGAATAGTGAAAGTTTAGGATATTATTGTCCCTTATGGTATTTATGTTACACTAACTTAGATATGGAAAATGCAGGTGCTATTGTTCCTCCGCAGGTCAATAATAATGTTGCTCCTTCATAAAATAAATATATAATCTGACCTTTATCTTATAATGCAAAAATATAGATGGTTAGATATTAATCATACCATCTATATTTTTTCATACTGACATAAATTACTTATTTGCAAGATAGTTATTACAAAATGTCATTCCGCATTCAGGAAGAAGCTCAGATTAAACCTTCTTTTTCAAGAAATTCTCGTGCTACATCGGCAGGTTCTCGCTTATCCAAATCTACCGCAGCATTGAGCTCAGCCATTTTATTATCATCGATACGATTAGCTAATCGATTTAGGATTTCCTCTAACTCAGGATGCTTTTCCAAAACCTCTCCTCTAACGATAACCGTTGCATCATAAGGCGGGAAGAATTGCTTATCGTCTATAAGAGATACCAAATCGAAAGCAACAATCCTGCCATCAGTAGCAAATCCGCTTATTACATCTACGCTTCCTTCAATAAGGGCCTGATACATCAACGACGGGTCAAGTCCTTTAACAACATCGAATTCAAAACCATAGTGCTCGCTCAGACCGGGATATCCATCAGCCCTCTCTGTAAAAACATAGCTGCCTCCAAGTGTCATTTCATGCGCAACTTCCGCTAAATCGGATACCGTCTCCAAGCCGTATTTATTTGCAGTGTCACGAGTCACCATCATTGCATATGTATTGTTAAATCCATAGGGCTGCATCCATCTGATATTAAATTGCTTATCATATTCTGTTTTTACAATTTTATATACTTCATCCGGGTCAGTCAAAGGTTCCATCCCTAAATTTATCAGACCTGTTCCTGTATATTCCAAATACAAATCTACTTCATCAGCTTTTATTGCTTCAAAAAGTACGGTTGATGCCAAATTTGTCTGAAGAGTGGTATTTAAATCAGTATTTTCTTCAATAAGAATGCTGAACATTTCAGCCATAATGTATTGTTCCGTAAAGTTTTTTCCACCGACCCTTATTTCTAAGTTTTCTTCATTGCTGCCGGTACAACCTGCTGCATTTGTCAATAAGATAATAATTATTAAGAATATTGTAGTTATTTTTATTTTGTTTTTCATCGAAATACCTCCTTTAATATTATTTCATTCCTCTCGGAGTAAGCTTATGTTCTACATATCCGAGCAACTTGTCTGCTACGACAGCTAACAAGGCTGCAAGAATAGCACCAACCAATATCATATCATTGCGATACATTTGAATTCCTTTAAAAATTAATTCTCCTAAACCGCCGGCCCCAATATATGCTGCAATGGTAGCCGAGCCAATATTTATTACGGTAGCAATTCTCACCCCTGCCATAATTACGGCTAATGACTGGGGCAGTTCAACCATGCGCAGTATTTGAAAATTGGTCATACCCATTCCTCTGCCTGCATCAATTAAAGATGACGATACTTCATTGATACCGGTATAGGTGTTTTTTATTATAGGAAGCAGTGCATAAAGGAAAAGCACCAAAATAGCAGTTTCTTTGCCAATACCCATAAAGGGTATTAGAATCCCAAAAAATGCAATGCTAGGAATCGTTTGAAAAATATTAGCAGTTGCCAATATCGGGTCAGCCAGTCGTTTATAACGGGTTACTATTATACCTAAAGGAACCCCGATAACAATAGCTGTAATTATTGAAATTCCTGTTATTTGTAAATGCTCAATCGTTAATCGTATTATATTGTTCATATTATTTTGTACATAATCCAACAGTTGCATATTTATCACTCCTTTCCATCATACAGCTATGCTCTCCCTAAAACATTAACTAAGCTTGACCTGGTAACAAGCCCCAACAGATGCTTTTCATCATCAATTACCGGCACATATCCGACTTGCCCTTGAGCCATAATGGATAATACTTGATTGACATTTGCATCTTCATTTACATGATTAAATTCTGTTCTTGTTATTTCAATAACTGTTCCCCCATTACCAAAGTTATCAAGTATATCATTGGATGTGGCTATTCCGATAAAGTTGCCAAATTCATCGACAACCATCAAACTGTCAACTTTATGCAGGCGCATCTTTTCCAGTGCCTGGGTAAGAGTACGCTCCGGTCGGATGGTTACAGGCTTCTTTATCATAATATCTTTAACTTTAATATATTCGGGACGTTTTAACAGCCTGTCTTTTCCAATAAAGTCCTCCACAAATTCATTGGCCGGATTCTTTAAAATATGCTCAGGGCTGTCAAACTGAAGAACTTTACCATCTTTCATAATTACAATTTTATCGGCAAGCTTCAATGCCTCATCCATATCATGCGTTACAAATACAATTGTCTTTCCAAGCTTATCCTGCATTTGCAGCAGTTCGTCTTGGAGAGAAGACCTGGTAATGGGGTCAAGCGCTCCAAAAGGCTCATCCATTAATATAATCTCAGGGTCGGCAGCCAAAGCCCTAGCTACACCGATACGTTGTTGCTGCCCCCCGCTTAACTCATTAGGATAGCGGTGGTAAAATTTAGAGGGCGGCATACCCACAAAATCAAGCAGCTCTTCAACTCGTTGTTTACGTTTTGATTCACTCCAGTCTTTAAGATATGGAACGAGCCCCACATTTTGAGCAATATTCATATGAGGAAAAAGACCGATTTGTTGTATTACATAGCCCATATTCCTCCTAAGCTCCACAGGATTAATTTTGCTGATATCTGTATCATTGATATAAATACTTCCTTCCGTAGGCTCTATTAAACGATTAATCATACGCAAGGTAGTTGTTTTGCCACAACCGCTGGGTCCGATTAATACTACGGTTTCGCCGGATTTAAAATTTACAGTCAAGTTGTCAACAGCTACAGAATCACCATATTTTTTGGTTACATTTTTGAAACTTATCAAAATAAAACCTTCCTTCTCCATTATTATGTTTATTGATTTAAACCTCAAAATCAATTTTAAATTGATATAATAAAAATAAAGCCATAGAGATTCATAGCTTTATCGAATAATCAAAAAGCTTTTATACTATCAATCCCCCTTCATACGCTTACGAGGTTAGCTGACGGATTCGGACTGAAGAGTAGCCCTACTTCATAAAGAAGATTCACCCCAAAAAGTTGGTTCCCCCGCTCCATCCACATGTTGGACTCAGCGTTGTATAAAAAGAAAAATTATTTAATTAGTTTTATAATTATAATCTAAAAGTATATTAAAGTCAAGAAATAAAAATCGACTAATTTATTCAAATTCAATCGTTGCAGGCGGCTTAGCAGTGATATCATATACAACTCTGTTTACATTCTCAACCTCGTTAACTATTCTGTTGCTTACCTTTTCCAAGACTTCATAGGGTATTCTTGCCCACTCGGAAGTCATGCCGTTTGTAGAATGAACTGCTCTTAGGGCAATTGTGTAACAATATGTTCTTTCATCTCCGGTTACGCCTACGCTTTTGATGTCGGGAAGGGCTGCAAAGTATTGCCATATCTTGTTTTGAAGACCGGCTTTTTTTATTTCATCTCTGAAAATAAAGTCTGCTTCTCTTACTATTTTTAATTTTTCTTCGGTTACTTCTCCCAATACACGGATTCCAAGACCCGGTCCCGGGAATGGCTGTCTTTCAACTATCTCTTCAGGCAGACCCAACTCTCTTCCAACTAGCCGAACTTCATCTTTGTACAATTGTCTAAGAGGCTCAATAAGTTCAAAATCAACATCATCAGGAAGCCCTCCCACATTGTGATGGCTTTTGATTACTGAAGCGGCAGATGTTCCGCTTTCTATAACATCCGGATAAATCGTGCCCTGAACAAGATAGTCGATGTGTCCGAATGTATTCTTAAGTTTCTGTTTTTCTTCTTCAAACACCCTTATAAACTCTTCGCCTATTATTTTTCTCTTCTTTTCAGGCTCAGTTACACCTGCCAATTTTCTGAGGAATCTGTCCTGAGCATTCACACGAATCAGATTCATGTCTAATTTATCTTTAAATACTTTTTCCACCTGATCAGCTTCGTCTTTTCTTAAAAGTCCATGGTCAACAAATACACATATTAAATTTTTACCTATTGCTTTGTGTACCATTGTTGCAGCTACCGATGAATCGACACCTCCCGACAAGGCGCAAAGAGCTTTTTTGTCTCCAACTTGTTTTTTTATTTGTAAAATTGAATCTTCAATAAAATTTCTGACATTCCAGTCTTTTCTCATTTCGAGTACCTCTAATTCTTAAAGTTTATTACGCTTTAACGCCCTGCGAAGACTCTCAGAATTTGAGATTCTTCACTAAGTTCAGAATGACGAGGGCTATACCTGACATCAATAAGATTATCAAATAAAATATATGGTGTCAATAAAAAGGACATGAGATCCTTCGCTATAGCTCAGGATGACAACCTATGGTTGAGTGTAACAATAACTCAGGATAACAATGCCCCTCTTGTTTACATAATTGGTAATTATGTTAACTTCGTGTATCGAAGTATGGGTTTTCTTGCAGCTGTTGCTTCATCTAGCCTGCTTATAAGAGTTGTGTGGGGAGCTGTTTTTACCATCTCCGGAGTATTTTCTGCTTCTTCTGCTATCTGTCTCATGACAGAAATAAATTCATCCAGTGTTTCTTTTGACTCGGTTTCCGTGGGTTCAACCATTAATGCTTCATGAACAATTAAGGGGAAGTAAATCGTTGGAGGATGAAATCCGAAATCCAGCAATCTTTTTGCTATATCGAGAGCTGAAACTCCATTCTTCTCCTTCTGCCAATCCGCTGAAAACACACATTCATGCATGCATTCCGTGTCAATTGGCAGGAAGTATTTGTCCTTAAGCTTATTTGCAATATAATTTGCATTTAAAACTGCATTTTCCGCTACTTCCTTAAGTCCATCCGGACCCATGCTTAAAATATATGCATATGCTCTTACCAATACACCAAAATTACCGTAAAATGATTTTACTTTGCCGATTGAATTTGGTCTTTCATAATCCATGTAATACTCTTCTTCTTTTTTAGAAATAACCGGTACCGGCAGAAATTCCGCAAGATGTTTTTTCACTCCTACAGGACCTGAGCCGGGACCGCCGCCTCCATGAGGGGTACTGAATGTTTTATGGAGGTTTAAGTGCACCACATCAAATCCCATATCCCCCGGCCTTGATATACCTAAAATTGCATTTGCATTGGCTCCGTCATAATACATCAAGCCGCCGGCATCATGTACTATTTTAGAAATTTCCAATATATTTTCGTCAAACAAACCTAATGTATTGGGATTAGTCAGCATGAACCCTGCTGTGTCTTCTCCGACTGCAGCTTTCAATTCTTCTAAATCTACCAAGCCCTTGTCATTAGATTTTATTTCAACTACATCAAATCCGGCAACTGCCGCAGAAGCTGGATTTGTACCGTGTGCTGAATCCGGAACTATGATTTTGGTTCTTTTTTCATCATTTCTGTTTTGATGATATGCTTTCATTATCATTAATCCCGTAAGCTCTCCATGAGCTCCTGCCGCCGGCTGGAGAGTAAATTCTTCCATAGCCGTTATTTCAGAAAGCATTCTGCCCAGGTCATACATTAATTTTAATGCACCCTGTACTGTTTTTTCCTGCTGATACGGATGAATTTTTGTAAACCCGTCAAATCTAGCCGCCAATTCGTTTACTTTGGGATTATATTTCATGGTACAGCTTCCGAGCGGATAGAATCCGGAATCTACACCATGATTTCTTTGAGAAATTTGTGTAAAGTGACGAACTGCATCAAGCTCGCTGACTTCAGGAAGCTCAGGAGCCTCAGCTCGTAAGTATTTTTTATCTATCACATCTAAGGATACATCCGGCACATCGCATTCAGGAAGTGAATATGCCTTTCTGCCTTTTTTACTTTTTTCAAATATTAATTGCATATTACTCACCTGCCTTTCTTACTAATGCATCTATTTCTTCTTTGGTTCTCTTTTCGGTTACCGCAAGCAGGTAAGCATTTTTTAATTCAGGATAATCAATCTCAATATTATAGCCGCCTATTATATTGCTTTTTAAGAGTTTTTCATTTAAGTCGCTTACAGGTTTATCGCTTATTACAGCAAATTCTTTAAAGAATGGTGCTGTAAACAAGGGCTTAAATTTATTGGTTTTAATTAACTCGCTATAAGCATAGTGGGATTTGTTAAGACAAAGCTTTGCAACTTTTTTTAGTCCTTCCTTTCCCATAAATGTTAAATACATGGTTGCCTGCAGTGCATTTAAAGCTTGGTTAGAGCATATATTTGAGGTTGCTTTTTCTCTTCTTATATGCTGTTCCCTTGTTTGAAGAGTCAGTACGAATCCTCTCCTGCCTTCTTTATCGGTCGTCTGTCCTACAATTCTTCCGGGCATTTTTCGCATCAACTTTTCTGTAACAGCCATGAAGCCTAAATAAGGTCCTCCGAAATTAAGTGAATTTCCAAGCGGCTGCCCTTCACCCACAGCAATATCCGCTCCCATTTCTCCCGGACTTTTTAAAATTGACAATGAAATAGGATCTGCGCTTAAGACCAAAAGACTTTTGTTTTTATGAGTTATTTCGGCAATTTTTTCTACATCTTCAATTATGCCGAAAAAATTCGGGTTTTGTATAATTACGGCTGCAGTATTATCATTAATCTTTGTATTTAGCTCTTCTAAGCTTATTTGACCGTTTTCATATGATATTTCTTTTACCGTTATATTTCTGAATTTAGCATATGTATTTAAAGTTCGCCTACTTTCGGGATGGACAGAAGATGCTACTAATACTTCCTTCCTGCGTGTTGCTTCACAAGACATTGCACTAGCTTCCGCCAAAGCTGTCGCACCGTCATACATTGATGCATTAGCAACGGGAAGTCCGGTTAATTCACTTATCATTGTTTGGTATTCAAATATTGCCTGCAATGTTCCCTGACTTATTTCAGGCTGGTAGGGAGTATATGCTGTATAGAATTCCTGCCTCATTATTAACTGATCTATTGCTGAAGGTATGTAATGGTCATATGCGCCGGCACCCATAAAACATACATATTCATCGCTATTAAAATTTTTATCGGATAATGATTTTATTTTTTTTATCAGTTCCATTTCTGACAAAGCTTCAGGTATTTTTAACTTTTCTTTTAATCGTACCGAATCAGGAACAGCTCTGAACAGAGAATCTATATCCTTATATCCGATTTCATTTAGCATTTGCTGCCTGTCATCAGTGGTGTTTCCAATATACCTTGTCATAACTGCTCCCTTATTCACATAATTCTTCGTATTCTTCAGCTGATAACAAGCTGTCAACTTCAGTAGGCATGCTCATATCTATTGCTACAATCCATGCATCATATGCAGATTCATTGATTAAGGCCGGATTGTCTTCCAACTCTTCATTTACTTCTACAACTGTTCCTGAAACGGGGGCATATACATCTGAAGCCGCCTTAACTGATTCAAGTACAACAAACTGGTCGCCTGCTTCAACTACAGTTCCAACCTCAGGCACTTCCACATAAACAATATCCCCTAACTGTTCTTGTGCATAGTCAGTAATTCCTACATATGCCTTATTTTCTTCTACTCTCACCCATTCATGAGATTCAACGTATTTTAATTCTGGTAGTAATTTCATAATTTCCTCCGTGTATTTAGATATTATTATAGATACCCAATAAATATATTTTTAATTAAATTTTTTCGTATGTATAGAATAGGGTTAGGCCATCTTTTTATATTTTTTGGAATAAAAAGGCTTTTTAATAACTTTTGCCTTAGAATTTTTATTTCTTATTAAAATTTCTATTTCTGTTCCTTCCTTTGAATATGCAGAATCTATGAGGGCTAATCCTATGTTTTTCTTTAAGGTAGGTGAAAAACTTCCTGTTGTTACATATCCTATTTTTTCCCCTTCTTTATATACTTCATAGTTGTTTCTCGGTATTCCTCTGTCAATCATTTCAAAACCGACTATTCTTCTTTTAAGACCTTCTGATTTTTGTCTAGCTAAGGCTTCCTTTCCTATGAAATTTTCTTTGTTCAGCTTTACAAAAAAACCAAGTCCTGCTTCTAAGGGCGTAATATTTTCATTTAATTCGTGGCCATAAAGGGGCAGTGATGCTTCAAATCTTAATGTATCTCTTGCGCCTAATCCTGCCGGTATCAAGCCTTCGTCTTTTCCTGCTTCTAAAATCAAATCCCACATTTCTTCAGCCTTATCATAAGCAAAATATAACTCAAAACCATCTTCTCCCGTATAACCGGTCCTGGAAACCAATGCTTCAATATTGCCTACTTTTACATTATCGCTGAAATAATAGAATTCTATTTCATTTAGATTTTTACTTGTCAACTTTTGCAAAATTGTTTCAGCCAGAGGTCCTTGCAGAGCAAGCTGGGCATAATTTTCTGAAACATTTAATATTTCAGTATTTCCAAATATGTTTTCTTTCATCCACTGATAATCCTTTTCAGTGTTGGATGCATTAACAACCAATAGATAATCTGTATTGCTGTATTTATAGACTAACAAATCGTCTACTACTCCGCCGTGAGGATAACACATTGCGGTATAGGCAATTTGATTGTTATTAAGCAATGAAATATCATTAGTTAATAACATTTGCAAATATTTTTCGGAATCTTCTCCTTTAACTGTTATTTCACCCATGTGAGATACATCAAAAATTCCTGCTTTTGTTCTTACAGCTTCATGCTCGGGAATTATTCCTGTATATTCAACCGGCAGGCTCCACCCGCCAAAATCAATCATCTTTCCCTTAAGCTGAATATGTTTTTCATATAAAGGCGTTTTTTTCATTACACACTCCTCTTAAAATTAAAGACAGAAAATATCTGTCTTTGTTTTTGATATTATTTTTTATTCATTATCACTTTATTAAAATTATTTGTCAATATTATAAAACCAATAAATATCCGTGTCAATATATATTGTTTGTGAAAAAAAATACTTTTATATGCATATTACTTTCATCTACCGGTATTAAAAAACGGTCATTGAGAATGACCGTTTCAAATACCCAACTATTTTAAATTATTGTTCTGACTGTTTTTATTTTTGTTTTTATTGTTGTTTTTATTATCCTGGTTGTTTTTGTTCAGACTTTTCCAGTCGTCATCATTTCTACTATCAAATTTGTTGTTGTCGTTTCGATTGTCGTTTCGATTGTCGAATTTGTTCTCATTTCGATTGTCGAATTTGTTGTCGTTTCGATTGTCAAATCTGTTGTCATTTTTGTTTCTGTTTTTGTTTTCGTTATTCATTTGTTTCATCTGCTCCCTTAATTTTTGTTGGCTGTCTAATTTGACACTGTCTTCCCAATTTAATAACTTTTCGTCATTATTCTTATTGCTAAAACTGAATTTCTTTATTACCATCATCCCTTCATATGCATGTATTTGAAGATGTTTGTCATCTACATGAATATTATTAGCTTTTTCATATTAATTATTATTCCAATAAATGCTTAATGTGGGGTTGGTATCCATAAATTCAATTTTTTAACTGCAATAATAAAATTACTAAAACAAACCAAAAGTTTTAAAAACAAAAATAAACAAGAAAATACTGAAGGGGCTGATCAATGTTGTAAAAAATACTATTTGTCCTGCCAATTCATCATTGCAATCATGCTGCTGTGCCAAAGTATAGCTTGCCACAGCCGTAGGGGGAGCTATCATGCTTAATACTGCTCCTAATTCAATTCCTCTGTATCCGAAGAATATGGTAATCAATGCTGCAAATGAAGGGATAATAAATAATTTTACTGCTGCTATAAGAATTAACTTTTTTCTGTTTTTCCATATATTGTTTATTTCTATCACTCCGCCGAGAATCATTAATGATATGGGTGTTACCGTTTTTGAGATATCAGCAATTGTTTTATTAAGGGCGGAGGGAAGTTTTATTTGAAGAACAGATGCTGCAATTCCAAGCAAGGAGCCGATTACTAAAGGATTGGTTAAAATGCTTATTATGGTAGCTTTATAATTATGCCTTTCATCCGTAAATAAATCCAAAATAATAACAGCCAAGAAATTATAAATTGGCACTATTATTGCGATAAGGGTTGATAGAACAACCAATCCTTCATCTCCAAAAATATTGGCCATAAGGGGTATTCCAAAAAACACAAATTGCCCTCTAAACAGACCCTGAATTAAAACTCCTCTGTTTCTGTTATCTTTTTCGTACTTGGGGATTACTATCAATAATATTCCAATAACAGCCAAAGCTAAAATAACAAAAAAAATAATAAATTCTAAGTCAATTTCCCCTGATACCTTGCTTGTATATATGTTGTTAAAAAGAAGAACCGGTAATAGTACACAATATGTAATTTTATTTAATTTCCTTAAAAAGTCCTCATCAAATATATTAATTCTTCGAAGAAAGGAACCTATAAACATCAAAAAAACCAATGGTAAAACAACATTTAAAGAAAATATAAAATTATCCATCTTTTGACCTCTTTAAAATAATCCTGCTGCTTTAAAAATGTATACAAACAAGAAAATAGTGAATGGGCTGATTAATGTAGTTAAAAATACTATTTGTCCTGCCAATTCATAATTGCAGTTGTGCTGCTGTGCCAAGGCATAGCTTGTGACAGCCGTAGGAGGTGCTGTCATGCTTAATATTACACCTAATTCCACTCCTCTGTATCCGTAGGAAATTGCAATCAAGGTTGCAATTGCAGGAAAAATAATTAGTTTTCCCGCTACAACAAAAACTAAGGGTTTAATATTCTTCCATATATTGTTTATCTCTATTTCTCCGCCAAGGGTCATCAATGCTATGGGCGTTGTAGTTTTTGCAATATCGGCAATTGTTTTTTCCATTGCCAAAGGAAGTTTTATTTGAAGAGTATATACTGCAATACCAAGCAGGGAGCCGATTATTAAAGGATTTGATAAAATGCTTATTAAAGTTTTCTTATAATTTTGTCTTTCATCAGTAAATAAATCCAAAATTATAACAGTCAAGAAAATATAAGTGGGTGATATTATTGCTATCAGCATTGTTACAATAGCCAACCCTTCATTTCCAAAAATATTGCTGATTAGTGCTGTTGCAAACAAGGTGGTATTGCCGCGATACATGCCCTGAATTATAACTCCTCTGTTCTTATTATCTTTTTCATATTTAGGGATTATTACAATCAATAATCCAACAACAGCTATAGATATTATAACAACAAATATGATAAAATTTGAATCTATTTCTTCAGATATCTTACTGGAATATATGTTGTTGAAAAGAAAAAACGGGAATAATACTTTAAAAATAAACTTATTTGCTTTTCCTAAAAAATCTTTATCAAAAACATTGATTTTTCGAAGGAAAGCACCCAAAAGCATCAAAAAAACCAATGGTAAAACTGCATTTAAAGAAAATATTAAATTTTCCATTATAAGTCCTTTCATATTCTGTAATAATAATGAATCTGTGTAGTCATGCTCCTGACATTATATATCAGGCATTTCTAATTTTTGAATACAGCATGTCCTATTAATGTTCATATACATGACATTTCAGTCTATTATAATTATACTCTCAAAACAATTCTAAAACAATAGTTTTAATTGCATAACTACTTTTTAAAATATATAATATCATTATAACAAGCAATATCCGTAAACAGCTTTTAAAGAAATGCATGTTCTTGTTGTCCCGGATTATCATGTAAAAGTATTATAGGAGGCAGAAATGGAAAATTTAAAACTAAAGGATTTTTTGGATTATACTTTTTTATCCGGACTTGAACTGTCACCGGATAAAAATTACGGTGCTTTTGTGGTACATACGTCAGATTTTGAGGATAACAAGTATTTGTCCAATATATGGTTGTATAATTTGACCACCTCAGAATATAAAAAGCTTACAAATATGAATGAAGAAAAGAGTTTTATTTGGCTTGACAATAATACTATTTTGTTTTCTTCATTGAGAGATGAAAAATTGAAAAAAAGAATTCAGGACGGCGAGCATTGGACTGTATTCTATGCCATTGATATCCAAGGCGGGGAAGCTTATGAATATATGCGTATTCCCATGAAGGTAAACAATATTAAAAAAGTTGCCGACGAGAAATTTCTATTAACAGCAATTTATGACCATTACGGCATTAACCTTCATTCTCGCAAAGGAGAAGAAAAGACTAAGGCAATTGAATTAATAAAAGAAAACAAGGACTATGAAATATTGGATGAAATACCGTTTTGGTCAAACGGCGAAGGATTTATAAACAAGAAAAGAAACCGTCTATATCTGTTTGACAAAGGAACAAAGGATATTGTACCAATTTCAAATCAATATGAAAATATAAAAGTAACAAGCGTAAAAGACGGTAAAGCTTTATATGTTTCTTCAATTTACACCAATAAAATGGAATTGACAACAGGATTATACATGTACGATTTATATAGCAGTAAAGCTCTTTGCCTTGTTGAGGATTTAGAATATAATATAGAGTTTGCCGAATTTGTAGGGGATGACATAATAGTTGCAGCTACTACCATGGATAAATACGGGATAAATGAAAACTTCAATTTTTATAAGCTACAAGATGGGGAATTGGTACTTCTCAGCAAACACGATTTCGGTTTGAACAATTCGGTTAACTCGGACTGCAGATATGGAGAAGGAGCTGCAAGAAGAGTATTCGATAACTGCCTGTACTTCATATCCACAGAAAATAAAAGTTCCTTTATAAAGAAGCTTTCATTGGATGGAAGTATTGAAAAATTAACGGAAGATAATGGATCAGTGGACTGCTTCGACATATGCAGCCAAGGTATTATCTTCATTGGGCTCAGGGGCAGCAGGCTGCAGGAAATTTATACATTACAAAAAATAAAAGAAACTCAAAGAACTAAATTTAATGAAAAGATAGTGGAAATAAAGACGATTGTAAAACCTGAAAGTATTAATTTTCAAAACGATGGAGTTACCATTGAAGGATTTGTGTTAAAACCTGTTAATTTTGATGAAAAGAAGTGCTATCCGGGAATCTTAAACATACACGGAGGTCCAAAAACAGTATATGGTGAAGTTTTCTATCATGAAATGCAGTATTGGGCAAACGAAGGATATTTTGTATTTTTCTGTAATCCAAGGGGCAGTGACGGCAGGGGTGATGAATTTGCAGATATAAGAGGTAAATACGGTACCATTGACTATGATGACCTTATGAAATTTACAGATAAAGTTCTTGAAAAATATCCACAGATAGATTGCACAAGAATTGGTGTAACAGGCGGCTCCTATGGAGGCTTTATGACAAACTGGATTATTGGACACACTGACAGATTTAAATGTGCTGTTTCACAAAGGAGTATTTCAAACTGGATTTCTAAATTCGGCACTACGGACATAGGGTATTATTTCAATACAGATCAAAACTTGTCTTCTCCTTGGGATAATGTTGAAAAAATGTGGTTTCATTCACCGCTTAAATATGCAAATCAAGCTGTTACTCCCACATTATTCATTCATGCGGAGGAAGATTACAGGTGCTGGCTGGCTGAAGGATTACAAATGTTTACTGCCCTTAAGTATCACGGTGTCGATGCAAGGCTTTGCATGTTCAGGGGAGAAAATCACGATCTTTCAAGGAGCGGTAAACCCCGCCACAGGGTGAGGAGATTGGAAGAAATAACTAATTGGTTTGAAAAATATTTAAGATGAGTGAAGGATCTCATGCTAAAAGCTTCCCAATATAGGAAGCTTTTTAATGTACTATCAATAACGGGGACCAAGTGTCGCCCTTAATTTAGGGACATTCCTCATGCACAAAGGGACTATACCCCAATCAGAGGTGTGTCCCCATACCATTTAGCAGCGGTCACCGATTCCGCCAACTCTATCGCAGCTGCAGAATAGTATTACCAACAATAAGAAGAAGAATAATAAGCTGTCATTGTCGCCAAAGCCGCCGATTCCTCCTACCAATCCATCGTCTCCGCAGAAGCATGCAAGAACTACTAAAAGCAAGAAGAAGAATAATAAACTATCTCCGCTGTCTCCCAATATATTGTTAAACATATAGAACCTCCTAAAAATAATTTTAATATATATTATTCGTTAGACTGCTAATTGTTACTTTATTACTCTTCATTTAATGATTTTAGATAAAAAATTATTTTGTCGATAAAACTGTCTTTCGTGCAATAATTGTGGCATTCATGTTTAATTAAATTTCTATTGCTGCATTTGCCTCTGTATTTATCATAGCTGTATTTGACATTTTGCATATTGTCCATTATGTCAAATAAGTATTGTTTCGAATGTTCATCCTCACAAAATTTGTTTGTGAGTCTGTTTAATATATATATTAATTCGATTATGTCGTACATTCTTTCTATCATATTATCGTCACATTTTCTCTTGTCCACTTTCATCACTCCATTCATTATATTATATGAATTTTTTGAAGTGCTGATAGTAGAATTGAAACATTTATTTCATTATTCCTTTGATTTTATCAAGTTTTATTGTATAATAAGTTAAACAGATTATTCACATACGTTCAGAATTATCACGTATAATCCACACAAAAATAATTGAATACATTTTGTCATCCTGAGTGTACTGCCCCTTTTACATAAATTATATACGAGGTACTAATATGAGAGCATTTTTTAATATAGTAATAATAGGACTTATAGGTTTGTTATCATCCACATATTTGTTCAATTTGTCACCTGTTGACTATAAAGGAACAATTGAAATTGAAACTCCTGTTGAAGAAAGTACTTTAAGTTTAGAAGTCGAAGAAGACAAAATACTAAATCCTGAATCAATAACAATAAAGCATACAGCCTCTAAGGAAGAGGTAATTAAAATTGTCAGCAACAGCATTTTTAATGTAGACATATACAAGGATAATAAATTGGTTAAAAGTAATATTGATAATTTAGAGCCGGTTTCTCCTTCAATTGATGCAACCATTTCAGTTAATAAGGATAATCCAATCATTACTGCCGTAAATATAGCTCAAAAAAACTTAGGACTGGAAGATGGAGTATATAAATTTGTATTTAATTCAAATATAATAGCAGATATAGATAAGGCTTCCGTATCAGTAACAGTTACCTATGATACAACCGGTAATTATTATCCTGCGGTTAATACTGCCCCTGCGGGTACTAAGGGACTCACCCTGTACTTCCCAACAAAAAATGCAGATACTTTAATTCCTGTTACGAGGTTTGTAGTAGAGGATAAATCAATTACAAGAATGGCAATTGAGCAGCTGCAAAACGGTCCTTTAAGCAAAGAGCTTATATCAGTAATCAAGGATGTTACAAACACAACTTACAATAACGGTAATGTGGTAATTGACCTGCCAAGTTCATATACTGCATATAATACCGGCAGCACGGGAGCAGTCCTGGCCTACGAATCATTTGTAAAAACAATATTTGCCGTTGACAGATATTGGCCTATTCACAGCGTCACATTTACTGTTGACAGAAAAAATGTAGACACTTACTTCCATGGGATGTCAAGAGAGGCAATAAATTATCTTCCTAATATTAAGAGAAATTACCTTCTGTATCTGGCTCATAAGGCAGACAACAGATATTATTTATTTGAGTATCAGCTATCCCCAGAGGAAATAGGTATTGCTGAAAATGATTCAATAGAAATGAAGGCGCGAAAAATATTTGATGCATATTCAAATACAGACATCGAATACGGCATTAGTCCGGTACCTAAGACTGTAACGCTAAACAATGTATCTCTGCAGGGAAGAACACTTATTCTTGATTTTAATAAGGATTTTTTGAATGTTTATGAGGATAAAAATGATTTAAGACATATGATGATAGAATCCTTTTTGTATACTTTCACCACAATACCGGGTGTTGACAGCATAAAAATTACTGCCGAAAATAAAGAAATAACTGATTTTATTGATGTGCTGGATACAACAAAAATATTATATCCTCCGGAATTTATTAATCCGGAAGCAGTAGAAGAGAAAGAAGAGTAATCAAAAAAAAAAGTAAGCTATGTCATTCTGAAGCCTCAGAATGACATGCAGCTTATTAATTGCAATAACAGGCTTTGCCTAATGGTTATTCATACAATCGCCCTTGTCTTTTTAACAATGAAGCATACAAGTTTGGGGACATTCCTTCTGACTAACCTCATGACTTTCACCTAAGGAGGTGTGTCCCCACACCTTTAACAGGTGTATGTTTGAAAACTTCCAAAAATGCTGCTGATACTATTATGCCTACAACAGACTGAGCTGTATTGCCGGGTATTTCACCGATGGTTGTTAAGAAGTTACCTACCATCAAGGAACCTACCACATAATATGAAAGTACCTGCCAAATGCTTCCCGTTATTGCACCGGCAACCCAATTATGCTTAAGGGATGGAAGCTTTTCAATCATATAACCCATAATTAAAGCCATAACACCTTTAATTATAAAAGTTGGCAATGCATAAATACTGTACCCGCCGATTATATCAGCAAGAGCCGCGCCTATTGCACCAGCCCATGCACCATTTTTCTTGCCGATTAATATTACCGCGAGAAATATAAATCCGTCTCCTATGTGAGCGTACCCTCCTGATACAGGCAGCGGTACTTTTATTATAAAGGTTGCAACACAAACTAAGGCAGCAAACAAAGCTGTGTATACCATATCTTTAACTTTCATGTCATCCATTATTATCACCATCCCATAATTTACTTCCGGTTAATCTAATTATATATCAATCTGTACTCTTTAAAAGATACAGATTGCAAATTTATTCGGATGACAGATTAATATTTAAAATAAAAGACTCTTCATGACCAAAATGACTACCTGTCATTTTGAGGGCGCAGCCCGAAGAATCTCATTAAAAAGCTGTGCACCCTTCTTCGACAATACATAACAAGCGTTACTTCAGCAGTTAGCTCAAACCCGGCACCCTCACGTCACACAAAAGTAACTACTTACTGCTGCTTCCTTCCGGACCTGACAGGGTTCATAGGTTTTTGTTGCGCGAGACCGAGTTATCAACACCACTTGCTAAAGGCAGGCCTCACTATGCAAGCCTCGGAGAGGGAATTCCACCTTGCTGCAGCGGATTGCAAGTACAGGGCACCGCTACCTCCCCATGTAGCACAGCACAAAAATGATAACATAATTAAAATCATGTGTCAATGTTATAATTTGCCTC
>ENA-UPXM01001230-UPXM01001230.1-activated-sludge-metagenome-genome-assembly--contig:-NODE-1230-length-33882-cov-11.873858_pt1 | contig 33882 bp, 27 predicted proteins | sample MGYA00238178_ERZ772708 | MGnify/ENA primary metagenome ERZ772708 (study PRJEB29002, sample SAMN05720212) | activated sludge metagenome | isolation source: anaerobic digester from wastewater... | reverse complement strand
CTATGATTATAAATAACCATGCCCATTGTCCATTATCAGCAATAATTCCGTTACCTAATACACCAGTTGGAGCCTGTGGTAGAGCTGCAAACATGAACCACATAATTAACCAGTGATATGATGTATAATGAGATCCATATAAGCACATTAGCCAAGGACTGCCAACAACAGCAATACAGCAAATTACAAATGCTGTAATGCTGGCTAGCATCATTCCTTGATGAAGAATGACAGATGTTTGTAAGCTCGCATTTAGGCTTTCAATTAGCCTTACCCTAACAAGCTGAGGAAAAATCACTCGAGTAATCATGCCTGGCAAATAAAGAACAATCGCCAACCATTGCAAGCCTATTACGTAAAGTGAGAATTGCCAGTGGCCTGACGGTCCACTCAATAAAATCCTTCCAACAAACCATGTTGCCGAACTAGTCATTAAGCTAATAGTTGCCATTGGCGCAGCGATACGGAATATCCTTCTTATTTGAAATCCTCCAATCCATAAACCGGTAAGTAACGGACGTAGACCTATTACTTTTGTAACAAGCCATGAGTTGATCGCTGTCTGAACGAGGGATGCAAAGATCAAAACTGACATTGCAGATTGTGGTGAATTAAGTCTTCCTGCTACTAACGCACCAACCACAATAATTACAGAAGAAGCGGCTGATGCCCAAGTTGCCGCAACATACTTCTCCAAGCCAAGAATACCCCCTCCTGGTATCACCCCAAGAGATAAAACAAACACTCCAACCGCCAACAACCAACTTGGTATATTAAGACCAGATTCGAACCATGAGGAAGGGACAAGCAGAACAACTAGGGCCATCAAAAGACCCGACAAAACCGAAAGCGCCCAGAGCGTACCCAAAGGGGGCATGGCGTCACCAGATTGCTGATCGCTCTCAGCAAAGAACTTTGACGCTGTTACACCCAAACCCATTGCAGCGTAAGCCGCAAGCATTGACACCGTCATCTGAAAATAACCATATGCTGCAAAACCTTCCGTTGCCAGCATACGGGATAAAATTATTGATACCAGAACAAGGCTGCCACGCTCTAATAAATGGGCTGCTGCGCTCCATCCTGCATTTGTTAGCAATGTCTTCATGACCAGGGATGTTCAGTAGCCGTTCGGGATGCAACATAGCAGTTACGGTTATTTTCATGACCGTATGTCTCGGTAAAAGCATTTAACCCTTTCAGACCAGAGCTTGAAATGGCCTTGGCATATTTACATTCTGTTGTTGTGAAGCGACCGTCTTTTTCGATAATCAGATCGACTTCGTCACCCCTTGCTGTTCTCCAGAACCATATGGGGCAACGTCTGAATATGAAGGTTACCACCACCGCAGGAAACTGAGCAAATAAGGTCTTTAGCATTTTTTCGTATATTCTTGTAATCTTCATTGCAAATATTTTGCTATCTAATGCAAAATTGTCATTGTTATAATATCGAGCGAGTGGAAGCAACATCTTGACACCTTCACTTAATCTCGTCAGGCAGTTAACCTTATTAGTGATATTCTTCCAATGTTTTCAAACAAGTAAGCCTGCCGGCCACGCAGCTATCTGGCAAGATTACCGGTTGGTACACTATTGAACCAGCAAGCTCTCCAGGTGGGCGAGTACCTTTTTGATAATTTGACTGTCAAGCTCATTTCCATAGAGCCTAAGAAAGAGCATCTTTCTTTTCTCGGTAACTGAAAGATTGGGCCGCGATGCCAGCATCATCATTTTTGCAGTATCAAACATGGCAAAGCCCATGCACATTCTCTCCTGATTGCTTTTCTTTCTAAATTCATTACACATGGTTGCTGCAATCTTTAATCTGTTGTATCATTCATGACCGGCATTCTTCCAAAAGAGAATCAACTGTGAGTCGTTTTGACCAATCTCTCAAATAATTGAAATCTATATCATCTGTTATCATCAGGATGTTTTTTACATCTCTCTTCTGAATCTCTGAATTACCCTCATCTTGCCCACAGGAGCTTGTTAGGAACAAGATCTTCCGGTGATATCAGGCAGATCTGAAAATCACCCACGTTAACAAGCCTGCGTCTTTCAAAAGCATTAATATCGTATTTTGTGTCTTTTCTTAAAATAAAATCGACCTTTACTATATAATCGTTGAGGCTAACATTAAACATCCCTTTCCCAGAGACCTCTTTTAAAACCATTTCGGATTCAATATAGAATTCTTCTTTGAAAGCATCGATAAATCTCCTTATTTGTGTCTCTTTGATAGGAATTACTATATCAATATGACGGGTCATCCTCGGTTGACCGCAAAAATTCATCGCCACAGAACCAGACAACATATACTCGATATCCAGGTCGCAGAGCTTTTCTACCACTTTTCTTAATACTTCAAGTTGTTCCATTAGGGTTTTTGGTAATACATCAGGTACCAATCAACAAATTTCTTTATGCCCTCGTTAATTGGCGTGGCCGGTTTAAAACCCACATCATGTATGAGATCATCTACATCTGCGTACGTGGCAGGTACATCCCCAGCTTGAAGGGGTAAAAGATTTTTCTTCGCTTTCTTGCCGAGAGTTTTCTCTATGGTTTTAATAAATGTCATGAGCTCTACAGGATTGTTGTTGCCGATATTGTATACCCTGTAAGGGGCGTAGCTTGTTCCAGGATCCGGGTTATCACCACTCCACGATTTGTTCGGCCTTGGGATCTTCTTCATCACCCTCATGACACCCTCGATTATGTCATCAATATAAGTAAAGTCACGCTGCATATTGCCACGGTTGAACACATCAATGGTCTTCCCTTCAAGGATTGTTCGCGTGAAGAGAAAAAGAGCCATGTCTGGCCTGCCCCAAGGGCCGTAAACAGTGAAAAACCTCAGCCCTGTTGTTGGGATATTGTAAAGGCTCGAATAGGTGTGGGCCATGAGTTCGTTCGCTTTTTTTGTTGCTGCATAGAGCGAAACCGGATGATCGATGTTGTGATGAATGGAAAAGGGCATCTTTGTATTTGCGCCATAGACAGAGCTCGACGATGCATACACGAGATGTTTGATCTTGTGATGCCTGCAGCCTTCGAGGATATTCATAAAACCGACAATATTGCTATCGATGTATGCATAGGGGTTGGTAATCGAGTATCGGACACCTGCCTGGGCAGCAAGGTGAACAACAGTGTCGAAAGTACCCGTGACACGTGATGGGTGGCACGTGATGGGTGGCTCTTTAATTTTGAGTCGGGGTACCCGTTCGTGGGTCGCCTGAGTTTTGAGTAAACCGTTGAACAAAGACTCCATAGCACGGCGGTTAGCGATATTAATCTTGTGAAAGGTAAAGTTGTCATATTTTTTCAAAATGGCGAGGCGAGCCTTCTTAAGGTTTACATCATAGTAGTCATTCAGGTTGTCGATACCAACAACGCTTCTGCCTTCTTCGAGCAGCCGCTTAGAGAGATGAAACCCAATGAAACCAGCCGCCCCCGTTACAAGTATCCTTCCTTTCATGACATTCTCTCCAGTAATTTATTCAGACCTTTCACGCCGAATAGAAAAATTTGCTCTTCCCCTTCACTATAGCCCTTGTATCAACTATGGGGATTCCAAAAGATTTGAAATCGATCTCTCTATACTCGTCATGGGCCGTCGCGATGAGGATACAATCGTAATTGCCATTTATTTTCGCAGATTTCCTTCCTGCATACCGGGCATACTCCCTTGATTTTCGTATAACCGGAATATATGGGTCGTTGTAACTCACATGGGCGCCGAGTTTCTCAAGTTTTTCTATAAGCCGGTAAGATGGGGATTCCCGGTCATCATCTACATTCGCCTTATAGGCAAGTCCAAGAATCAATATCTTTGCCCCCTTCAAAGGTTTACCAACGTCATTTAAGGCTTTCATCACCTTTGAGACCACGTAATCCGGCATGCTCGTGTTTATCTCCCCGGCAAGTTCAATGAATTTCGTCGAAAATTCATATTCATGGGCCTTCCACGAAAGGTAGAACGGATCCAATGGGATGCAGTGGCCGCCAAGGCCCGGACCTGGATAGAATGGCTGGAAACCGAATGGTTTTGTCTTTGCCGCCTCGATCACTTCCCATACATTGATGCCCATACGGTCGAAAAGTATCTTGAGTTCATTCACAAGGGCAATGTTTACGGAACGGTAGATGTTTTCGAGCAGTTTTGTGGCTTCTGCCACCTTTGTTGATGACACCGGAACTGTTTTGATCACGATTGTGTCGTAGAGAGCTTTTGCAGCCATCAAGCAATTACGGGTATAACCACCTACCACCTTGGGCACAGTTCTCAGACTGAAGTCTTTATTTGCAGGGTCTTCTCGCTCAGGTGAAAATGCCAGATAGAAGTCTTTTCCTGCTTTAAACCCGGTCTTTTCAAGGATAGCCCTCATATCCTCGTCCGTTGTTCCCGGATAGGTAGTCGATTCCAAAATAATCAACTGGCCTTTTTTTAGAGACTGTGCAATGGTTTTCGTGGTGCCGAAAACATAGGTCATGTCAGGCTCTCGGTTCTTATTCAGAGGTGTTGGAACACAGATAAGGATGCAATCCATGTTTTTCAACATAGAGAAATCAGTAGTTGCGTTAAAGACCGGCTGCAAACCGCTGGTCACGGGTCGCTCAGATTTTGAATAAGGAGCGACAGCGCTGCTTTCAGAATTAGTCTTTAGCCCTCTGCCTCCTGCTCTCTTCCCTTTGCTTGTAAGCGGCGCTATATCGATATGTTTGATATAGGTTTTTCCTGCCTTCAGAAAATCGACTTTATCCTGGTCAATATCAAAACCGGTAACCGAAAAACCCTGTTTTACAAACTCAATGATCAGAGGCAGCCCTACATATCCAAGACCAATGACACCTACCCTGGCGCTTCTGTTTTCAATCTTTCTTACAAGATCCATCAATCCTCCTCAATCATATTCCGAATTGGAGAATAAATATGCAAAAATAAGGCCAGGCTACCGCCTCTGGCCAAGATCAGGGACCTAAATATGGTTATTTTTTTATACAAATATATAAAACTGCTCTGCTGCTTACCAGATTTTGAGCTGCTTTCCTGTCCTTACCGTAGCCTTTATGGTGTACGTTTATATCACTTAAGCATTGGTTTTTCAAGGAAAACGCTGGGGTTCAAACCATTCGAAAAATGTTGACACAACACCTTCTTCCTGTTAGCCTTTTGAAAAATTCAAGGTAAGGAGGCTTTATGAGGTCAGACGGCAGGGTTGCAAGAATAACAGAAGTGGTTGCAGGTTCACCAAAAAACTTTGACGATGCGGTGCTTGTTGGCTTCAAACGGGCTGCCCGAACCTTGCGGGGTATTACGGGTTTGAGAGTTAAGGATATGCGATGCAGGGTTGAAGAGGGAAAGATTATCGAATACCGGGTAACCCTTGAAGTAATTTTTATCCTCGAGAGCTGATAAACAGTCCGGCATTATCCGGACATCCCCTTAAATGCCAGAGGAGGAGCTTCATATAGTATGTATAGGTCCTTCTTGTTCTCCTGTGCAGTAGAACTGGGAACAGTACAGTAAGGACAAGAGGGACCACAAAGCTTTTCATCGCTCTGACTCCCTGAAACATACGATAGTAGAAAATTGTATGATGTTTTCGAATGAATTTATACAGGGAAATATTGTACTGGATTCTGCCCTTTATCCACTGTTTGCGTACAGTCCTTCCCTGAAGGTGAATTACCCTGACATGAGGGAGAAAAACAACACGCGCCCCAATTTCCCGGGCCCTGATACACAGGTCAGTCTCTTCGAGAAAGAAAAAAAATCGTTCATCAAGCCCACCAAGGTCAGTGAGGAGTTTTTTCTGTAGAATAATTGCCGCGCCGATAAGGGAGGGAACATCGAAGCATTGCTGCGCGGGCGCAGGACGGTGGGCGAGAGGCGATGGGATATGTGATGCCGAATCTTCCTGTAAAGACTTTGTGGAATGCCTGGCCGGAAAAAGAATCTCCATAAGACTGCGAGGTACAATCTCGAAAAGAAGTGAGGGGATATTTGCATAAGAACGCTGATGCCTCATGTCCTCATGGACAAGCTGAGGGCCACAAATTCCTACATCACGATTTTCTTCCATCAACTGCACCATCTTTGCAACTTCCCCTTCTATGAGCAAGGTATCAGAGTTCAAAAGGAAGATATAACTGCCCTCAGCCCGGGCAATCCCCACATTCGCTGCTGCGGCAAACCCAAGGTTATATTCGTTCTTAACCAGAAAAACCCATGGAAATTCACTGTCTACCATGGTATTTGAACCGTCAGTTGAATAATTGTCAACGATGATGACTTCTTTTAGAAAAGGCCTGAGGAGTTTGTCTGCTTCAATCGATTTTAGGAGGTTTCGAAGAAGCTCTTTTGTGTTCCTGGTGATGATGACGATTGATAAGTTCTGTCCGGCGTTCGAGGTTCGGCATTCGGTGACATTCATACTAATAGTGGTGGGATCATTGCAAGACACATGGTGCAGTGGCAATCCATGTTGCTGAAATTGTTTCTTTCATATTCTACAGGTCATGAACCACTTTTCCGTCAGTGGGACAGGTTTTTTCCTTTTCACTTTTTACTATCTTCCCGCCCTTCCCGCCTTTTCTTCTCATTTCTTACTTTTTTCAACTCTTTCAGGCTTTTTCCTTCATCGCTTGTTGGACATGCGTAGTAGCACATACCGCACCTGATACAAAGCCCCTCGTCAATACATATTTTCTTTTTTTCTTCATCAAAATACGAACCAGGGCAGTCGAACGTCTTGATGCAGATTTTACATCCTGTACATTCCGCAACGAGACGGGCCATGTCACGGGTGTCTTCCTCCCTGATTTTTGAAAAGAGAAGGCATTCTCTGCGGGCTATGATAACAGCAGGACCTGCGGATTCTGTTTCCAGGTATTCGTATGCCTCTTTTATTGTCCTGAGCAAGAGGGGGATATCGTACGGGTCGACTATCCGCAGGAATTCTATGCCAAAGCCTTTGATGATGTTTTCTATTTTAATGGAATACGTTGACGTGCCATCTGCAGTGATACCAGATTGTGGTGTCGGCTGCAGGCCTGTCATGGCAGTCGTTGAATTGTCCATAATAACAAGAACAAATCGTCTCTTCTTCAAAACACTATCATACAATGGCGTAAGACAGGCATGAAAGAAGGTTGAGTCTCCAACTGAAGCAAGGATCGGTTTTAGTGTACCATCCTGGGCAAAGGTGTCATAGAAACCAGAAGCGAAGGTCACTCCACCTCCCATATCCAGGCACGTGTCAACAGCACCCATGGAGATACCAAGGGTATAGCAGCCAATATCGCCGGGAAAGACAGCATCAGGAAATGCCGATTTCATAGCATAGAACGAGGCCCTGTGAGAACAACCAGCACAAAGCTTGGGAGGTCTTGGCGCTATCTGAATCTCTTTCAGTGCATCTTCAATAGATGTGTCTGCATTGAATTCAGGAACACTTATCCCATGATCGTTTGCAAAGCGGCAAATAATATCTCTCACATTATCATAGGTCAGCTCTCCTGCACTGGGAACATGACCGCTCCTTCTCCCCAGAACCTTGAATCCATGGTCCAGAAGCGCCTCCAGCGCTACATCTGTCTCTTCGAGGACTAAAGTTTTTTCTTGCTGATTAACAAACCCGATTACTTCGGTGCCAAGGGGAAAAACCCTTGACACCTTATATAAGCCTATTTTATCCCCAAGATTCAGCTCATCGAGAATATCCATTGTTATTGAGCATGTCATTCCGGACGTTACAATGCCAATCCTGCCTTTTCCCTTGAGCTTAAGGCCTTCATCCAGTTTAACCTTTCTTGATCCAGGAACAAAAAGCTCTATCGATTCCCGTGCATGACTAACTCTGTGGGTGGATCTGACAATGACGGGAACTTTATGCTCACAGGAATACTTCATGGCATAATAGGCGATGTCGCCGGCCTCTCCAGGAGAAGCTGGATCAAAAACAGGGATACCAAAATGAGCAGCGAGGAGCCGCGTGTCCTGCTCTGTCTGCGAAGATTGAGGCCCTGGGTCGTCACAGGAGACAATTACCAGACCACCTTTTAAAGGTTGCGCATAACCGTGGAGAAGAGGAGGAAAAGCAACATTCAAACCGACCTGTTTCATCATACATGCTGCCTTTCTTCCAGCCAATGCTCCGCCAAAAGCCACTTCAAGCGCACACCGTTCATTGGTTGACCATTCGGCATGGATGGCTAACTTCTCCCTGTTTTTGAATTCAATGATCCCGGGTAGAATTTCAGAGCTTGGTGTTCCGGGATAGGCTGCAGCGAGCTCAAGACCTGCTTCCACAAGGCCCCTTGCGATAGCAAAGTTGCCGATCATCACTTCTCTCATATTTCCTGCCTCATTCTTCATGAATTATTGGTTTTTGCTATCGGCACTGAGCTGAAAGCTTTGAGCTGACTCATACCCGGCCTGAAATACCTCTAAATTCTTCTCCACGAGCCTCGCCTTCACCTTCTGCCTGATGGTCTCTTTTATGTTGTCACAGGAAAAAGGGGTTATGTCAAAGGCAGAAAAGAAACCGAGCATTGCCATATTCGATGACTGTATCATGCCTTTCTGCATTGCTATTGCATCAGCATCCAGAAGGAAATACTGTACCCTGCGTTTTTTCAGTAAACGTTCAATGTTGGCGCTCAACAATTGTCTGGATGTGTTAACAAGTGTTACTCCCCCTGTCTTTAAAAAGGGCAGGTTTCGATAGAATTCACTCTCCTCAAATGAAAGGAGGATATTGGCACTCTCTCTTCCCACGAGAGGACTTGCAAAATTACCGACTTTTACAAGAGACACGACAGAGCCGCCTCTCTGGCTCATACCATATTCGTCTGAGGCCATTGCTTTTAAACCTGCTTTTATGGCAGTCTCGATAATAATCGTTGAGGCAAGCAAAACCCCCCTTCCCCCAATTCCAGCACAGACGATCTGTAAGTTCATAGCAAATAATCCCTTTCGAACATCGTATTTCCTATGTTGTATGTCGTAAAAATTATTGGCTCCTTCAACCTCTCCCTTATTGTCTCCCATTCAGCTTGTAAGCCTGCCAGCTTGACAGCCCCAGGCTTGCTAACCAGGCCTTTTTCCTTTCCTCTCACGTATCACTTCTTACTTTCTCGCCCGTCTTTCCCCATCTCCTATGGCCTATTGCCTGTTTTAAATTATCCCCCGGCAAAACAGCACTGTCATATCTTCGGTATCTTTGAATCGTTCAATTTCCGAAAAATTGTCTATGCGAAATACATTGTTAAAGCCAAAACCGGCAAGAATCTTCTTTATCTCTTCCTCTTTTTTGTCCCCAAGAATTAGGATGATATATGCAGACCCATTGTAAAGGGTATTCACAAATGCGGGCATACCGGAATGCAAAAAGAAATCCTCAAAAGTAATGGCAAGAATCTTTTTCCCTGGTTCGGTCTTTTTGATACCGTGAGCCATGTTTATTGATGACGCGGGACCGAGTGTGTCCCTTACTACATCAAAACCATACATGGTTTCCTGAGGTTTTTTTCTTTCCGGTATGTCCCCCACCTTCGCAGATACAATTTTCGATCTGTCCTGGATCTGGAGTTCTATGGCCGGATATGGCCCTTCTGCTATGAAGACTTCCTCCATTCCAGCAATAAAGTCATTCACCAGTTTTACAGGTAAGGGGTGAACCGTGGATATAAAAAGCAGGCTTGAATCCTCGTCAAAGAAGTCCAGGTTCGTGTGTCCATTGGTGATAACACCGGTTTTGCTTTTAATGCGTTTCCTATTGCCCTCATAGGTCTCAAACTCGTAGCGGATCTTCTCAATCTTTTCATTTAACGCCCTGTGAAGTTCATAACGGAACTTCGGTGTTGCAGCCCATCGGCCCGGATTCTTGTTGAATACCGAGTTATTAATTTTGAATTCTGAATTTTGAATGGAAGATGAGCTCTTTCCCTCGGTTTGCGCCGCAACATCAGGAGCTACCTGTACTATCACAGGAATCTCGTATTTCTCGGAAATCTCATACCCAAAACCTATTGCTTTCTTGAATTCATCCTGGCTTTCAGTAACAACAAGAGGCAGTTTTGAGAAAAGACCAAGGGGCGTAATCTCCTCCTCGGTCTCTTTCACACATACAATGACAAAGCCTCCGATAACACCTGTATAAGCAGAGCTCATCAAGGGATCCAGGGCTTCGTAAAGACCTTCTGTGGAAAAAAGGCATGCTGTTCTCTTTGAAGAATATGCTCCGGTAAGGGCAAGCTCAAAGGCAATCTTCTCGTTAAGACTTGTCTCACCGCGAAGGGATGCATACTCGCTCTCAAGCATCTTCACCACACCGCCTGCTGCCCTGTTTGCCGTGTAAAGGAGGCGTGTACCGTTTTCTGCTAAAACCCTGCAAACCTGATCGTACATGGCTTACCTCGATTTCAAGTTTCGAGTTACAAGCTACAGATTCAAAGCACTTTGAATTTAAATCATATATATACAGATATTTAACATCTTTTAAGTTCACAAACAAGTTGTTCTATATCCTCATCAGGCATTATATAATCATGCAACTTTCCTGACAGATACGCATCATATGATGCGAGATCGATGACACCGTGGCCGCTCCAGTTCATAAGGATCACCTTTTCTTTTCCTTCTTCCTTGGCTTTCACTGCCTCGTCGATGACACAGGCAATTGCATGATCTGTCTCTGGTGCAGGGATAAATCCTTCGGTGCGGGCAAAGTGAATACCTGCCTGAAAAGTCTCAAGCTGAGCGTAGGCCTTCGCTTCTATAAGGCCATCCTGGAGAAGTCTGCTCACCAGGGGTGCCATGCCATGGTACCGTAAGCCTCCCGCGTGAATAGGAGCCGGCACAAATTGGTGTCCGATAGAATTCATGGGCAACAGTGGTGTTGTTCGCGCAGTGTCCCCAAAATCATATACATAAGGTCCCTTTGTCAGGGTAGGACACGATGTTGGCTCAACAGCTATGATTCGAATGTCCTTTCCATGAATCTTGTCGCGAATAAAAGGAAATGCAATTCCAGCAAAATTGCTTCCACCACCTGCACATCCAATCACCACATCAGGATATTCGCCAGCAATCTTTAGCTGTTTTTCCGTTTCAAGGCCAATGATTGTCTGATGCATAAGCACGTGATTGAGCACACTGCCAAGGGAATATTTTGTGTTCTTTGAGTTTACTGCATCCTCAATAGCCTCGCTGATGGCAATTCCGAGACTCCCAGGGTGATCAAGGTTATCTTTGAGATAAACCCTCCCTGCATGCGTATCAGGGCTTGGACTGGGAACACATCTTCCACCCCATGCCTCCATCATTATCCGCCGGTATGGCTTTTGGTCATAACTAACACGAACCATGTACACCTTTACCTCTAGGCCGAATTGATTGCAGGCAAAGGAGAGAGCGCTTCCCCACTGGCCAGCGCCAGTTTCCGTAGTAAGCCTCTTAGTGCCGAAGACCTTGTTGTAGTATGCCTGAGCTATGGCTGTGTTCGGTTTGTGGCTCCCGGGAGGACTGATGCCTTCATTCTTGTAGTAGATTCGTGCAGGCGTTCCAAGAAACTTTTCCAGGCCATAGGCCCGGCACAAGGGGGATGGCCTCCATAAAAGAAGCTTTTCCAAAACTTCATCCGGTATCTTTATCCATCGTTCTGTGCTCACTTCCTGCTCAATGAGATTCATGGGGAAAATTGGCGATAGCATATCCGGAGTAATTGGTTCGTTCGTTGCCGGATTCAGCGGCGGCGGCAGAGGCTTTGGCAGATCTGCCTGAATGTTGTACCATTCTCTTGGTATCTCCTGTTCACTTAAAAAGATTTTTCTGTTCCCTTGCACCATATGTTGCCTCCTTTTATGAAATAAAAAGGCCATGAGCTTTTACCCATGGCCTTCAAACAAAAAGGCCACGGACGGTATGAAACCGTCCGTGGCCAGTCATTTACGGTTTCATACCTACAATGTCTGCCACCACCACCATGCGTGTTGAGATCTGATATTCATTACTTCAATCTTCATGATTGTTCTTTTTTTAGCACAATTGCTTTTTTAATGTCAAGAAATTATTGCTATAGATGCAACGCTATGTGCAAAATGGCTTTAGTTGTCCCTTTTTATTCTACATTTTTGCCCGATGTTGCAAACCATTGTTTTCTGTTGACATAAAAGGGTTTTCCTATTATAACAACAACAATGCCTGGGTGGCGGAATAGGTAGACGCAAGGGACTTAAAATCCCTCGGGGCTCTGCTCTGTACGGGTTCGATTCCCGTCCCAGGCATTAATGATTTCACTCATTTTTATCAAAGTTGTCCAACTGCATATTTCCTGTGAGTTATAATTAAATGTTATTTTGTCCCACTTTTTTATCGTTAAGCAATAAAACCCTGATTCATGAGGGGTCGCGAATTGCCTCACATTAAATCTTACCCTGGAGCTTATGAAAAAGGGATCATTGACTCATAATTAGATATTACCGAACACCTGTTTTCTTATAACGAGGCTTCCTAATAAAGATGTAATGATGATGTTTGGCATTGGCAAATAGCACACTTATGGTAGAATGAAAATACGAAACCAGAAAATTTATAATGCCTATAGTAAGAGGAGGACATCAATGAAATCGTTTCTCATGCTGACAATGATTTTTTTTGGATTGTTTGTTGCGGCTCTGACGCAGGCCCAGCCAGTAATCGTTGATCACACCTGCACGGCTATTAACCAGATACCCCAGCAATGGATTGAGACAGCAAAAAACAACCTTCGTGTCAGCTATGGTCATACATCCCATGGCAGTCAGCTGGTGACAGGAATAGACGCTATAAGTGCCTTCAAAGGTGCTCCGTTCACATTTTCTTATTCAAGCGGCTACTCTGCGGGAATCTTCTTGAACGATTATGTGCCTTCCGGAGATTTGGGAAACCCAGATCGTACATCCTGGGCTCAGAGGACAAGAAACTTTCTCAACCAGAATGGCAATGACCGGAATGTGGTCATGTGGTCATGGTGCGGCCAGGTGGACGGAACAGAGGCAGAGATCAACACGTACCTGACTCTTATGAACCAGCTGGAACAGGATTTTCCTGCTGTGAAGTTTGTATACATGACAGGGCATCTGAACGGTTCCGGCGCAACTGGTAGGGTAAATCAACGGAATGAGCAGATCCGCACGTACGCAAGAAACAACAATAAAATTCTGTTCGACTTCGCGGACATTGAAAGCTACGACCCTGACGGGTTGACGAATTACATGGCGCTTTTTGCCGATGACAACTGCGATTACCAGGGCGGTCATAACTGGGCTGCGGAATGGATCAATGCAAACCCTTCTTCGGAGTTGGCCCAGATCTCTGGCCAGTGCGGCAGCTGTGCCCACTCCCAGAAGCTAAACTGTGTTCTGAAGGGCGGGGCATTCTGGTGGCTCATGGCCAGGCTTGCCGGATGGGATGGGGGCATAGAGCCGCCGGAAGTCCTTGCTCAGGGTACCGTGGGCACCCATATCTCAATAGCCGGTAATGGCTTCGGTGGGAAGGAAGGCAGGGTATCCATAGGGAATAACCTGACAGGGAAGAAAGGAAATAAAAAGACCAAAATCATCAGCTGGAACGATTCCATGATCGCGTGTGAGGTTACCAGTGCAATGTCACCCGGGCAATACAGCATAGTGGTACAACTGAAGGAACCGAAGAAAGCTGCACCGATCGTTTTCAATGGCGCATTCATTATGATGGCGCCGCAGATTGTATCAGTTGATCCCGATTCAGGCTTGCCGGGAGAAAAGATCGAGGTCTCAGGTAATTTTTTTGGGTCAAAGAAGCCGAAAGTTTACCTTGAGCACCCCGTCACCGGAAAAAAGCAGAACTGCAAAGTCACCGATGGTTTCATGAATGCAGAAACCGGCGCAAGCAATGTAGAGTTTCTTGTTCCAAGGCCCTCAAAACGTTTCCCTGCCGGTTCATATCTGCTGAAGATCAATAATCAGGTGGGAACGGTTACGGCGAGTACAGACTTCACGGTAGAACCGTTGCCGTAGCTAACAATGACAAAAATACCACTGTGTAATCAATGATTGTCAATTAATATCATTTGTTTCATCCTACTTGCCAATCAACTCGTTGTGAACCCTGTAAGAACAGGATGCGGCAATTTAAGGCATTAAGGTTGCCTGGCTTTGCCTTCAACAACAATATGTCATGCTTGATTACTGAATGCAACCTGGTGTTAACCTACCAGGTTGTGAAGATATTTAATCAGTATAGTAACCTGAGAGAGATTGTCTCAATTGTGCACGAGCCGTCACGCTCTAATTTTTTACAGAGGCGTATTGGCCTGCAGGTGTTGGTTCGGCAATGAGTCTTTCATCGTCATCATTTTCCGCCAGATCGTTCGTAATGTTTGGAATCTTTTTCATGTTCCTCCTTATCCCGGAAAACAGCGTGCCCCTTCGTTGTCTCAAAACATGTGGCATTTGATAGAGGGGCTTGCTCAAATGTTATTTTCACCTTATTGTTACGCTTGATATCGGCAATGGTCAATCGATCCAAAATTCCAATGAACCGGCTGTCCATAACAACTTTTTTGATGTTATTCCCAGGCTCAGGTGTGATCGTGAATGTAACCTGGTCACCATAATCGATGGTAGCTTCGTGTACAAATCGTTTGGCTTTTGCGGCCTTCATCGGTGTTTCACCATTAATCCCATTTGCCACCGAGAGGGATCCTTTCTGCAGACTCAGCGCCATTGCCTATTGTTACTGTCTTGAACTGCACCCCTTGTTGAGAGACAGTAAGTTAATTCCATACTATATGAAGGAGGTATGGGCATATGGTCAGAACACGGAGAAACTTTCCCCGGAATTCAAGCTCCAGATCGTGAAAGAACTGGAAGCTTCTAAAACGCTGGCACAGATAGTACGGGAACATGAGATCGATCATGGTGTGGTCACTCGGCGGTATCGTGAATATCGGAAATACGGAGACAATGCCTTTCTGGGATACGAACACATATACAAAGAGGATGCCCGTATCGCATAGTTGGAACGGAAGATCGGTCAGCTCACCATGGAGAATGATTTTTTAAAAAAAGTCATGCAGGGAAGCAACCACAAGAGAGGATCATGATGTTTCCTCAGATGACCCATGAGAGAGGATAATCTTCTGTGCCTGAGAAAGAGAGGATGGGTCAAAACAACATTCCCTAGTACCCAGGCCTATCCCAACCTCATCCCGAACATGACCATATCCTCCATCAACCAGCTCTGGGTAGCAGATATTACCTATATCAGGCTCCGTGATGAGTTCATCTACCTGGCAGACATCCTCGATGCTTTCTCTCAGAAGTGTATCGGCTGGGAATTACGTGAACATCTGGACACCTCTTTACCACTTTCTGCACTCAAGAAGTCCCTTGTGGCCAGGTACATTCAACCTGGACTTATCCACCATTTGGATCAGCAGGCACGAAAAGGCAACCCCTATGACAATGCCAGAGCAGAGAGCTTTATAAAAACATTGAAATACGAAGAGGTCTACCTCTGCGAGTACCAGAATATACACGAAGCACGGCAGAAAATTGACTGCTTTATCAACGAGATGTACAATGAGGATCGGCACCACTCATCCTTGGGGTATCTTCCCCCAAGTGTGTTCGAAGAGAAGTTTCTTGCAGCAGGCAGGACTTAACTAGTTGTCTCATTGTGGGGTGCATACCAGATGTTCTTCAACATTTCAATTGTCATGGGTTAATGAATAGGGTAAGACCCTATACGAAGCCATAACGGTTATGTATGAATACCACCCTTTCTCCTGCCTCTGAAGTATCTAAAAACAAACCAGCAAGCCGCTAACAGTAATAATACGAGAAAAAGGATATGATCTATTCTGGTAATGTCTTTTTTAAATAGCTGGAGAACATTACCCCCAACATATCCGAGTCCAAGCATGGCTGAGATTGTAATGATCGCAGAGAGACCGTCAGCAACCAAAAATTTTATCCACGGTATACCAACAGCCCCAGAAATAAGAAATATGGGTGCCCTGAATCCAACAAAGTGCCTCCCAAAGAAAACAACGAGAGAACCCCATCGCGTAAATTTCTCTTCAAACTTCGAGAGGGTACCAGCGGAAACGATTTTGGAAAACCTTTTGTGTTCAAAAACCGTTTTGCCGTACTTTCTGCCGAAAGAATAGAGGATGAAATCAGCGATGAGCAGGGATGGGTAGATAACGACCAGCGCAGGAATAAGTTTGATGACTCCATGGGAGATGAGTAACCCACTCATGATGAGCACCCCATCTTCAGGAAAGGGAAATCCAAGACCGCCAAGGATTAAGAGACAGAAAATGCCAACGTACGTAAAGTGTTGGATGACTGGCAAAGGATCAATCATGGGTTACAACGCAATTGACTGTTTCGCTTTCAAAGCCTTGCCCACTTGTAGAAGATTCGTTTCGCTACCTCAGCGGAAATAACATAGAGAACAACGATCAACAGGAGTGTTAAAACGTAGGGGAGCGATATCGGTACAAACCCTAAGAGCATTCCTATTGGGGTGTAAGGAAGAATAATTGTTACCAGGAATACAAGGAGAGTGGCTGCCAGTAAAGCCTTGCTCGGCCTGCTCTTCAGAAAAGGCCCCCTGGTACGAATAACCAGAACAATCAAAGATGCAGAGATGACAGATTCCATAAACCAGCCAGTCCTGAATTCCGGTGCTGATGCATGGAGGATGAGAAGAAGAACACCAAAGGTCAGATAGTCAAAGACAGAGCTGAGTAAACCAAAAACAAGCATGAAATTTCGAATAAATCTGATGTTCCACCTTCTTGGTTGAGCAAGCATCTCTTTATCTACGCTATCCGTGGCAATGGTCATCTCCGGAAAATCGGTCAGCAGGTTCGTGAGAAGAATCTGCTTCGGAAGGAGAGGAAGGAAAGAGAGAAAAAGTGAAGCACCTGCCATGCTGAACATATTCCCGAAATTAGCACTCGTAGCCATAAAAACATACTTGAGCGTGTTTGCGAAGGTTTTCCTGCCCTCGATTACACCATGTGTAAGAACATTGAGATCCTTTTCAAGAAGCACGATGTCAGCCACTTCCTTGGCAACATCTACAGCGCTGTTTACGGAAATACCTACATCTGCAGCGTGCAGAGCAGACGCATCATTAATGCCATCCCCCATGTAGCCAACCACATTCCCTGATTTCCTGAGGGCAAGGATGATTCGCTCTTTCTGGTTCGGCTCGATCTCCGCAAAGATATCCACGGCACTGACCGCCTGGAGCAGTGCTTCATTGCTCATGTCCCTGATACTGGAACCGGTGAGAATACGTCGATTTGTGAAGTTCATTCGTTCAGCCACGCTATCAGCAACAAACTGGCTGTCTCCGGTAATGACTTTCAGCGTCACACCCGACTGCTTGAGCGTGTTCACTACCTGCGCTATGCCATCCTTTAGAGGGTCAAAGAAGACCAGAAGGCCAAGGAAGATCATGCCTGTCTCATCATTTTTGCTCAGGGAAGATTGGGGTCCGACCTCTTTGTATGCAAGGCCAAGAGTCCTGAAACCCCTGCTGCTCAGCTCCTTAAAGCGTTGATTAGTTTCTTCGCGGACAATCTCTATATCAACAAGCTCTCCCTCTGGCATTTCTGCTGTGGAGCAAACAGAGAGCACGTTTGAGAGGGCACCTTTTGTGATCATGAGGTTGGAATTATCCTTCTTCACGAGAATTGTGAGACGCTTACGGACAAAGTCATAGGGAACTTCATCAATCTTTTTCAGTTGGGACAGATCGAACCGCCTGTACGCACGGATTGCCTCATCAAGAGGGTTTTTGAACCCTGTCTCGTGAGTGGCATTGATATAGGCATAGAAAAGACCTTTTTCACTGTCCTTGCCGTTCATGTCCAGGACAGCATGCAGTTGCACCTGACCTTCAGTCAGGGTACCGGTCTTGTCAGAACACAAGATATTCATACTCCCGAAGTTCTCAATCGATGCCAGTCGTTTTACTATAACCTTCTGGTCTGCCATCCGTTTTGCCCCGTGGGCAAGGTTGACACTGATAATGGCAGGCAAGAGCTGCGGAGTAAGCCCAACTGCAAGGGCCAAGGAAAAGAGAAACGCTTCAAGGACAGGTCGGTGAAAGTATACATTGATAGCAAAGATGGCGATGATGAGTATGAGGGTAACCTCTAAAAGGAGGTACCCAAAACGTCTGACACCGTGCTCAAACTCGGTCTCCGGTGGTCTGAATCTGAGTTGGTCTGAAATCTTGCCGAACTCAGTTGCCTTTCCTGTATGTATGATAAGTGCCTTTCCACTTCCGCTTACAACATGTGCCCCCATGAAGAGCGTGTTTGCGCGTTTGGCCATGGGAACGGCCTTATCGATTGTTCCCGCCCCTTTCTCAACAGGATAGGTTTCGCCGGTCAATGTAGCCTCATCAACAAAGAGATCTTTTGATTCCAGCACTATACAGTCGCCAGGAATGATATCTCCTGCATTGAGTATGACCACATCCCCGGGAACCGCTTCTTCTACGGGTATTTCCCTGATAGTACCATCACGGAGTATCGTCGTCCTGATCTGGACAATGGAAAGTAGTTTTTTCACTGCATCGGTAGCTCCCCGCTCTTGCCAAAAACCAAGCAATCCACTTATGAGAACAATTGCCAATATTATCAATGCATCAGTAATGTCATGGACGATCAGGGAGAGGCAGGTAGCAAAAAGTAAAATGATTACAATAGGACTTTTGAACTGCGCCCCAAAAAGGCCGAGCAAACCACCCTTTTTTCTGGTTTTAAGGGTATTATATCCAAATTGATGGAGACGCTGCTTTGCTTCAACCTCAATTAGGCCATTGTAGGAAGACTGAAGTCGGGAAAGAAGAGTATCAGGGGCAAGTGACCAGAATGCGTCTAAATTTTTAATCGGTAAATCCATCGCTGAAACATTATAATTTCACTCCGTTGTTAAGACAATAATAATATGCGAGCTCCTGGCATAACTGACAAGATATACCATTCTATTTCTATTAAAAGAGCCCTATTCCAGGTCATAATTCTTTCCATTGCAACTGGTAGTATTTGCAGTCTATCGAGCGGTATGGCCACAAATGTGTTTAACATATACAACCGTATGGCATTTCAAAAGTAACTGCTATACAAAAAAATTAAGGGCACTATATAGATTACCCAAACCCATAAGGTAAGTTTTTGGCATTCTCTCTTTATCGTTTTCTGAACTGACAAAACCCACATTTCAACTAATCGGTCTTTGGTAAGGGCGGTTCACATGTTTTCAGGCAAGGAAGAGACCACAGGACCACAAAATCTATTCTCGTTGTTGATGACAATGACGTGATTCGGGAGGCTGTGTTGGGGTTTCTTCGACAATTCCGGGCACAAGGTAGCCACAGCCGATTATGGTAGTGATACTGTAGAGAAGAACGCATCCCATACCTTCGATAAGGTATAATGGGTAGGCGCGTCTTGCTCTGGCGGTTAACATTTTCCGTTATATTCACAAAAAATTACGAAACTTAAAGAAGATAAAGTTTTTTCAAGGACAGTGAACAAAATGCTTTGGCCAGCCTGGATTCTTGTTCTCACAGATTTTTCAGAATACTCAGATCGTACATTAAGGCAGGCACTCGACATTGTATAACAATAAGGGCTAAAGGTGAATGTCCTTCATGTTGTCCGTGAGGAACCGCCCTTTATCAGTGGGTTCGGCAGCGTGCCCGGTGCTGCTGACAAAATAATAGCAATTTCATATCACTGCTATGCAAATCAATCAAAGATCAGGTTCACCCTAACACAAGTAAGCCAACGTTGGGGATGGATAAATCGTTGAACTCCAAATGAGGTTCTGCTGAATGGCATTGAAGAAGCTTTCTATTTACTTTTATGTTCTTTGACATAAATGGTGCATTTTCTTGAGGATTTATGATACATATTATCCTATCACTGCAATAAAAGGAGCTACCATGAGCCACAAAGAGCCTACGATAGATGAGTGGAAAGAACTTTTTGAGGTATCCCGAATGTTGAAGGAGCTTGCCCCCTGGAAATGGATGGAAGACTCTGAATCTTTTGGCGTGGAAAACCCTGAGACAGGCGAAGTGGGTTATGGGTGCATTATGGGTGCCATGGGCGAAGTTTTTGGCCTTATCGTTTATCTTGGAAGCGAGGGCCTTGCTGTGTTTGAAAAAATTCAATCTGGAAACATGACCATGGAAGACGAAGATATCTTTGCAAGCCAGAAATGTCTTGCTGTCACGTTTGATGATAGGGAGATGCTTGATAACAAAGACCTTGCCACTATTAAGTCGCTTGGTCTCAAGTTCAGAGGAAGGCAGGCATGGCCCTGCTTTCGTAGTCACCTACCGGGTTTTCTGCCATGGCATCTGACTGGTGAGGAGGCCCGTTTCCTGGCACTGGCAATTCGGTGGGCAATGAATGTTGCAGAAAAACTCAGGGAAAACCCCCTTGCCTTGAACCCACAGAAAAGAGGTTCTTACCTGGTAGGCTATATTGTAACCGATGATGGCAAACCAACCTGGCACGAAGAGTGGCGCAAACCTGTGCCTTTTACGGCAAAACCCGTCTCATTATCTATCGATGAACTCCGCCTGGCTAAAATAAAGAAAAACTCACAAAAATCGGAACACACCTGGGAGGTTGAATTTTTCTATGCCCCGTTTGTTATCCACGAGGGAGAACGGCCTTTCTATCCATACATTGCGCTTTATTCGGTTCATAACAACCGATACGTGGTCAATTTTTGCCTATCATCACTCACTGACTATGAAACACGTTTCTTAGAAAACTTTCTGGAGCTTCTCGAAAAAATAAAGATGTTTCCAAAGACGATGATGATTCGCAAACAGGCTGTCTACGATTTCTTTAAACCCATTGCTGATGTCCTGGGGATATCTTTAAAAAAAGTAAAACATCTTCCGGCGTTCGAAGATGCGAGAGTCTCTTTAATCAACAATATGGCACAGTAGAAGCCGGTGCAGCCATTGTGTCAGGGACTGGCCTTCTGATGGCTTAGGAGTCTTATTCTATTATTTGCCATAACACACCTGCATAATCATTTGCACATATACATAGTTAAGGGTAGCGTTCTTTCCCGTAAACAAATAATAAGATGATGCAAAATAAGGGTTAACCACAACTCACTGTTGCCCTTTGGAAACTGCCTAAAATAAGGTGTTTGCATCACCCATCCCTTCACGCATCGCAAATGGTTGATAGTTCGACTCAAAAAAATGCAGCATTAATACAGTACAAACATCGAAGAATAATCACATAAAGCTCTATCTTATTAATATAATTAAATATTTAACTTTATCATGAAATTATATAAAAGTTGAGGATAACTCAATAAAATCCACATGCACATGCTTCACATCCGCATGTTATACACAGGTTTTCCACAGTTTTTGTTCAAAACTATAGTGGAATAATCAGACTGAAAGAGTAGTTCAACAGAGGGCGCACCAAACTGATGGGAATTATACCGCAAAATCTGATCCATATAAGATTGATAGATTTTTGGTATCAGAATGAATATGATGAACTACTCGTGAATGAGGTCGAACAACTGAATGGCTTTTTCGTAATCAAGGTTTTTTAACACATTATATTCACGTAACGCAGAACTCCTATCCTTTAATATGAGATAGGTAATCGCCAAATTATAATGGGCCTCGGCATGGTCCGGTTTTTTCAGTATGGCTTCCTTGAATGCTTTGATAGCCTCCCGGTGCTTGCCCTGCTTCCCATAGGCGATAGCGACCTCATAGTGGTCCTGGACTTTATCAGGGTGTACCTGTAAGGCTTGTTCTTGACGCATTATAGATTTCCTGTTGGAAGATTCAAATTATAATGGCCATGGCTTTCCTTGTCAACATCAATTTTAACCTGCAATGTAAATCTTTACCTGATCGAGTTATTTGTTCCGGTTGAGGTTCTTTCTCTTTTGACACAGGTCCAAATATTTCGGATAAACTGGGTTCCATTGCCATACTTGCTATACGTGCACGTCTTCCAGGTCGTTCGAAGTCCATGAAATACTGATAGGTGTGGAGTACAAAAACAGATGAGCCTACAGGTAATGCTCATGATCCAACACATGGCAGGCTGCTTTCAGGGAATAAAGTCAGCCAATTCTCCTGTCCATGAGAAGATCAATGGATTGATGTCTCTCTGGTTTGTATCCAGGATTTGGACGGAGATTGCACAGAGCAGATAGATGACAACTTGCTGCGAGTTAAAGCCAGGTGTTGACAAAAATATTAACATGACTAAAGTCATATTAATATCCGGTTTCAAAAAAGAAGCATGGATTAATAAAAAAAGGAGGGTAAGATGAAAAAGAATGGCGTAATTTTCGTTACTATGATGTTAGTTCTGGCCTTTGTGTTTGTTTCCCACTCATTTGCGCAGCGAGGGATGAGATGGAAGGGAAGCGGTGGCTGGGGTGCAGAAGCCCGGTACAGCAGAATGTATGACCCGAAGACTGTGGAAACGCTTGCCGGAGAAGTAGTCAGTGTGGATAGGATCACTCCATCCAGGGGTATGTCCTATGGTGTGCACGCCATGGTAAAAACTGAAAAAGAGACAATATCTGTCCATCTGGGTCCAGGGTGGTACATTGAAAACCAGGACGTCAAGATTGAACCGAAGGATAAAGTTGAGATCAAAGGTTCGCGAATTACCTTTCAAGGAAAACCAGCTCTTATAGCTGCAGAAGTTAAAAAAGGGGACAAAACCCTGGAGCTCCGGAACGAGAGTGGCTTTCCGGTTTGGAGTGGCTGGAGAAGACGTTAACCCTTATTGATTAAGTAGAAAATTCTATTACAAAAAATGGCCCCCGGGGTAACCATGCTGACTGACGTCATTGGGGGGATACATGGTTGATGATGCCCCGGAGGATGGGGAACTGTATTAAGTATAACACAGATAACTTCATTTGTGAATATTTTTCACAATAAACAAGTGCCCTTTCTCTGTTGAGTGGTGTTGATCTTACCCGGGTCAACAGTTTTGCACGTGTATTACATTAAGACTCATTAGAGAGTGCAGGAATGGCATCGCTCGGGAACGATGAATCAGGGAGATTGGAGAATATTTAGGATTTCTAACTCCTGTAGCCTATAGGAAACAATTTTATGAAAAAGCTGGTCTATGAAAAACTGTACGTGTCCATAACATGAAATCAGGAGTCAGTTTATCCTCAGCCCTTTTTTCGCGTACCCCTTCAATACTTTACTGTGTAGATTTTGAATCACCTGGCACAGAGCACCTGCCGAACCAGCGGTGGAAGATAAACATTGACTCGTTGGCATTTCGAATAGAATCATGTTAAGCTTTGTTTATAGAATACGATTGCTTTGGTAGAAAGTGACACAGACCACCCTCCGTTATTACCCGATCTACAAAATGATATTCCAGAAAACATGCTTCACTCCTTTCAAAACAGTCAGGGTCACATTATCTGCTTTTTCCGCATTTTGTGAAGAATCATTTGGGTGCAATATAGATCTGACTTCCTGGCAACAAAATGTCATGCAACGGAAGGCCAGAAGGAAACAGAGGGACAACCCATGAGCGAAACAAAGAGGAGACACAGGCAGCTCGCCGAAACAGAAGTCTTGCAAGGCGGACACACGGAATGCCAAGAGACAGCGACCCCCTGCGAATTGGATTACAGGATCATTTTCGAGCACTCAAACGATGCAATGTATGTGGTCAGGGATGAAGGTATTATTGTTGATTGTAATCTGAAGATGCTAGAGATGTTCGGATACACCAGAGAACAGGTCATCGGTAAGACTGTCTACGATTTTTCACCCCCTCGCCAACCTGACGGGCGAGATTCAAAAGAAAAAGGTATTGAAATAATGAGGGCTTCCCTGGATGGCAATCCCCAAACCTTTGAATGGACCCACTGTGGATATGGCGGAACCCTTTTCGATGCGGAGGTTACCTTGGCGAAAGCGGGGACGGACCATGATACTGCTTTCTACGCTATCGTCTCTGATGTATCGCCTCGCAGACAGGTTGAAAATGCCATTCGCGAGAGTGAAGAAAAATTTAGACTCCTTTTTGAAAAATCGACTGATCCAGCGCTTCTGCTGGATAACGATCGTTTTATAGACTGTAATGAGGCTGCCTTAAAAATTCTATGCTGCCCCAGTAAAGATCGGTTGATCGGTCTTTGTCCGGCCGATCTTTCCCCTGAAAGACAACCAGACGGCGCACTTTCATCGGATAAGGCAAAGGAAGTGGTAGCCGTTGCGAGCAGGGAAGGATTCAATCGTTTCGAGTGGGTACACCGTGCCTTTGACGGAACCGACATATGGGTTGATGTTTCTCTTACGGTTATTCCCTTCCAGGGAAGACAAATCCAATACAATGTATGGAGGGACATCAGTAAAAGGAAACTTGCAGAGGCTGCGCTGCAGGTGAGTCAGCAAAAATACCAGTGTATTTACGAAAACGTTGCAGAGGGCATGTTCAGAACAGATGCGCAGGGCCGTCTTGTGAGCGCCAATGCTGCCCTGGCAAAAATGTACGGCTTTGCCAGGGCGGACGACCTCATCAATGCTGCCTGGAACCTCAACCAGGTCTATGTCAGGCCGAAGAACAGGAAACTTCTTAACAGACTCCTTGCTGAAAAAGGGGTGGCCAGAAACCTCGAAACAGAGTTTTATGCACGGGATGGGAGCACACGATGGGGCCGTATGAATGTGCGGGTCGAAAAGGACGAGCAGGGGAACATCCTTTATTATGAAGGAACCTTAGAGGACATAACAGAGAAAAAATGGGCAGAGGACAAGTATCGTGACATCTTTCTCAATGCTACTGAGGGTATCTTTCAACTAACCCCTGAAGGCCGTTGTTTCAATGCAAATCCTGCTCTTGCCAGGATTCACGGCTTTGATTCTCCGAAAGACCTCATAGGGTATGCAGCTGAGATTCCCAGGCAACTCCACGTGGATGAGGAAACCTGGCGCACATACCTCGAACGTATGAACGAAAAGGGCTATGTGCATGATCAGCTCTGGAAGATGCATAGAAAAGATGGAAGCATCGCCTGGCTTTCAATCAATGCCAGGGTCGTGCGCAATGAAATAGGCCACGTACTTTACCACGAAGGCACTGTTCAGGATATAACCGAGAAAAAACTCGCTGTGGATCAGATCTTCATACAGCGGAATCTTGCACTGCGACTGGCACAGATGAACGATGTATCAGACGCATTGGCCCTAACCCTGGAAACCGCTCTCAAGGCATCTGGCATGGAATGTGGTGGTATCTGGTTGAAAAAACAGACAGGAGAGGATCTGGAGCTCATATCTTCCATAGGCTTTTCACACAAGCTGGAAAAAAAGGTACGCCTTCTGCCAAAAGGATCACGTGCCTGGGAAAGAACGATGAGCGGAAAACGAATCGTTACCGTCCCAAGTCGTGAATCCATGCCGAATACATATGAAGAGGGCTACAAATATGCTGTCCTGGTGCCTATACTCCATGACGGACACACAATCGGCTCCTTCAACCTCTATTCCAGGACTGAAGCAACAATATCCCAACAGGCCCTTATGGGCCTTGAGTTCATTGCAGGTCAACTCGGCAGCATCATCGGCCGTATACGGGCTCAACAGGAGCGGGAGCATGAAATAGTTACACGGCGGGAGGCTGAACAGGCTTTGCGGGCAGAGAGAAAGAACCTGGAAGAGGCAAACATCGCTCTTAAGGTGTTATTAAGGCAACGGGAAAAGGACAAGGAGGAGATGGAGCAGAGGCTGCTTCTGAATGTAAGCGAACTTGTCCTCCCCTACATTGAAAAACTGAAAAAAAGCAGACTTGACAGTCTGCATCGCACGGACCTGGAATTTGTGGAAACCAATCTCAGGGAAATTCTCTCTCCCTTCCTGCACAACGTTCGTAATTTTAAACTGACCCCTCGGCAACTTGAGATTGTCGCTCTTATCAAACAGGGCAGAACTACAAAGGAAATAGCAGAGACACTCGGTGCTACGAAAGACGCGATTGATAAACAAAGATTCATCATACGAAAAAAACTGGGAGCGAATAAGGGCAAGATTAATCTGAGGTCCCTGCTCCTCTCCCTTTAACGGCAAAGGGAAAATCTATCTTTTTTCAGCTACCCTTCATCAAAAGTATGACCCAAATGTTCCTATCTTATCCCAGGGCTCCTATTTATAATGCACACACAATTACATGGCCCTTCTACACAGGGGGAACACCGATGTGAATCGGATAGCAGGAAATATACGGAATTATAGCCAGAAGAAAGGAATGGGAATTAAAAAACCCCTAAACCCGTGGTCAAGCAAATCCAGATAAAAGATTACATCAAAATTCTACCGTGGAGACGGGATCTTTAAAATAGGAACTTAAATATCCTATTTTAAACAGTTTATTTCCTATTTTCATATCTATTCACAACAGCTTATACTTGATACATGATAGTAATCGCCATCCACAATCAGGTGTACATGATGGTTTGGGGAACAAAATGCATCATAACAGCAACACAGTGAGAAAGAAAATATAAAGGGGGTAAGGCATGAAAACAATACTCGTTGTTGCAACACTGGACACCAAAGGTATGGAGGTAGCGTTTTCTAAAGAGAACATAGAAGCACTGGGAGCAAAAGCACTTCTTATGGATGCAGGCATACTGGGCTCCCCTACTATAACACCCGATATAACCCGTGAGGAGGTGGCTGTTGCAGCCGGTTCAACCCTAAAAAAAGTAAGGAAGATGACTGCAGAGGCCGAGGCCCTGGGGGTTATGACAAAGGGCGCAAGCAACATAGCAGTAAAACTCCACCAGGAGGGAAAGATCCACGGAGTCCTCGGTATTGGAGGAGGCATGGGTACTGCCATGGGAACAGGTGTCATGCGCAGTCTCCCCATTGGGGTACCAAAGTTTATGGTTTCTCCTCAGGCTGGTAATCCCGACGTGGTAAGCGCAGCAGTAGGAACAAAGGATATCTGCATGTTTCATTCTGTCACCGATGTTGTGGGTCTGAATCCATTATTGAGAACGATCTTCTCTAAAGCGTGCGGAGGTGTCGTTGGAATGGCAAACGCCGAGGTAAGGCTGGAAACAAATTACCGAAAGACGGTTGCCGTGTGTGCCAAGGGTACCACAGAAGCAGCCAACCAAGCCATAAGGGATAAACTCACTGAGGCTGGCTATCAGCCCATGACATTCCACTGCTTCGGCTACGGACCTGCAAGCCTGGAACAGATAATAAAGGACGGCTATATCGACGGCGGTGTTATTGAGCTTGCCAGTGACTGGCTTGATCGTATCGGCGGGGGCGCTTCTTTTCCTCCAGCAGACCGCTATGAAAATGCAGGTGAGCTTGGCATTCCCATAGTTTTTGTACCCGGTTCCTGTGATTTTATTGCGGCTGCACCGGGGAAGTTTCCAGGGCGAACGGTTCAGCCTCACAACCGGGCAGTATCACTCTACAGGTCCAGTAAAGAAGAACTTGCCCAACTGGCAAAAGAAGTAGGTGAGAAATTGTCGAAAAGCAAAGGGCCAGTAACGGTGTTAATACCATTGAAAGGGTTCTGTGTCCATGATCGGGAAGGTGGTCCCCTCTATGATCCTGAGGCCAATGCCGCCTTTATCGAAGGGATTTCAGCATTTGAAGGCAAGTTTAAGATTAAAAAGGTGGATGCCCACATCAATGATGAGAAATTTGTTGATGCCATCATTGAGGCCTTTAAAGAAAATATTGAAGAGGCAATACCCGTTACAAGCCATCCAATTACAGACAAAGTCATCCTTACCCTTAGGGGATACGCTGCATCAAGCGGATTGGCAGTTGGCCCCTGCAAGAAGATTACGCATATTGACGATGTGAGGGGGTTTGATGATGAATCGATCCTCGTTGTCAAAACGGCATCACCAGCACTTGTCCGCTTGATACCGGGATTGAAAGGACTGGTATGCGAACAGGGTGGCCCTCTCTCTACAGCCAGCATCTTCGCCAGGGAGCACGGGGTGCCTGCGGCAGTAGGCGTTAACGGCGTTTTTGATGCACTCAAAGACGGCGACCTCATAAGACTGGACGGTGCGAAAGGCACCATAGACGTGATTGCACGATAGGATGCTTCAAAAAAACTATTGCCAGCCCTGTAATTTCGCGGAAAGCTGAAAGTAGCGTTGGTGAAGGCAACCATTATGCCCAATGCCGTCAACGGCCTTAAAACAGATGATGGACAATACTCCTGGCATGGTCGGCATCGATGCGGATTTGTTCCACAGATGGGGCCCCGAAACAGTGACAAAGAGGGTGCTTGTGGTATAATATCGATGGGGAAGGAGAAATGTTGTGAACGTAACGTTTATTGACCCGCACGAAGTTCCGACGATCCCAGGTACAGAAGGCTGGGAGAGGCTGTATCCTTACCATTATTTATTCTCAAGACAAGACCCAAAAAGAGCGGCCTTTGAAAGCAACCAGATATGGTTTTATGACAGCCTCCACTATCCAGACCCCCACCACCCCTTTGACCTGATATGGGATGAAGCCTGGTTCCTTGCCCTATCGCAATACAATACGCGTCATTACTTAATGCCCTCTTCCTTGGGCATCGACCACAGAATTGTGAACGGCTATGTCTATGTGAGCCCGGTCTGCTTATCAGACCCTGAAAAAATCCAGTCAAGGGTACCATATTTCGTGGAACGAGCCGGGTATTATTACGAAAACTGGGACAGGCTCTATGAAAACTGGAGGAAAAAAATCGCCCAGGTTATTGAAGAGCTTGAAGGAATGAATTTTACAGACCTGCCCGAAATGGAAGACGTGAGCGTCATAAAAAACGGGATCGGGAAAGGGAGTGGATTCGATCTTCTTAAAAAATACGATGATATTATCAATCTTGGCCTCCTCTGCTGGCAGTACCATTTTGAATTTCTCACTCTCGCATATGCAGCTCAAGTTAGCTTTGTAAAAACAGTTGACCAGATATTTCCTAAAATTCCCATTCCAGCTCTCATAAAAATGTCGGCAAGCATTGAATCGATTGTATGCAGGCCAGAAAAGGAGCTGGTAAAGCTCGCAAACCTCGCTATCGATCTGGCTATTGACGAGGTCTTTGTGAGATTCAAGAATGCTGCTGATGTAATAAGTGAAATGGGGAAAAGCCAGGCTGGGCAGACGTGGCTCAAGGAACTGGAGCAATCAAGATATCCCTGGTTTTACATCTCCAGCAATACAGGTTGGCATCATACCCACCTGAGCTGGAATGACAACCTTGACATCCCTTTCGAAATAATAGGTGCTAACATCAAAAGCATAAAATCTGGAAAGAAACTGGAAAGATCAACAAATCTGATCGAACAGGAACGGGACAGCATTGCCAATGAATACAGAAAGCTAATCCGAAACGAGAAGGACCGTGTTGCTTTTGACCAGAGCCTCGCCTTGGCCCGCATGGTTCTCCCTTACTCGGAGGATCATACATTCTACGTTGAGCATTGGTTTCACAGCATTTTTTGGAGGAAAATACGGGAACTTGGCAAGGTCCTCGAGAGGGCTGGCTTCCTTGAAAATGGAGAACAGGACATATGGTTCCTCAAGCGGGATGAGGTTAAACAGGCACTATGGGACTATACCACGGCCTGGGCAACAGGCGTATCTCCCCGCGGACCAACTTATTGGCCTGCAGAAGTCGCCTGGAGAAAGGAAATCCATGAGAAATTCAGAACCTGGACCCCGCCTCCTGCCCTCGGGAAAGCACCGGAAACAATAACCGAGCCATTCACCATCGTTCTATGGGGAGTGACGAAGGAGGGGTTGAAAAACTGGTCCGAAGCAGACAAAAAAAGAGCTGATGATGTCTCTTCCAATGTGATTCAAGGTATGCCCGGTGCCTCTGGCATTGCAGAGGGCAGAGCCCGAGTTCTGAAAAGCATTGATGACCTCGCTGATATAAACGAGGGTGAAATCCTCGTAGTGGCCACCACGACAGCAAGCTGGGTGCAGGCTTTTTTCAAGATCGCAGGTGTGGTAACCGACATCGGAGGGCCTATGTCTCACGCCGCTGTCATCTGCAGGGAGTACGGACTGCCCACCGTCGTGGGAACCGGTAAAGGAACACAGCTTATCAAAACAAACGACCTGATTAGGATTAATGGAAACACCGGGCAGGTCACTATCCTGGAACGGAATAATTGACTATGGTGTTTTCAATAAAATTAGACACACACATCCTAATTCACCGACGCTCAATATTTTAGGCACCACTTAGAACAATCTCTTCCTAAAAACATAGCCCCGAACATCATGCTAAAAGTGTGTATACGTCAGGCCATGGCTATATGGCGAAAATGGGGTCTCATCGTCATGCAAAGGCCAAAAGTTACCATTCACTTGACATATCATTTCTTTGTGCTATTAACACCTATAACATCGTAAGAACCACAATAAAATAGGAGGGGCTATTGTGAGCGTATATGTGGTGAGACAGATCATTGGCACCAGCACGAAATCATGGGAGGATGCAGCCAGGCAGGTCGTCAAAACTGCTACAAAGACCATCAAGGATATCCGCATCGGTGAGGTGGTAAAGCAGGATGTAACAGTGGAGAACGGGAAGGTTGTGACCTACCGTGTAAGACTCAATGTGTCTTTCAAATATCATCAGCAGTGGTGGGACAGGTCGGACTGGGAATGTATTAGCTGAGGTCGTAACAATGCAACAACAGTTGTGCATTGGCCCTTTAAAATGATTTCATCAGAATATTTGAGTATCTTTTAGAATATGTTTATTCCCATATCGAGACACACAAATTGAAAAAAAAGACAAGGTGTTGCTGAACAACCCGAAAGGTTATTGCCCAATGGATTCTGGTCTTTTGTCAGGTCGTTCCACTGGAATACAGCTTTCAGGCAGACACATTTTACCCGCCTTTGACAATCTCTTTACTGCGGCTTCTTTTTTGAGGACGTCCGGTCATATTGCATAAACCAAGACAAATACTTGTTGAAAGGACATCATGAATGGTCTTACCAATTATTGAATGGAACGATTTAAAGTAGTTCACAAATGTCTTGAGATCGTAAATTGATGTTACTTCAACATCCTGCCATACACATGGCAGCCTGATATGATATATTAATGGTACACGAAAGGGGGGATTATGTCAGACAAGTTCAATGCACTATGGATTATTCTCAACAAGCTTGACAAGAAGGAAAAGGTAACGGCAAGGTCTCTCATGGAGGACCTTGAAGTCAGCGAGAGGAGCGTTTACCGGTATATCACAACGTTACAGGTTGCCGGTTTCCCAGTAGACTATGACAGGGCAGTGAACAGCTATGTTTTCAGCGATGGCTACACGTTGAAGAAACCTGATATCTCTGTGGAGGAGACTCTTGCCCTGGCTTTATCCAGAAAACTGCTCAAAAGTTTCGGCCCTGACATGGAGCGTAGCCTGGCAAAGATAGAAGAAAAACTGTCAGTTAAAAAGCCAGAAGACCTAAGGCACATTGTCCTCGATGCTGATGCCATAGCACCTTCTGAAACGTTCTTGACCCTGGCCCACCGGGCAGTTATCAATCACCAGCGGATCAATCTCAAATACAAGGCCCTTCATGCCAGGACACCCAGAGAGAGCAAGATCGACCCCTACTATCTTTTCTTCCGGGACGGTATCTGGTACTTCCGTGGATATTACCATAGAGACAGGGCAATGAGAACATTTGCCTTTGACCGGGTAGTCTCGTTAAGTCTCCTAAATGAGTATTTTGTTCCTCAACCAGTCTCTCCTGAGAATGAACTCTCAGGCGCCTTCGGGGCATTTCTCGACGGTGAGCCTGTAGAAGTTACACTCCAGTTTGATAAGCACATCAAGCCCTTCATTGTGCGGAAGAAGTGGCACGAAAGCCAGAAGGTTAAAAAGCTGGATAACGGGAAGATTGAGGTGAAGTTCAAGGTCAACGGCCTCATGGGGATAAAAAACTGGATATACGGCTGGATACCCCATGTTGAAGTCATAGCCCCCAGAGAATTACGGACAGCTCTGAAGCGGGATTTGCAAAAGGCGATTAAATTGCATGGCAAGTAAGCTACTCTGAGATTTTGGCGGCTGGTCTACGAGGTCCTGAAAAACCTGGACCGTCAGTGAATATGATTAATGGAGAATAGAAGGTTATGAAAATAATTCTTAGTAGGAAAGGGTTTGATTCCGAGAATGGGAAGTTTCCAAGTATGATTTTGCCTTCAGGAATGTTGCTTTCACTCCCCATTCCTCATCAAGGTGATAGGACGCTTTTCTCTGAGCTGACCTGCGAAGGCGTCAGTGTGTTGAATTTAATGCATCAGTTAGGCATGACTGAATTTAATACTGAAACCAAGTGCCACTTAGATCCTGACATCAATGCGGATATGATCGCACGCCCGAAAGGATGGAAAGGGGCATTTGGTCAAATGGGTGGAGCCCAAGGCCATCTGGAGAACAATGGCGTTGGCATTGGCGATTTGTTCTTATTCTTTGGATGGTTTAGAAAGACTGAAGAGGACAATCGAAGCATGCTTAGATACGTTGGCCCTCATATTCATCTGATATATGGTTATCTTCAAATTGGTGAAATATTAAAGGTAATGAACAGTACAAGCTTGCCAGACTGGCTGATTGACCATCCACATACTAATCGCAAGAAGTATCTCCATCTGCAAGGCGGCAGCAACAATACGATATATGTTGCCACTGATGAACTGACATTCCTCAAAGGTATCCCAGGGTATGGCTGCTTCAAGTTTCATCCTAAACTAGTTTTAACAAAACCAGGTGAATCAAGAACTCGGTGGGACCTGCCAAAGGAGTTCCAGGGCTTGAAGATTACATATCACTCTGATAGCAGTTGGAAAGACGGCTATTTCCAATCAGCCGCCAAGGGGCAGGAGTTTGTCATTGAAGATTCACCTATTGCAGAGAAATGGGGGAAAGCTATCATTGAGGCCGGTTTGGAGAAATAACCCGCAAAACCATAGCGGAGGTACTGTGCCAAGAGTCTTGAAGATATGGTATGGATTAAACAGAATAATACCGGGCCTGTATATTTATGATAGCCCACATAACTATAAAAATAAGGGTAAGTTCTTCTAACAAATTGGTTTAATTTCGAAGGCGTCAAAATGAGAAAAGGATGGCTTAAGAAGGTATTGTCAGCATCTGAAAAGATTTTTTCAGATTGTTCAGTCATCATCTGATCCATGTCCATTCAACCAAAAAAGGGTATACCTTCAAACCTTATCGACATCTCACAGTACGTGACGACGTTAATTCTATACATGTAATTTATCGACCAAATAATGACAAAATTATTGTTGCAAACCCTTTCCAAGATATGCACTCACAAAACATTCCTCCCAATCTCATAGACAGACTGCAAAGAGTACCATTCGGCAAATACCTGCTGAGCAATGAATTATCACATGCATCCTGTTAAACATTCGTTCCAGGGCCTCGTTAATCGTTTTATCCAATTATTCCAATGGCAGTAGTGAACTGAAATCCTCATTTGTGACGTATCTTACTTTGTATCCTAAATGTGTGTATAGTATCCGAAGATTTCTGCCTTCCCTCAACATGCACTCTTCATCTATCACCAGGGTTACAACTGGTGTGATACACAGCCAGGCACATCAGGTATGGTTGGCAGCATTGTCTCCCAGCCAGGGGTTGACGGGGAAGGACAAAGAGCCGGGGTATTCTTGTCATACCACCAACTCTCTGTCATTTCATCTGTGGTCATGGTCCAAGGACAGTGAACTCCGGTGTTGT
>ENA-UPXM01001226-UPXM01001226.1-activated-sludge-metagenome-genome-assembly--contig:-NODE-1226-length-33958-cov-8.200071_pt1 | contig 33958 bp, 26 predicted proteins | sample MGYA00238178_ERZ772708 | MGnify/ENA primary metagenome ERZ772708 (study PRJEB29002, sample SAMN05720212) | activated sludge metagenome | isolation source: anaerobic digester from wastewater... | reverse complement strand
TGTCAAGTAATATTTTTACTATATTTATTGTCTGCTTTCTAATTCAAAGCTCTCACTGTAAGTATTGCAATAACAAAAACAATGAAAAGTGTTTTTTTCATTTATCCTCCATTATATTTAGAAAACACTTATTTTAAAGTATTTTCGTGGGTTCTTTTTTATATCTATCAAAAGTGAATCAACCTTTTGACTTGTTTTTAATAAATTATTATAAAGCTCTTTGTCGTTGATCATAGCGCCTGCTGTGCCTGAACTATCTGCCAAGCTCTTACTAACTTGAGTCAAATATACCATTGCTGAATCGACAATGCTGATAGTATTATTGATATTAGTCAAAGCTGTATTGGAATTACGAATAGCCAAATTTATCTCATCTTTATTATCGTGTAAAATGTCATTAATCTCTTTAGTGGAGCTGTTTAAATGATGAACAATGGATTTAATTTGGTTTGGGTTAACACTTGTGAGTAACTTATCTATTTTTTTGAATACAGAACTACTATTTTCGATAAATCCATTAATATTTACAATCATATCGTCAGCGTTTTCAAGCTTTGAGAAGATCTTATCAACATTCTCAGCCATCGTGTTTAAACGGTATATAAGGTCGGTAAAGCCTTCTCGTGTAAATCCTATCTGTAATTCTGATAGATTGAGTATCTCTTCTCCATCTCCAGGTAAAATATCAATTTGATGATTGCCCATGATGTCAGATTCCTTTGCTATAAACAAGGTGCCTTGCTTTAGAGGAAAATCTAAATCAATAAACAAGGTTGTGATAATTCCGTTTTGACTTGCTTTGATCTCTTCCACTCGACCTTTTTTAAAACCATTCACTGTAACAGAATTGCCTGGCTCAAGATTGTTAATGTTATCAAATAAGACGTTGATAGTCGTGTACTTATGCCTTTGGATTAGGTCGTTCAAATAAGAATAGCTAATAACAAATAAAAAGATCACAATGGCAGTAAATGCTCCAACCTTGAAACTTGTTTTCTTCCTATCTTTAAAAAACATATCTTTTAAAAACAATGACATATAATTACCTCTAATTCAATCTTACATTTACTCTATTATTGTCAATAAAAAAATTGACTTAATTAAAAGCAATCCAATGCGCCTATTATCCAACATAATTTATTCAACAATATGTCCCTTTAAAGTCCAGCCTACAGCCTCTTTTACTTTCACTTTTATTAATTTGCCTACAAGAGATTCATCTCCTGGGAAAATTGTTATTTTGAAGTCTCTACTCTTGCCTGAATACTCATTTTCATCTTTTTTAGAAGGACCTTCCACATATACTTCTTTAATCTGACCAATTTGCTCTTTATACTTTTCATGTGTTATCTCTGTCTGCAGACCAATCAGTCTCTGTAATCTCTCTAATCGTACAGCTTCTTCAACTTGATTGTTAAACTCAGCTGCTTTGGTACCAGTTCTTGGTGAATATTTGAACATAAAAGCAAAATCATAGCGAATTTCTTTCATCAGATTGTAAGTGTCTTGAAACTGCTCTTCAGTTTCGCCAGGGAAGCCTGCAATGACATCAGTAGTAATAGCAATATTTGGTATTAGACTGCGTAACTTACTAATCCTATCCAAATAGTGTTCTGCAGTGTAATTTCTATTCATCACTTTTAGTATTTCATTATTGCCAGACTGTACAGGCAGGTGAATATGCTCGCAAACTTTGTCGCAGCTTGCCATTGTTTCGATTAACTCATCAGATATATCTTTAGGGTGTGAGGTTACAAAACGCACTCTACTAATGCCTTCAACTTCATTTACTTTTTGCAAGAGCTTAGGAAAGTTTATCCCTTCCCATGAATATGAATTTACATTTTGCCCAAGTAAGGTCACTTCTTTTATTCCTTTTTCTCCAGCAATCTTAATCTCTTTAATAATCTCATCGACCGAGCGGCTTCTCTCTCTACCGCGTACATAAGGGACTATGCAGTATGTACAGAAATTATTACAGCCACGCATAATTGTCACAAAGGCATTTAATTCATTGCTTCTAATTGGGTAAATATCATGATAAATCTCTTTATGATTCATATCTACTGACGTCACAAAGTGCCTTTTATTGTACAATTCTTCGATAATCTCTGGCAACTTAAAATAGTTATCCACACCCACTACAAAATCTATTTTTGCATTCATCTCACCGAGCTCTTTTCCGAGTCTTTGAGCCATGCAGCCTACAACTCCAATGACCAGATTTTTATTAGAGATCTTTCGTGCCACTTCATTTGATATTCTACCTATCACTCTATCTTCGGCATGCTGACGTACTGAGCACGTATTAAACATGATAATATCTGCATCTGTAAGTGTATCTGTCAGCTCATAACCACTATTCTCCATAATGGTTGAAATCATTTCACTATCTGCTACATTCATCTGGCAGCCATAAGTTTCTATTATAAATTTCATTGAAAACCTTTTTTCTTTAACAAATTATTCTATTCCAATATCGTCCAAAATCCAATCACTTGATATCTCTGCACCAGTAAAATATAAAAGTAAAATATCATCATATGAGTAACCAAGATGGGCTTGGACTATTGCACCAATTTGACACATGCCAACGCCATGACCAAATCCTTTACCTGAGATACTAAAATAGCTACCATTATCGACAATATTAAAATTACTACTCTTGGCATTATTAAATATGCGTCTGATCTCAAGCTCACCTGATAAAGTCTTACTTCCATTTGTACCAATGACTTTCATTCGATGAATCCTACCAGACTTACCTCTTTTTATTACTTCAATTTTTAAAGCCCTTCCAATTTTTAGCGTTTTCCCCAATTCTTCTTTACTTTTTCGAAGTGACCATTGATAAGCGCTTTGATACCATTTTACATACTTGCCCCCTAAAGAACAGTAAGGGACATTATTGTCTTTAGCTCGAGAATCATTGACATGGGTCAAATAACTCCTACGACCACCCCAAGCATCACGTACATCCTCTGTAGATCCACCACAGCAGCTATGATATACAGCATTAATGACTTTATTATTGACAATTAATATTTGGTTAGATGTCTCTATAGCAGCACGATACGTTTTCTCTGTTTGACTACTCAGCCCTTTATAGACTTGACAATGAGTTTTATTACACAAATCATAACCATCGCCTTTGTGCTTACTATTGATTAGCTGGTGAATTGTATGTGTTCTCGCTGCAACAGCTTGTGCCTTTAGAGCCTCATAAGGGGCTTCAATGCCAATTTCAAAAGGTATGACGCCAGCAATATAGTCTTCAAGTTCAACGCTATTTATTATCTTGATGCTGCCTTTTTGAGAGGATATTAGCTTAAACATGCCATTATATTTATTACCCTCAAATTCAATCGGTTTGTCAGAAGCTACTGTAATTGGTAAATAGTGGTAATTGCCATTGATCCAGACTCCATTACGCATCTTATTATGCTCATAATTAATCTTTAAGACATTTGAAAAGGGGATAAAAGTTGTGTCTGCTTTTAAACTTACATAAAAGTCATTATCTGAATGTAAGACTAAGGCTTTTACCTCTTCCAGATAAACGTCTATAACTAAATGCTGATCTACATAGTTTGCTGAGTGCAAAACACTAAAAATGATTAGAAATAATATTACAAAAAGAAGATTTCTTTTTAAACAATGATGGCTTTCTAAGATATTTTTGCTCCATTTTTAATTGGCTTTTCAGGTATTAGCACACGCAAATCATCTCCAATATGTGCAGACAGGATCATCCCTTCAGATATTTCACCCATCATCTTTCGCGGTTTGAGATTAATCAGCATTACAATTTCTTTGCCTACAAGCTGTTCTGGCTCGTAATATTTTGCTATGCCTGAGAGTACTTGTATTTCGTTTTTTCCACATTGAACTTTTAGTTTTAATAATTTCTCTGACTTTTTAATTTTCTCTGCATGAAGTACTTTTACAATTCGTAAATCGAGTTTCATAAAGTCATCAAAGTCTATATCTTCGAGCTTATCTTCATACTGTGGTTCAGCGTCTGCCTTATTGGCTTTTGCTTGTTCTTTTAATAAATTGATCTGTGCCTCGATCTCGGCATCTTCAATCTTTCTATACATAGTAGTAATTTTATTTATCTTTATTGCTGACTCATTTAAAGTAAAAATATCATCCCAATTCTGTGCAGGGGTACAAGACATCATCTCTCTAATTTCAGCACTTCCTTGAGGGATTATTGGTGCAAATACGATGCTAATAACTTTTAGGATTTCACCACACACAAAGAGTGTCTCTTTCGTTTTTTCTTTATCTTCTTTAATGCATGCCCAAGGCTTCATTTCATCAAAATACTTATTCCCAATACGTGCTATGTCCATACATAACTTACTTGCCTTGCGAACTTTATACTCTCTATATGCAGTGTCAATTTCTTCAGCAATCTCTCTGACTTCTTGAATGGTTTGTTTTGAATAATCAGACAGATCGGAAGAGAATGGGATTACTCCATCGTAATTCTTGTGAGAGAAAGATAATACTCTATTAACGAGATTGCCCAGAATATTTGCCAATTCTGAGTTGACCCTTGTCTGGAAATCTTTCCAAGAAAAGTCTGCATCTTTAGTCTCTGGGGCATTTGCCGAGAGGCAATAACGTAAAAGCTCCCCATCATAATATTTCAAGAAATCTTCTACCCAGATTGCCCAGTTACGGCTAGTAGATATTTTATCACCCTCTAAAGTAAGATATTCATTTGCAGGGATATCGTGAGGTAATATATATTTTTGTTTTTGTCCCATTAAGATACTGGGCCAAATAATAGCATGAAATGGAATATTATCTTTACCGATAAAGTGGACTAATTTTGTGTTTTCATCGTACCAATAATCTTTCCAGCGGTCTGGCTGACCAATTCTTTCTGCCCATTCGATGCTAGATGAAATATAGCCAATAGGTGCATCAAACCACACATATAGCACTTTTCCTTCTGTATCTGCTACGGGTATTTTCACCCCCCAGTTAATATCTCTGGTTATCGAGCGCTCAATCAATCCATCTTCTATCCAGCTGAGTATAAATTTTAAAACATTATCTTTCCAGCTTTCTTTTGTATCGAGCCATGCTTTAAGAGGCTCTGCAAACTTAGGTAGGTTTAAAAACCAATGCTTCGTTTCTTTGACAATAGGCGTATTACCGCATATTTTACACTGTGGCTTGACTAATAGAGTTGCATCAATTAGCTTTCCACAGGCATCGCACTGGTCGCCTCTTGCACCTTCAGCGCCACAATGATAGCATTGTCCTTCAACATATCGGTCTGGTAAAAACCTCTTATCATGTTCACAATAAAGTTGTTGTGTTATATGTTCATTAATAAAACCATTATTTAGTAATTCCAAAAAAAACTGCTGTGAGAGTTCATGATGCTTTGGGCGTGCTGTGCCTGAGAAGTTGTCAAATTCAACAGATATGCCATCAAAGCTTTTTTTGATAGACTGATGATAGTAATCGACAATTTCTTGTGGCGTCTTACCTTCAGCCTCTGCTCTAATAGAAATGGGTGCTCCATGCTCATCTGTACCACAGATATACACTACATCTTCGCCTTTTAATTTCAAATAGCGTACAAATATATCAGCTGGGATATATGCACCAGCAACGTGTCCGATATGTAATTTACCGTTTGCATAGGGTAATGCACTGGTAACAAGGTATTTATTCATTTACTCTCCTGTTTTTTTACTAAGTATGTATTGATCAGTCTTTTTAATTCAGACAAGTTAAATGGTTTTAATATAATTTCTTCAAAGCCCATCGTTTTATACGTATCATGATCGTCTTCCAAAAACATGCCTGAGGCTAATATTGCCGTAAAATATTCACCTTTTTGTCTTAAGGCTTCATGAACTTCTATACCTGTGACATTTTCAAGATTCATATCAAAAATCACTAAGCCTATCTTCTTTTTATGTTCATCAAATATTTTAACAGCTTCTTCTTTTGTGTTAGCAGTAAAAAGGGGGCTATTCATAATTTTAAACATCTCTGTGCAGAGTTCACAAAGGGTTTCGTCATCTTCAACTAATAGAGTGGTATCTTTCATATTTAAACCTCAATGAATCTATTATGAATGAGGTTTATTGCCTCATTCAGATTATGATGCCCCAATAGCAAACTTAGCCCAATACCATCATTATTTAGATGATAAACTGTAATTGAATGCGAAGAAAGTGCATCAAGCAGGGATGTGATAAAATCATTGTCATATGCTACTCGAAAGCCAGTGATAGCGATGGAAGCATAACTTTTATCATCAAGCAATATCTCACTTTTTCCTTGCATTTCTTTGCTATTAATAATGTCAGCCTGAAGTACTTCCAGATATTTATCTTCAACAATTAAAAAGAGATTAGATTGATAAATAAAATAGGTAAACAATTCTGTTTTAATGCTTTTTAGCAGAGTAGAAAAGTCTTCTTCCATACATTTAATCTCTATTATACGCAAATTATCCTTGTGTGCAATTGCTTTAACTTTGCTACATTCCATGTTTTCAACCATAGTTCCCTCTTTAAATGTAAATGATGATTTAACTTCTACAGCAATCTGATATTTATATGCAAATTCAACAGCCCTCGACTGCAATACACCTGACCCTTGATAGGCGAGATAAAGCATTTGTTCATAGGAGATATGCTTATATGAGACGGCTGTTTTAACTATACGTGGATCAGCAGAATAAACAGCGTCTACATCAGTATATATCTCACATTTTGAAGCATTTAGATAACATGATAGTGCAACTGCGCTTGTATCCGAGCCTCCACGACCAAGCGTGGTTATCTCTTTTTCCAGACTAACCCCTTGAAAGCCAGCGACAATAACAAGCTTACCCTTTTCAAGTTCTTCTTTAATGCGAAATGCGTTTACTGTTTGAATTCTTGCATTGCCATGTATTGTGTCTGTGATAATCCCGCTTTGCGAACCTGTAAAGGAGATCGATTGCACACCCAATTCATGTAGTGCAAGAGACAATAAAGACATTGTGATGCGCTCACCTGCTGTCAAAAGCATATCGAGCTCTCTGGCATGCGGTTTGGGCGATATCTCTTTTGCCAAACTAATCAGCTTGTCTGTCGTCTTTGACATTGCTGATACGACCACAACTATGCTCAAGTCTTTTTGCTTTTCTTTTGCTAGATGATTAGCAATAGCTTTGATTCTTTCGATTGTGGCAACTGATGTACCACCAAACTTTTTTACAACTAATTGCATTAACTATACTGTTATTTCGAAATTATCTATCAACCGAGTTGAGCCAATATACGCAGCCATAAGTACGCGAGTATTGCCCTCCAGTTGTTTTTTTATTTCTAAAGAATCTGGTTCAACAAATTCTATATAATCTATTTTGCCGCCCTTTGATGTGATATGCCTATTCATCTTTGTTATGATGGCATGAATGTCACGTTCTCCTTTATATATCATGTCTTTAGCCATTAGTTGAGCTTCGTAAAGACATAGTGCATTAATTCTTTCTTCAGGACTCAAATAGGCATTTCGTGAACTCATTGCTAAGCCGTCCTTTTCACGAACTATTGGGCATGGGCGGATATATAGCCCATAATCTAAGTCTTCTACCATTTTCTTTAAGACGGCAATCTGTTGAAAATCCTTTTCTCCCATATAAATATAAAGTGGTCTTATTATATTTATAAGTTTGGAAACTATGGTGGTTACTCCTTTAAAGTGTCCAGGTCTACTTGCGCCACAAAATTTATTAGAAAGTCCGTCAACCTCTACCCAAGTAGAGTAGCCCTCAGGATACATTTCTTCGCTCGAAGGGTAAAAAACCGCATCAACATCATATTTACTGAGCAATTCCAAGTCACGGTCTATATCACGTGGGTAAGTCAGCAAATCCTCATTAGTTCCGAACTGAGAGGGGTTTACATAGATACTTACAATTGTAATATCAGACTCCCTATTTGATTGTTCTACAAGGCTCAAGTGTCCTTCATGTAAATATCCCATAGTTGGTACAAAACCTATATTTTTAGTTTCGTAGATCATGCTGCGATATTCACGCATTTCTTGAATTGAGTCTATGACTCTGATACTGTCTTTCATGTTATCACCTTTTGTATAATTTCATTTTTTTCGTTTAAAATCACTACTTTTGGCTTATGGTCCTTTATTTCTTCTTCGTTAAATATCCCATAATTTACAATAATGACTTGGTCACCACGATGCACAAGCCTTGCAGCAGCACCATTGATACCGATAATACCTGAGCCTCTTTCCCCTTCAATAACATAAGTCTCAAAGCGGTTTCCATTTTGCACATCAAAAATCTCTACTCTCTCGTAAGCACGCAATCCAACAGCATCCATAAGATTTTGATCTATAGTAATACTGCCGTGGTATTGCAAGTCGGTCTGTGTAATCGTTGCTCTGTGAATCTTACTCAACAACAGTGTTCTTAACATTCTTTCTCCTATTATCATTTTGAATACAAGAAAAATAAAACAAGCTTTTTTGTAAATATCTTTTTTCTATTTATTATAAATAATATAATAATTAACACAAAATGCAAGTTTTATATTTATAATATTTGAGGTTGTTGTACTGTAAATCAAAACAACTTTTCAGAGAACTTGGCTGAATTATGAATAAATCAAGACCACCAATATTCATAATAAACCTCCTTTAGATTCCCTTTAGATCCCTATAAGAATTCCTTTCATTCTCCAAGATAGCAAGGGGAATGTAAAAGGAATCAAATAGACATCATACTGATAAATAGTAATATACAACAATGGAATGAAAAATAACAAAAATAGAAAACAATAGGAAGAAAAACAGGGATATTTATTTTTTTGGGGGACTTTTTAATAATAAAAAAAGACAGTTTTTATGCTGTCTTTTTATAAAAACTTTTGATCATTTATACAATAATTCCGACTTGTATTTTGTGATCCATTTGTGAGTCGAAATTTATTAACGAATTCTTTGTTGCTCGCTGATCACTTATCATTAATAGCTAAGCATTCAATAATCACTTTAGCTGCGCGTTCACCAGCTTTGCCGTCCAGTTTATCAAACATCAACAGATTTGCTTTCTGCCGATTATTATGTAATTCATCTTGATGACACAGTGCATGTTCTAAAGCTTCTAACAGTGCATCTTTACTATCTATCTGATAAGATATACTTTGTATCAGCTCATTGATCTCAGGTAAGCTTCTTTTCGCGTCTTTTGTTTTATAGGTTACTATAGGTTTATCAAGCGCACTGGCTTCTGCTAAAATTGAGCTTGTATCACCGATGACACAGTCAGACAACATAAGGTATGGCAGAATATCTAAGTTCTCGACAAAATGCATATTTTGGGTGTTTCTAAGTGTATTCTTATATGACTCAGACATCCAGGGGTGAACAGTCACCAGTACATTATATTTTTCAGCTAAAGAGCTAAGCTGGCCAATCCAAGAGTCTATTGCTGACATGCCAGATTTATCCCATGTAGCTGTGAAGAGAATTGTTTTCTTTTCTTTTGTAAAACCTAATATACTGTGTAATGTGTTCAAATCAGAGTCTGTTATATCGCCATTAAATGCTGGGTCAAGCTTTGGAAAACCCACTGCAACAGCGCTGTTTATTCCACATTTCTTAGCAATATCAACTTCGTGTTGGCTGGTCATAAAGTATCTGGTAAAAGAATTATAATTCTTTGCATTAGTGAATTTCTTAAAGTGGTACGCCCCGTGTCTCAGACCAAACTTTAGTATCTTTTCTTCTGGAAACTTATGACAAATATGACGACAAGTGATCAACGCTTTAGGAAAAGTGGGATATACACCCTCAACCTCGACAAATCTTTCTATTGCTCTCTTTATCTTATTGTTTTTTGTAACTATAGGTAATGTTGGCAAATACTTCTGCACAGGCTTGAAAATAACTAAATCAAGTACGTCTTCTGCGTAGAAAATAGTCTCTTTTTGTTTGTTGATCATGTTTAGGGCATTCCATGACAGCTTATATGGATACTTCAAAAAATAGTAAGACAATACCATCAACTAATCTCTCTTAAAATAGTTTAAAACCTTGTCCAACACGGCTTCTGGTTTTATCTCCATCATGCAATTATGGTGCTTTAGCGGGCATATTTCACCACCATGAGCCCCACAAGGGCGGCATGGCAAGTCAACCTCGAATACATAATCATCTTCTCTAAAAGGATAGTAGCCAAATCTCTTTACTGTCGGACCAAAGAAGGCAAAAACAGTGGTCTTCATCGCATTAGCAATATGCAATGTTCCACTATCATTACAGATCACTAAGTCGCTCATCTCCACGATAGCAGCACTATCCAGTAAAGTACTCTTACCGCAGATATTTACTATACTCTCTTCAGCAATTGCGCGACTCTGCTGATAAATATTCTCACACAGCTCAAATTCTGCAGGACTACCATTTAAAACAATAAAATAGCCCTCATGTAACAAATCTTTAATCAATTGTGTAAAATGTTCTTCTTTCCATCTCTTAGTATTCCAAACAGAGCCAGGAGATACTAAAATCACCTTTTTACCGAGAGTATTTACGCTCATTATCCCTTGAGCAAAGTCTCTATTTTGCTCATTGGGATATAGCTCTGTCTGCATTTCAAGCTTCTTATCAGTAAATACGCTCAACAAATTCAATAATTTCTCTATCTTATGCGGGATATGATCAAGTTTCATGCCATGATTAACACGATGTGTGAGAAAATGGCGAGCAAACCAACGATTGTATCCCAGTCTTATCTTTATATCAGAAAAATACAGCACCAAAGCTGTTCTGGACGAACTATGCGGACTAATTGCTAAGTCATATTTTACCTTATTCAAATCAGCAATTATCTTAAACATTTCGCCCTTCACCCTTTTATCATAGATAACAACTCTATTTATATACGGATTACCCTCCAGTAAAGGTTTTGTTGATGGAATTACCATGACATCTATCAATGCACAGGGAAAGAGTTGAGCGCACTCTCTAATTAAAGCTGTGATCAATACTACATCACCTATGAATGCAGTTTGTACTATGAGAATTTTATGAGGCTTAAAGCCTTTCAGAGCCGTTGGTTCGGTTGCTTTGTACTTGATTAACATTTTTATACTTCTATCAGCTCGTATTCCAGGGAGCCTAGCCCTATTTCTGCACCATAATTTAGCTGTCTCAAGGTATCAATCTCGGGATGTGCATTCTTAAAGATTTCACCTTTGGTATCGGCAATGACGGAGTTCTCCAAAGGCTTTTGCTTATTTACCAGGTCAAAAGAAGCCTTGTCAATCGCAATTGGGTCCTCGCTAATCAGCATACCTATGTCATTAACAATAGGGTTATCCACTGCACCATCGCAGTCGCAATTAGGAGTTATATTCAACATAAAGTTCATATAAATAAGCCGTCCACCAAGTACATTCACTGCTGCCAATGCAGTCTCTGCCATTTTTTCTGCCATAATAGAAGGTGTCTCATTCCAGAGCAGTTGCATCGCTTGTGTTGGGCAGTGTGTAATGCATTCAGCACAACCTATACACTTCTCCAAATCAATATGAATATCCTTAGCTTTACCGGTAACGGCATTCACAGGGCAAATACGTATACATGCATGACATCCGATGCATTTATCTCCCTTAAATTTGGGCTTTATATCTCCATGCATTCTTTGCTTTTGAGTCCTATTTGCCAGCCCCATAGCCAGATTTTTCACAGCTGCACCCATGCCAGCCAAACCGTGTCCTTTCACGTGAGAGAGTATCACTGCTCCATCTGCCGCTCCTAAAGCACCAGCTACTTGCACTTCTTTAAAGTGTTTACCATTCATCTCATAATTCGTATAATAATCACTTTTAATACCGTCCAAAATCACCAAAGGAGCATTAACTGAGGCATAAGAAAAGCCATGCTCCAAAGCCAGTTCTAAATGGCTAATAGCCTTGTTGCGGCGACCTTTATATAGTGTGCTGGAGTCTCCAATAAAGGGTAAAGCCTTTTTACTTTTAATCCAATCAGCTGTTTTCCTCACATAAAGAGGGTTGAGATAGGCGGTATTACCGTCTTCTCCAAAGTGAGTCTTGATTAATATTTGCTTATCTTCCTGGATAAATGGCAAGTTCAAAATCTTTAAAAACTGTTCATATCTGCTCAATAAACTCTTTCTATTATGCACACGCGAGGTTAAAAAATATACTTTTGCCATTGCTCCTCCTCTTTATATCAGCTTCAATCCACTCTTTTTATTCTTTTCATCAATATTTATTACTTCAACTGTTACCAATTGCCCTGGATAGTATAGATCCTGTTGATAGTCTTGAAAAGTAGAACGATATGCCAAACCATCGTGTCCAACACCTATGTCAATAAAGATACCAAAATCAGTAATATTTCTCACTATACCTTCCAGCTGAGCGCCGAGATAGAGAGATTCAAAACTATTAACTTTACTCTTCAATTGCATTTGTGGATACTCATCACGGGGGTCATTCAAGCCTTCTGTGATTGCTGTAATAATATCTTTTACTAAGATTTCTGCCAAGGTTAGCTCTTTAGCTATAGTCTTATATTCTAATTTATTAAATGCATCTATCAAAGACTTTCTATTACTCTTTAAGTCGCTTAGTTTAAAGCCTGAATATTTTATTATTCTCTCAGCTTCTTGATATGACTCAGGGTGAATAATCGTATTATCTAAAGGATTATCAGACTCAGGAACACGACAAAAGCCTGCTGCCTGTTCATAGGTCTTTTCTCCGATACCCTTCACTTTTTTCAACTCTTTTCTACTCTTAAATAGTCCATTTTCCAGCCTATATTCGACAATATTTCTCGCTGTTTTTTTACTCAGTCCAGAAATATATTGCAAGAGATATTCAGAGGCTGTATTAATGTCCACTCCCAGAAGATTCACAACAGATTCTGTTTCTAAAGATAACTTCTGTTTCAATGCATTTACTGAAATATCATGCTGATACATCCCCACGCCGATAGACTCAGGTGGTATTTTTACCAGCTCATTCAGCATATCCTGCACACGTCTGCCAATGGAGATTGCACCGCGTACAGTCACGTCAAGTTCAGGAAACTCCTCAAGTCCAGCTTCTGACGCTGAATATACAGAAGCTCCAGCTTCAGATACGATAATATATTTCAGCTCAGGATAGTCTTTGAGAAAATCACTAACAAAGTCTTCTGTCTCACGAGAAGCAGTCCCATTACCAATTGCAATCAGTTTTACTGAGTATTTGCTCACAAGCTTTTGCAATATTTGACCCGCCTCAACTATCTTCTTAAATGGTGGTGTAGGATAGATATTTGTATTATCTAAAAACACCCCGTTCTCGTCAATTACAGCCACTTTACATCCAGTTCTATACCCTGGATCAATTGCTAAAATACTCTTCTTTTTTAGTGGAGGGGTGAGTAGTAAATGTCTCAAATTACTTTGAAAGATAGAGATAGATCTATTCTCAGCTCTTTCAGTCAGATCAGCTCTTATCTCCCTCTCTATTGCTGGCAGTATTAAGCGTTTCAGGCTATCTTTGGTCATTGAATTTAACAGCTCAAAATATGGGTGAGAGTCCCTTATCTTTGCTATCTTCATCAGCATTAGTACCAAGCCCTCAAGCTCAATCTCTCCAGTCTTTCTCTCTAAAAATGGATTAAACCTGTTCCAGTCAAGCACCAATTTAATCTTGATCTTTTTCTCTTTCTCTGCGCGGTTGATAGCCAAAACTCGCCATTCTGGTATAGAAAATACTTTAAAGCTATTGTCATAATAACCTTTATATACTTCTCGTTCATCATCAACTTTATCATTTTTCTTTGTTTCAATGATCCCATTTCTCAACAGGTTCTCTCTTACAAAGTCTCTAATATCAGTATTATAAGATAACTCTTCTGCCAGAATATCACAGCTATTAAGCAAGACATCATCAATATTATACAGCTCAAACTCTTGATTAATATATTTCTTTACAAAGTCATCATTCTTTATCTTAGTAGTCAAAAGCCATTCTGACACTGGCTTCAACCCCTTTTCTACAGCCACATCCGCCCTTGTCTTCTGCTTCTTCTTGTAGGGCAAATATATCTCTTCAAGACTCTTCATCGACTCAGCATGCTCGACAGCTTTCTTCAATTCTTCAGTCAATACTTGCTGGTTTTCAAGACTCTGTAATATCTCTTTCTTTCGCTCTGTCAGCTTGTTTTGGGTATTATACTCATCAAATATTTCTCTTATCTGTATCTCGTTCAGCTCTCCTGTTTTCTCTTTTCTATAACGAGCAATAAAAGGGATAGTCTTATCATCGGCAATCAGATCAATAGTGTTCTGCACTTGCCATGCTTGTACTTGAAGGCTATTAGCTAAAATGTTTATCCACTGCATCTTAATTCACCTACCACAAGCCTTTCTTAAAGTTAAATGAACTGCTATTAGGCAGTTTATCATGATTATAATAACCCTGCAATATTTCATTATAAAGCTTGTTAGACGGCTCACAGAACGATAAGTCAGTCATAAATCTCTTAAAACCTTTTTTGTAAACTTTATCGTAGAAATGATAGATGGAGACAGGCTTTTTTGACACGACATTCGTCAATCCATCTTTAATATACTTGCTATAAACATATTTAATATCTGCAAAGAATGCATTACTCTTAGTATTCACTGGCATGCGTGAGAAGAATAGCTTGGGATAAAAGAAGAGGGGGATAATTCCACTACGATCCTTGCCCGTAAAGAGATTATCAAAATCATTTTCAAAGGGATAAATAAACCTATCAACTCCGTTTTCATAAACAAAATTAATACTCATGTCATTCAAGGTATAAATATTCTCATTAGCCATTACTCTCACATTTTTCAAGCCCTCAAGCAAGCCTAATTGATTAATCTGACTTATTGAAAAGTGCCTAAAACCCTCATCATAGCGCTCTTTAATCATGGCACGATAAAACTCAATATTCTCCTCAGCAATATAGAGTGGCAAGTCAATAATAATATCATTTTTAAAGGCTTTTAACTTATCAATAAAGTCTGATTTCTCTTGCCACATCCGACGTGTGAAGGCAACTATCAGCTTGCTAAAGTCCTCTTTTTGCACAATATCAAGCCATAGTGGGTTATCCAATCTGATATAATGTTCGTCGTTTACAGATTGGTTTTTATACCTTTCGTGGTCTTTCTTTAGCATATTCTTCACTCGGTGATTAGATTGATAATTAAACTTCTTGATAGTCAATGCCTTACATTGATTCAGTTTAAAGTCAGACACCAAATAAACATCATTATCTTTATTAATCTTCTGATCTTGTTTCGCCTTGAAAGCTATATGCACAAAGGCACCAATCTCTGCCTTTTCAATATGGTTTAACTCCTCATTGAGCATGCTCTTAATCTCAATCAAATCAGTGTCATCATCATCACTTGCTACAATTCTTATCTTAGCATATTCATGAAAGCTCATCTCGCTTTTTAGACTTATTCTTAGCTCTTGATTACCCATTGATCGCACTTCTTCAATCTTACCTAAATAGCCTCCAACAGTTGGCGAGGAGAAGACATCATGTACATCTTCACCCAAAAAATAAGAGGTTTTATAGCGAGCCAAATCATAGTTTAAAATAGACTTTGCTTCTTCAATACGACTATGGTCATCGATCGCCAGTCTATAAGCACGTGCGGTATTATAAACATAGTCTGCTGACTTCATTCTCCCTTCAATCTTTAAGCTCTCAATGCCCAGATTCATGATCTGAGGAATATAGTCAATCAACTGTAAATCCTTCAAACTAAACAGATAGTGCTGCTCTTTACTAACCGAAAACTGGCGACGACATGGCTGTTTACACAGACCACGGTTCGCACTCATTCCGCCCAGATAGCTACTAAATAGACAGTGCCCAGACATAGAGTAACAGAGTGATCCATGCACAAAGAGTTCAAGCTGAGTTTTCTTTTGCTGAGCTATAGTTTCCAATTCATGAAAGGTCAGTTCTCTTGCTAATACAACACGCTCAAAGCCTCGTTTCTCGCTATCTTCACTACCAATACTATTATGGACACCCATTTGTGTACTTGCATGAATATTGATGTCTTTTAAGTATTTTTTAACAAGATAATACACACCCCAATCTTGAATTATTATCGCATCAGGGTTCATCTCGGCTATTTCTTCGAGCAAGTCAGCAAAGTCAAAAGTCTCGCTGTTTTTTAATAAAGTATTTAAAGTGATATAAACTTTTTTATTATTTTGATGGGCATAATCAATCATAGAGTACATTTCATTTTTAGAAAAGTTCTTTGCCCTTTGTCTTGCATTAAACTTTTGAATGCCAGCATATACGGCATCAGCACCACCCTCAAAGGCACACATTGCCATATCTGCATTGCCAGCGGGTAATAATAATTCAGGTTTTTTCATTAAAATCTCCAATTAGTTTTCATAAACTCAATAACTTAAGCGCTTCTAATACACCTTCGCTAAAGCTATTTTTACACAAGTACACACCAGTCTTCTGGTCATATTCATCAATTGATTTATATTCTATACTTGCCAGCAGCTCTTTTGAGCTATTTGCTGGCAGAAAACATAAGTCTGAATTAATTGCCAAATCATAATCATTCATTGAGTCTAATAAGCTTATAATCTTTCTTCCCTGAGCCATTTGTAGAGCTCCAGTGTACTTGTTTACTTGTTTGGGAATAATATCGATTGCAACATTCGAATAAGTTATTTTAAAATGTTCTTCAAGTGGGTGATGCTGCATAAAGGCTTGAATTTGGTGAACATGCTGTATTGGTGCAGTGCCCCTTTTTTCTGTGTGAGTAAACATGCTGACACTGGCTTTTCTGGTAGCAAAATAATGGATGAACCGAAAGTCCTCTCGTTTTAAATCACTCTCCAAGCGTTTAATCTTGTCGATTAAATCAGTATCAATCAATACCTTTTCTACGCCTGCTTGCCACGATACAGCGCCTGTCTCCAAGACAAAGCCCTGAAAGCAACTTAAAAACTCTTCTGACAAGTATCTTGTTAAAAAAGAATAATCATTTCCTGTGCAAATATAGAAGTCGCAATCGTTCTTCAGCTTATCAAAAACCAAATAGAATTCTTCTTGCTGGGATTGTGGTAGCAACCATTCTTCATTTAATAAAGTACCATGTAAATCAATTGCAATTATTTGTTTCTTCATTTATACCTGTTTATTAATTTTATGATTATCGTCAATAGATAAAAAGATCTGTTTTGAATGGAAAAGGTAGAAATAAGCTCTCGGTAAGGAAATAAGAAAGCTGTGTTTTAGCACAGTGAAATAGGCTGCTCCTCTAATCACTATATACTAAACGCCCTTTCTTCATTACTTTTGAAACATTATTTGAACCAAAGTGATATGGGATGAATCGATATGATGGTATTTCTAAGAAGATTAAATCTGCTTGCTTTCCAATCTCAACACTACCGATTATATCATTTCTCTCGATACTGCAAGCGGCATTGAAGGTCGCTGCACAGATAGATTCAGCAGGTGTCATCGCCATTTGTAGGCATGAAAGAGTGATGGCAAATTGCATACTATCGCAATTACAAGAGCCTGGGTTGTAATCTGTAGCTATCGCGACTGGGAGTTCTTGGCTAATCATATCTCTTGCACGTGCATATGTTTTAGATCTGAGACTAAACAGTGTTGCTGGCAGAAGCACCGCAACTGTTCCGCCCTCTTTCATAGCCTTGATGCCTTCATCAGAGCATGCACCGAGATGATCTGCAGATACAGCATTTAGCTCTCCAGCTAATTCTGCACCGCCAATTGCTTCTATTTCATCTGCATGCATTCTGATTTTGAAGCCTAACTCTTTTGCCTTTTTAAGAATTCTACGTGATTCTTCAATACCATAGACATGTGCTTCGGTAAAGATATCTACGTATTCTGCAAGGTCTTGTCTCTTTACTTCTGGCATCATTTCATCTTCCATTAAGCGGATATATGCTTCACGATCATGACGGTATTCTTGTGGTATTTCGTGGGCACCCATCAGCGTCGCAACGATATCTATAGGCAGTTCTTCTTGCAACTGTTTGATAACTCTCAGCATTTTTACTTCAGACTCAGTTGTTAGTCCATAACCGCTTTTTGCTTCGAGAGTAGTTGTACCATATTCAATCATCTTCATTATTCTTTTTTTAGCAAGATTAAATAATTCTTCTTCACTGGCTTCTCTAACAGCTTTTATACTTGATAAAATACCGCCTCCAGACTGAGAAATCTCTACATAGGACTTGCCCATAATACGCATTTCAAACTCATTTTCTCTGGTATTGACGAAGACAGGATGAGTATGAGGATCGACAAACCCTGGCATGACGACATAATTGCTGGCATCAATGGTTTGCGTTGCTTCATATTTATTCATAAGATCTTGTAGGCTGGCAATATCAATAATTTTACCTTCATTAATTGCTATGGAGATATTGTTCATGATGCCTAATTCACTCATTTCCTTGCCATAACGTGGTCTATTGGGTCCTTTTAATGTCAACAATTCCTTTATGTTTTTGATTATCGTATCAACTTTTATCATTATTCTTTTCCTTTTCTAATTAATCTCTGGTTCCATGATGACATATTTTGAAGCGGGTATAAGTTCATAGCCCATTTCCTCTGCTGCTATGATAAATCTATTTAATCTATCAAGACGTGCACGGTCGTGGCAATGCGTTATTACCAGTACTTTGCCTTTTGTATCTTTAAGTTTTTTCAAGTCATTTATTCTATCTTCCAAGACCTTATCTGAGTTAGCAGGAGCATCGAGAAAGAGATCACGCTCTGCAGAAGGGATATTCATGTCAACTGCAGTATTGTATGCCACAGAGTTACCAATAGTTTTACTATCGATAAAGAACATACCTTTGTTTTTAATAACTGTAAGAACAGCTTGCATTAGGGTATTGTTTGCACTGACCCTGCTTCCCATATGTTGATTAGCACCTACAGCAAGAGGTAGTTCTTTGAAATAAGCATTCATCTTTGCCGTTGCTTCTGCACTCGTCATTTTATTGAAAATAGCATTAGACCCTGGGTTAATTTTTGGGTCAAGAGGCTCCATAGGTATATGAACAATTACTTCATGCCCTTTGTTTATAGCCTTATTCATGGCAGTTTTACTGTGGGGCAAGCCAGGTATTACAGCAAAAGTAATAGCTGGGTGGCTGTCTGCAAAATCATCTAAGAGTTCATTATCATAATTACCAAAGTCATCGACAATTATAGCCAGATACGGTACATCAATTTTTCTTTCGCCTGGTTTAAAGCCTGGTAGAATGTGGGAATAATAAATTTCAATAATATAGCTCTGCTGATGTATATCGTCGAAATACTCACGTATAACCTTATTATTATTATCTGTTATAGAGTATGCTTCTTTCACACCAATCTGCTCTATTTGTCCACTTAATACCATATCAACGAAGTACAAATCTTTTTCATTATCAATTGCTATGTAAAAGTAAATTGCTTCTTCCTTTTGCAATTTATTAATTGATTTTAGGTTAATATTCAGTTGATCCATGGTTTTAATAATCACTTTTTCTACTGTAGTTTGCTCTTCGTTTTTAGCCTCAACTTTATCTCGTTTGGGTATAAAGATATCACTGTCTGGTAAATTGTCAGATTTTTTATTCTTTCCACATTGTGTAAGCAGAAATACTGATAGTAATGCTATGATTAAAACTATTGCAATTATGATATATCTTTTCATTAAACCCTCCATAGGTGTCTCGTCTATTACCAAAAAATGTATTTATTAAAATAAGTCAATAAATATTTATAATAATCATTGAAAGACTAATACTAAGATAAGATAACTGATTTTTAAAAAAATAAAAATAATAATAGACAAAAACAAATAATTATGTTAATATACAAATGATAGCGTGTAAAAATAATAAAGAAAGGGAAAATGCGGCAATGAGTATTAATCAAAAAACAATCCTAATTGTGGATGATGATGAATTATTAGGAGAACTTATGGTGCAAATTATCCAAGAAATGGGATATAATACTGCATTTACAAAGAATGGTAATGAGACTCTATACTGGCTAAAAAATAATCAACCAAGCTTAATTTTGTTTGATTACTCTTTGCCTGACATGAATGCTGCCCTTCTAATAAACTTGATCGATGGAGAAAATGGCATACCTCCTTTTATTATCTTTACGGGTATGGGTGATGAATTTATCGCTGTAGATATGATGAAAAGAGGTGCAAGAGACTATTTAGTTAAAGATGCAGCTTTTTTAAGTAATTTAATTATCGTGATCAATCGTATTATGAGGGATATAGAAAACGAAGATAAGCTTAAAGAAATGGAAAAACATCTTCTTTGTAAAGAAACATTCTATAAAGCTATCATTAATAGCGTACCCAATATGGTCTTTTTTGTTGATGCTGAAGATAAAGTCCAATTAATAAATAAATATGCGTTGATACTTTTTAATGTAAAAGAAGCCGATTGGCTTGGCAAAAACATCAATCAAATAAAAGAAGAATACCCACAATACTCAACATTTTTTGAGATTATTGAGGATAAGCAAGAGCATACTATAACTTATAATTATATTCTTAAAGACAATGATGCTATTGAATTGAGCATCATCAAGATACCCGTTTACGATGATCAAGGAGAATATCTCGGTTTGCATTGCATGACCAGCAAACGGGACTTTAATATGAAAAACATCAAGAAATAACCGCTCACAAAGCATTTTTGGAAGGTAAATTGCTATACTTGGTATAGTGATTGATTATTTTAATTATAATATATCCGAACATAAGGCTCTTTAACATAGCATAGTTGTGACAAAAATATAAAAAGTAATGGAGGACTTGTGAAAAAAATAGCATTAATATTGCTATTGTTGTGTTCACTTACCCAACTGATTTGGGGAGAAGAAGACAACTATCCAAACTACTCTCAGCTGATCAATAAATATGACTCTCTAACAAACAACAATGCTGATCTTGTCAATGTTCTCGACATTGGTAATAGTCAAGAACAAAGCCAAGTCATTAAGGCTTATAAGTTTACTGATAATTCATCACCTGAGATAGATAAAATTAATATACTTTTAATCGGCAATCTCTATGCAAAAGATATTGTCGAGACAAATGCACTATATTCATGGGCTGAGGAAATGGCTCAAAATCACGATACAATGCCCTATTCAAGCTATTTGAATAATTTTAATATTTACATAATTCCAAGTTTAAATCCAGACGGTCTTGATACCGTGCTCGAGACAAACAATTTCATCTTGTTGACAAATGATAATAGTGTTAACTTGAACAGAAATTTTGCATCTAACTGGGTACATGGTGACAATGAAGATCAAAACAATAAAGGTAACTACGCTTATTCTGAAGGTGAAACAATTGCTTTAAAGTATTTTTTAGAAAACCATAAGATTGACTTTTGTTTCTTTAATTTAACAGAAGAGCTCGGGCAAAGAGAGATCAATTTCCCTTATAATTGGGCAGAAGTAAGGCAATCACCCGATTACCAAGCTTTGTATTCCCTCACCTATAAATTAGCCGATATTGCTGGTGAAAACTGGTCTTCAAGTCCTAATTTTGAAAAGAATGGAAACTTACTTGACGAACTCTATTTGAATTATGGCGTTATTCCTTTTGCAATCTCTTATGATCAACACTATATCTTGCCAGATCCTAATGAAATACAAAACAATAAACAAATATTTAAGTTAATTGTACATCAATTCTTTGATATGCTTATTGATTATAATGAAAACTCTCCACTCGAAACAGGAATGGAAATAGTTCAAGTTATAGATAGTGTTTCTCAAGAACCAATTGCAGCCGAGATAGCTATTGACGGGCTTGATACTACAGCATTTCAAAATAATAAGTCCAATTCTCTAAATGGCAAATTCTATCGTTTTGTTCCAGAAGGGACTTATTATCTTATCGTACGTAAAAAAGGATATCTTACAAAATATCAGCAATTTACTATTAATAATCAGCAACAAAACACTACTCAAATTGAGTTACAACCATTGAGCCCAGCGACTATCAATATCGAAGTATTTCATGATGACCAGCATCTTGCATCTACTTTAATAATGCAGCAAGAAGGGTTTGAAGATATCATTTCAATCAATGGTTCTATTAGTATTGAAACATTTGAAGGGCAGCATGAATTTACCTTGATAACAGAGGGCTTTGCACCAATAAAAAGGTCGATATACATTCAAGCAGGAAATAATAATCTACACTTTGAACCAGGTTATACCAATCACATATTTTACGAAGACTTTGAGGGCACGTGTTGCCTTTGGATAATGAACGGCCCGTGGTTGGTTGTTAATGATAGTACACATAACAGTTATTTTATTAAAGACAGTTATAGTGACAATGGTTTTTACAATGTAGATGCAGATTACACACTTGTTATGTCTTCGCCTTTAAGTCTGATCGGATATACAGGGCAAGATGTTTATCTTCACTTTGAGCACTCAGTTTATACTGAATGGGACAATGATTTTGTCTCAGTAGAGGTATCTTATGACGATGCGAATTGGATTTCAATCTATAAGTTTGCTGGCAATTCTTTTGGCTGGAAACATGAATTAATATCATTAAATAATTTTATAGAAAATGATTTGTACTTGAGATTTAGACTAAAAGACGGCATCGAAGGCAATGCAAATCATATAATGCTGACAGACCCTGGCTGGAAAATTGATAATATACAAATTACAGCAAGCGTCTCAAGTGTTGCCAACGATGATCACGTTGTAATCAAACCAGAACAGAGTAAAGTAAGCATTTATCCTAATCCATTCAACCCTGTCTTACATGTGAAATATGAGACTCCAAGAGAGGTTGACACGGCAGAGATCAAGATTTTCAATATAAAGGGACAATTAATAGAAAGAAAAGAACTTAGCAATACGCAAATCAAAAACAAACAATTTACCTGGAATGCGCAAAATAGACCTTCTGGCTTATATTTTGTCCAATTAAGATTTAATAATAATGAAACTATAACCAAAAAAGCAATACTATTAAAATAGAAAACTAAAGGAGAATTAATATGAAGAGATTATGTCTTATAATGAGTCTGCTAACGCTTATTTTAGGCATTAATGCATACGAACTCGATGAGCAAACTATGCAGTCTAATTTCTATAATCATCAAGCAATAACTCAAAATAACGTTGTAAAAATACAGTTAGAAAACAAGCTTTTAGACTGGAACACAGCTCATTCAAGCACGGTTGACGAATGTAAGATAAGCAAGACCTATGCCTTGCCATACCACAATGCAGAGCTCGAAATTCAGAGTGTGGAAATAGAAAGCTACAATCAAAATGGGCAGCTTATACAAAATAGAAGCATCAATTATTCAGCTTTTGCTGAAATAACAAATCAATTCATCTTTAAGGAGATGAGAGGCTTTACTGTGACTTTTAGTCCTCTCCAAGTCAGTAACAATGAGTACTCTATTATTAAAAAAATTAATATGAGTATAAGAGGTTATGATAGAATTGAAACAGTTAATGAAGTATCTGAGGGCTTCATCTCTTTGTACGAGCACTTAGCAGCAAATTATCAAGACTCTTATTTACACAATTCTCCTATCAAAAAGCCTTCAATGGTGATTATTTCTCATAATACTCTAAATAATTATATAACTTCTTATGTGCAGTGGCGAAAAGCCAGCGGTTTTGACGTTCATGTGATTAACAAAGAAACCATTGGCGCTAACCCTACCAGCACGCAGATCAAGCAAGCAATTGTAGATTATTATAATGAGGCAAGCAATAAACCTGATTATCTTTTAATCATAGGAGATTCAAATAATAGTAGCTATTTTAAGATTCCAACATTTTATGTGACTGCTCCTGACAACCCTGAAGTGTGTGCTACTGACCTTGATTATGGACTGATTGAGGGTAATGATTACTTCCCAGAGATGCTGATAGGTAGATTTTGTGTTGACTCCATAGCTGAGTTACAAACAATTGTCAGTAAAACAATTCGCTATGAAAGGGCTCCTGTTGCTAACAGCAATAATTGGCAAAACAAGGCTTTAGTCGTGGCTGGAAACTATGCCTCTGGCAATTTAATTCCAACTAGCCCTGTTGATACTTCAAGATGGATATATGAAAAGATTAAAGCTTCTGGTTATGCTCAAGTAGATACAGTTTTCTATCAAAATGAATCAGGTGGTAGCACATCTCCTGAATACCTTACTGAGCAAATTATCAACTCAATTAACAGCGGTGTTCAATATATCACCTATCGTGGCTGGGGAAGCGGCAATGGCTGGCAATTCCCTATCTTCTATCGCAATCATGTTAATGCCACAAATAATAGCGGTAGAACCCCTGTTATCTACTCAATTGTCTGTGATAATGGTGATTTTGATAATAGCAATTATGACCCTTGCTTTGGTGAAGTTTGGATGACAAAAGGAACTGCTACAGAGCCAGACGGTGCTGTAGCGTTTGTTGGACCAAGCTTTTTATTTACTTCAACCGCTTTAAATAATAGCATTTCATCTGGTATGATTAGATCTGTAATGGATGAATATGCACGAATCTTCGGCACGACTGTGATGCGCGGTAAACTTGAAGTATATAATAATTTCCCCAATGCACAGGGTAATAGTGAAAATGTGCCTTTTTATTTTAAAATTTACAATATGCTCAGCGATCCTGCTCTCAGTCTTTGGAAACTCAATCCAAAGACTATCACTCATAATTTACCCACAAATATCAATGAGAATGTTCATCACCTCGAAATTCAAGTACCAGGTATAAGTCATGGCTATGTCACAGCTACGAAAGACAATAATAATTATACTTATGCCAGAATAACTGATGGATATGCATTTTTACCAATTGACGATACTGATGGGGATAATGTATTAGTTACTATCACAGCTAAAAACTATCTACCTATTGTTCAAAATATTACTGTAAATCATGCTGGCGGACTGGGTATCTTGTCTCATGAATTTGCAAATGGACAGATTCTCTCTGGGCAAAGCTCTACATTAGAAGTCACTGTGAAAAACTATGGTAATACAGCTATTAATAATGTTTCTGCTAATATAAGCGCTGCATCAGATTATACAAGCTTTTCATCGAATACTTTAGACTTTGGAAATGTTCCTGCTGCTGGTACTAAGACAGCTTCTATTACTGTAAATATTGCAGATGAATGCCCAGATCAAACAGTAGAAACCTTTACTTTGAATTTTGGTGCAAATAATATTGGTAAGTTTATCTCTATTATTGGTGGACTTTCTTTTGAAATATCAGCTGTAGAAGTAGTTGGAAATAATGGAATTATCAATCCTGGAGAGACAAGAGCGATCAAGATAACTGCGAAGAATATTAGCTCCCTCAATGCAGAAAACCTTGGTGTAGTAATTAATCCAATGACAGACGCAGTCAACTGTAGTGCAACACCTATTCCTGTAAGTAATATTATTAGTGGGAATGTTGCTGATATAAACTTTGATCTTACTGTACAAAGCGATTGCTATGTGGGAAGAAACGCTCAATTCTATGCTGATTTTACCACAAGCGATGGGAAAACTGCACGTGCATATTTCTTTGTAACTATTGGTAGTGTAAGTAATACTGCACCTACAGGTCCTGATAAATACGGTTATTTTGCTTATGATAGCAATGATACAAATTACTCTCAAGCACCAGTTTATAATTGGGTTGAGCTCGATGATTCAGCAACTACTTTGTCTCTTAAAGATGATGATTCTGCTACAATTAATCTACCTATTACATTTAAATATTATGGTAAAGATTATAATAGTATGACGCTCTGCTCAAATGGCTGGGCATCATTTGGAGCCACTTGGCAAAATGACTTTACTAACTGGAGTATACCTTCTGCATTAGGTCCATATGCAATGTTGGCACCATATTGGGATGACTTAAAAGGACTGATGACAGCGCCTGGCACTTGGGATGATGTCAAAGTCAGGTACTACCACGATCAAGCGAATAATAGATTTATTATCGATTGGAAAGATACTTATAATGGCTTTAATAATAGCTCATTAGAAAAATTCCAAATCATACTTTACCCAAAGAATGATGACGATGGCGATATCGTTTTCCAATATCATACAATAGATAACCCTGCCTCTACCAATAACTATGCTACAGTAGGTATTGAAAATCACTTACAAAACGACGGCGTGCTCTATACTTATGCAAATATCTACCCTGCAACTGCATCACCTTTAACTGCTGGTTTGGCTATCAAATTCACTACCAATGCTCCAGATAACTATGTGAGCAATGATGAACAGATCATAACCCCTATTAGCCTAAAACTACATCAAAATTACCCTAATCCATTTAACCCAACCACCACAATCGCATTTGATCTACCAAGTGAAGGAAATGTCAGATTAGATATCTTTAATATTAAAGGACAAAAAGTGAAGACGCTTACAAACTCACACTTTACAAGCGGCTTTCACCAAGCTGTGTGGAACGGACTTGATGATCAAGGTAAACAAGTATCCTCAGGTATTTACTTCTATAAGCTTACTCATGAGAATGGTCAAATGATGAAGAAAATGATATTGATGAAGTAATTTCAACAATATATAAAAGATTCGAGGCTGGTACGTAAAATGTGCCAGCCTTTTTTTATGCGACAAAAATAATTTTTGATTGTTACTATTGCACAAAAAAAAGCAAAGCTATTTGTAAGAAAACAGCTTGAATATTACCATATTTTACTTTTTAAAATGTCAAAAAATAGGCATAAAAAATCAACTTTCAGCTCTGTTTTTCTCTCTTTTTAAAAATATTCGCATCATTGTTGTATATGACAATTTATCAGATATTTATCCATGTGATTCCCTTGACATTCCCCTTGCTATCTTGGAGAATGAAAGGTAATCTTATAGGAATAAAAAGGGAATGTATTGGACATTTTACAAGAAAAAATGGTTTGTTTTTTATGCTTTTTTTATATGATAATGATTACTCAATTTATACAAAAAAAGGTGGCATTATTTGCCACCTCAAAATCTATAGAAATAAAGTTTACTACTTAATTATCAAAGTACCTGTTTTACCAGAAAAAGCGTCAACAATACGCTCGATAGAAGTAATCAGGACTTTATTGCCACCTTGTTCGATAAAGCGAATAGCAGCACTAATTTTTGGTCCCATAGAACCTTTTGGGAATTGACCTTCATCTAAGTATTTTTTTGCTTCATCAACAGTCATCGACTCAAGCTCAATTTGGTTTTCTTTTCCAAAATTGATTGCAACACGGTCAACACCTGTTAAGATCACCAATAAATCAGCATCTATTTCTTTTGCTAACAAACCTGAAGCAAAGTCTTTGTCTATCACTGCATCGATGCCCTCGAGTGTGCCATCAGCTTCACGATAAACAGGTATGCCACCGCCACCACAGGCAATGACTATTTTGCCTTCTTCAACAAGGCTTTTGATTGTTTTGAAGGGGATGATCTCTTTTGGAATAGGTGATGGTACTACTTGTCTATACCCTCTGCCAGCGTCTTCCACAATAGTCCAGCCATATTCTTTTTGCATTTCTTCTGCTTTTTCTTTTGTATAAAAAGGACCTACTGGTTTGCTGGGGTTTTGGATACTTGGGTCATTTTTATCAACTAAAACTTGTGTCGCAATTGTAATGACCTCTCTTTGGAAATTATCTTTATGCAAAGCATTTTGCAAGCTCTGTTCAATCATATATCCCATAGTTCCTTCAGTGGCAGCATTTAGTACTCCTAAAGGTAGAGGCGCTATTCCTTTGTCTATGCCAGCCATTTGTTGAATGAGCATATTCCCAACTTGTGGTCCATTGCCGTGAGTAATTGCTAATTGATAACCTTGTTTGATAAGTTCGACAATGCCACCCAGACTTTCGCGTGTATTGTGGAATTGTTCTGTGATTGTGCCTTTTTGACCAGCTTGAATAATTGCATTTCCACCTAAGGCTAAAACAGCTTTTTTGTTCATTTATACCTCCAATTTATTGTGATAATATTTGTTTTGGACAATATCTTTTTTTATAATAATATGTGAACCAAGCTACAAGAGCAATGCCTTTAAGCATGCTGGTGCCGCTGATAGACCACCAAACTCCATTTAAGCCCATGAAGGTTGATAAGAAAAGAGCAAGAGGGATACGTAATAAATTAAGGCTAACTCCAATAATCGATGGAGTCAATGACTTGCCAAGTCCGTTAAATGCACCTCCAGTAGCGATTTCCAGACACATTAGCATTTGTGAATAGCCAAGAATGATTAGATATGTGGTGCCAATTTTAACCGCTTCTGGTTCTCTGATGAATATTTTGAATAGGGGACCAGGAAAAAGTATGAGGATTAAGCTTACAATCAAGCCCATGCCACCCATAATATACATCGCTGTGACAAAACCCTTCCATATTCTTTTTATTTCGCCTGCACCATAGTTTTGTCCTACAAAGGCACTCAGGGCAGTGGAGAAACCGCCTGCTGTCATCCATGAGAGAGATTCAATTTGTGTGCCTACTTTTTGAGCAGCAATGGGAATGGGACCCCAACGTACAATTATTCGAGCAATTACAATTGCAATTGAAGCAAAGAAAACACTTTGTGCTGCAGGAGGTACACCTATTTTGAGTATGCGTAATAAATGGTGTTTGTTGAATTGTAAAAAGTCTTTTAGCTTTTTAACATAGTCAAAATCTTCTCTCATCCTAATAATAAATAATACTGTAACTACTAACTGGGCAAACACTGTTGCAATGGCAGCACCGTTAACCCCCATTTTTGGGAACCCAGCTATACCAAAGATGAGCAACGGGTCGAGTATTGCATTGATTACTAAACCAACAGAATTATAATAAAACGGTAATTTACTGTTGCCCATGCCATTATAGATAGCAGAAAAGCAGGGATTTAAAAATGTAAAGAACATACCTGTGCAGATAATTCTTAAGTAAGATATAGCTGCAGCAGTGGGGTTATAATTGTTGACATCAGTACCAAGCTTGAAGAAATTGATTAATGGATTTGCCAAAACAAATATGACTATGCTATAGATAATTGAAATAATTATGGCAATTAATAGACCATTACCCATATAAGTTTTTAATTCGTTAAAGTCCTTTTTACCAGTTGATTGTGCAACAGTGACTTCTAACCCAACTTTGGGCATAAAGGTCATTGCATTGCTTATCCAGGTAAAAAACCCAGCAGTACCGATTGCAGCGACAGCGCCGCTACCAATACTACCTATCCAAATCATGTCTGTGAGATTGTATGCCATTTGGATAAACATAGTCATCATTATTGGTATTGAAACCTTGGTTAATTGAATGGCAATATTGCCTTTAGTAAGATCTATTCTTTGCTTCACTATGCTTGGTTATCCCTCATAAAATATATTAAATTGACGGGTTCTTGGTCCATCAAACTCCCAAAAGTAAACGCCTTGCCACCTACCTAATAAAAGTTTATTGTCATCGATAAAAATATCTTGTGACACTCCAATCAAAGAAGAGAGTAGATGCGCCTGCGAGTTACCTTCAAAATGCTTTATGTTTATGTTTGTGAAAATGGTTTGTATAGCGGCGTTTAAGTCATATTGAACATCAGGGTCACAGTTTTCGTTTATTGTTATGCCAGCAGTAGTGTGTGGGACAAATACAGTGATATGTCCAAAAATTATCTTGTTTTCTTTTACAAAATCGTTTATAGAAGCGGTTATGTCAATCATTTCTATTTTGCAATTTGTTTTTATAGTTACTTGTTTTTTGATCATTATTTGCCTTTCATTGCTACATTTCTTAAAAGGCTGATTTCAGTCAATCATTATCTTTGTTTATTTTTAAATCTTTATTCTAATAGTCTTTAAAAAATAATAAGAATGTAAGAATTTATCTTGACAAATGAAATTAAGTAAAATAAAGTGTTGTTATGATAGTTATGGAGGTATAAATGAGGCATAGCTTACGCTCACTATTCATCATGGTTATGCAACTCTTTTTTGTTTTTTGTAGTGTTCTTGATGCAAATGAGATTACATTTGATAGCATTAGAATCGATAAATATAATTTACCATTGGTTATACAAAACTTAAACGGAGAAGAGAGTTTGAAAGGTTTACGTTTGCCTTATTGCCCTGCTGATAGCTTATTTATTGCTCAGGGATATGAATTAAACGAGATTTATCATCAACCTTATTTGCTTTTATTTAATCAAAAACTGATGCAAACTCTGATTGCTTTCTCAAAAGAAAAGAAAGAGTATTGGAATGATGCAAATATAGATTTACAAATAAATAATAAAGGTAAACTGAATAAAAATGAGATATTGTCCTACTTTAGTACATTAGATGAAAGTAGCAATTATGAGTATTATACATCAGATAGTAAATGGCTACAAATGAAGATTATAAATCAAGGTAATATAATGCAAATAACAATGCCCAAAGAGCGACAGTATCTCTCTGGAATGGATAAAAAAGAATTAGGAGATTACTGGCTTGAAAGGCTTGATAGAATCATACCAAATAAGCTACAGAATTTTAATATTGAGCAATGGCACACTTATGCTATTCAAGATCCAGCAATGACTATTTACGAAGAGAAATCAAACACAGATGGTTTTAGTCGAAAAGTGTACTACTTTATTGAAGGCGATAGTACAAAACTGGTATGGGATAGCAAATACCCCGCTGAATCACTGTACAACCTTTTCTTTTCATACAAAAATGAAGATCAGATAAACCTCAATATTAAATTCTTACTATATGGTGACAATAGCAGGACAAGAGAAATGACTTTGCATGAATTCCTTGCAAAGATGAGTAATGATTGCCAGCTCAGCTTATTGGTAGAAGAAGTAAAAGATGACAGAATCAGTTTTTCTTTATTGTTTGAAGAAGCTATATATGATCAAGTTCACCTTTTGTATACAACAATATCTGTAAATGAATTGATTTCACAGAGTGGGATTTGGGATGCAAAAATGATCCTTTCAATACCACGTGATGAAAGTATAAAGATAAAGAAGTTTGATGGTGATTATCGTGGTCGGTTTTTGTTGAGGTAAATATTTTGGATAATTGTTTTTTAAAGGAGAGGTTATGAAAGTTCATTTTCTCATCATTTTTATAATAATTTTCTCAGTGTGTTTACTAAATGCCAGCTCAGAAGATTATTTAAAAATAAAGAACTCAAGCGATTATTATATCGGAGAATGTGTTTCAAGTATTAAAGAGCGTGTAAATGATGAACAAATGCAAAAAACAGCTTTATCAAAAATGATATTGCAAATGCAATCAACAGTTAAGGTGGATATCTCTGACGATCAAACCGAGCGAGACGGCAAAATTCAGGGTGAATTGAGGCAAACTATCGCTATGTCTAGTCAAATAAAACTAACCAACTTTAAATATATCTCATATTCAGATAAAAACAATAAATATATGTTAGCCTATATGAATAAAACTGCTTATAAAACATGGCTTGATGCAGAGAGTGAGCGCATCAAAAGTCGTATGCAAGAGGCTATTGAAAAAGAAGACATTTTGGGATTAGGAGATATAATACCCATTTATTTGAACCTTTATGCACAAACATTGCTCATTCCACAAGCTATAATGTATGAAAATAAAGCAGATTTAAACTTGTATTTGTATGATATATTGTACGAATATTTAAAAGAATCCAGAAAAAGATCAAATGTACAAAAACCAAACCCACAAACACCAGATATATACCCAGTATCTTTTGACGTGAGATATATGCAAATGCCAGTGAATAATGTAAAACTTGCATTTGATAGCGATAAAATATATAAAGTAGTAGTAGGTGGAAATGCTGAGCTATATATCGATGGACATAGTTCTGTACAGAAAAAAACTGAAAAAGTCGTTATGACTTACGATACTCAGCTTGCAGAGCTGGCAGACAATATAAAGGGCATATTGGATGAACACCCGATTATTTATACCTTTAATGAAGATCTTGACTTTAGCAAGCTTGTGAAGGTAGATTTTGAAATAATACAAGATGGGGCAGAGGTGTGCTTAACCCCAATTGCAAGTAATATTAGCGTTAATGAAATACAATGGCAATTTGGTGATGATAGCTATCCCATAACCGAGACAAAACCAAAGTATAAGTATAATAAAAATGGGAAATATACTGTGACTCTAACCATAAACAGAGCAGTTAGCGTAAGTAAAGTTATTGTTGTAAATGATAACGGATTAATAGAAAAACAAGAAAACATTGTTATAGAAAGAAAACCTAAAATAGAAAAAGAAAAAGAAATAGTTTTAAACTTAGTAGATGGCTTGTCAGAGTTGCTTGAATTTACTGATGTTGATAATGCAATTCGATGGCTTGTCGGTATGAAAAAAGATGGTCGAATTATCTATGGCACAAGAAGTAATTTCCAGAAGACAGATCAATGCTATGTTTTAATCTTTAGTCCTGTCAATAAAGAAGTATTAAAAATTATTGGTCCAGGACAAGATGATCGTCGAATGGATTTATTAAAAAAAGTTAAAATTGATGATTTCGAAAATGAGATAAAAGGAAAGGGAGTTATATGGATACAGTTTTTAGATTAAAGCTTGTTTTGTTAATGTTGTTGCTTACCACTTCGCTTGCCTATGCACAAATGCAGACACAGGTGAATGTTTTTTATAGAGCAAACCAAGATTTTAGTAAAAGTATTCAATCAAGTGTTGAAATGCTGATCAATCATTTTAATGAAAGCTTTTTTAATAAGTCACCTTTAGACTTAAATAATATCAATCTTACTGCTCAAGCTAAAAACCGCATTGAAAGCATTTGGGAAAATACACCTCTTACATGTACAGAAAGTGATTTGCGGCTGAGTCTTTTAAATAGAGAGCATGCAGGCTTTGAATTACGTGGAATACCTGTGTCTGTGCGCCATACAGATAAAGCAGAGAGCGCTGAGCTTGTGATTATCATAAATTATGGTGGTAAAATTGATGATATAAGCTTTGCTTTAGAATATCATAATTACCTGAAAATAATGGATAATAAGCTACCCGCAAAAGAAACAAGACGTAGGCAAATGATTTTGAGCTTTGTTGAGAATTACCGTACTGCGTATAATCGCAAAGACACAGCCTTTCTCAATGAGGTGTTTAGTGAGCATGCCCTGATAATCGTGGGTAGGGTGCTACAAGAAGATAAAAACCAGAAGGAAATTAAGTTGAGCGACCCTGAAAAAGTAACCTACATGAAGATGAACAAAAATGAATATATGAAAAGTATTAGTCAGATCTTTAGCGTTAATAAACAAATACGAGTAAACTTTGATGATATTGAGATATCCATTTCTCCAAATAATAATAATATTTATGGCGTAAGGATGATTCAAACTTGGCGTGCAGATAATTATGCCGACAAGGGGTATTTGTTTTTAATAATTGATTTTTCTAATGAAGAACAACCGAAAATATACGTTAGATCATGGCAACCAGAAAAAGAAACACCTTTGGACTCGATTTTTGATCTCGGTGATTTCATGGTAGAAGGATAATACAAGAGGGTTTTGATTAATGCATAATTCAGGTTTACAGACTTAAAGAATACTGAAAGCTGAAAACAGAAAGATGAAATATAATTGATCTGAGCCTACTATTGATAGTTATTGATAGAAAAAAAATCATCTCTAAACCCGCTTGTAATAGTCATCTGCTGATTTAGCTGAAAATAGTTTTCAAAAAACACCATTTTGTAAGCCCTATATATATAGAGGGGGTTATTTAATTTTATGATTTTACTTTATTCTATATTAGGTATATTTGTAACTATCCAATAACGTCTACTATTAAATGGAGCCA
>ENA-UPXM01001223-UPXM01001223.1-activated-sludge-metagenome-genome-assembly--contig:-NODE-1223-length-34038-cov-11.742165_pt1 | contig 34038 bp, 34 predicted proteins | sample MGYA00238178_ERZ772708 | MGnify/ENA primary metagenome ERZ772708 (study PRJEB29002, sample SAMN05720212) | activated sludge metagenome | isolation source: anaerobic digester from wastewater... | reverse complement strand
TCGCCTGCAGACTGTATGATTGACTTTCATCCCCTAAAACCTTATAATATTCGTGATATTTTTCACTTTGTACAAGGAGGCTTAAAAACATGACACAGTCCGGACAAGGCTACAGGGGTAGTGATGACTACATTGCCTCCAAGCCCCTAATGGAGATAGTGAACGTTTCAATCGCCCTGGGGAAACCACTTGTTATAAAGGGTGAACCGGGCACTGGTAAAACACTTTTGGCACACAGTATTGCAGAGGCTCTCAACAAGAAGCTCCTCATCTGGAATATCAAATCAACCACAAAGGCAAAGGACGGCCTCTATGTATATGATACGGTTCAGAGGTTAAACGATGCACGTTTCAAAGACAAAGATATATCTGACATCCGTCAGTACATCAAGTTGGGAAAGCTAGGGCAAGCCTTTAAAGCTGATGAAAAATTGGTGCTTCTTATCGATGAGATAGACAAGGCAGATGTTGAGTTCCCGAACGATCTTCTCAATGAATTGGACGAAATGTCATTTCATATCCCAGAACTTGATGAAGAAGTTGTTGCAACCCAAAGACCTATAGTAATCATCACCAGTAACTCTGAAAAGGAACTTCCTGATGCCTTCCTGCGGCGTTGCATATTCCATTACATTGAGTTCCCTGATGAGGAAATGATGGAACGGATTGTAAAGGTCCATTATCCAGACATCGAAATGAAACTTGTGAGAGAAGCAATCAAAAGATTCTACTGGATTCGCGAGGTTGACGGGCTGAGAAAAAAACCCTCTACCAGTGAACTTCTCGACTGGATAAAAGCGTTAGCATTAGGTGGTATCAATGTAGACAAAATAACTTCGGAAATCCCATTCCTGGGAACGCTTCTGAAAAACGAACTGGATACCAGCAGGTTTGTGCGTCTTTCCAATGCTCAGGGCGGTGGGATTTTCAGGAGAAGATAGCAGATGTTTACTGACTTTTTCTACACGTTGAGGCAAAAAGGAGTACCTGTTACCGTTACTGAATGGGTTTCCTTTATGGAAGCTCTTTACAACGGGTATTTCCAGTCAAGCCTCAACCACCTTTACTATATAGGCCGTGCGTTTCTTGTGAAGAGCGAAGCCTACTACGACATGTTCGATATTGCGTTCCAAGAGTACTTTGGCGGCATCTCGTCAAGTCCTGTTGAACTTGATAAGGTTATGGAATGGCTTGAGAACCCCCTTCACAAGTTACCAAAACTTTCTCCGGAAGAAATGGCTGAATTCCAGAAAAAGCTGGAAGAGTTCAAAAAAGAACATGACATGGAAGAACTCATGCGCCAGTTCAGAGAGCGCCTAAAAGAACAGAAGGAGCGCCATGATGGGGGCGGCAAGTGGATTGGCACTGGAGGTACCTCGCCTTTTGGTGCCTATGGATACCATCCGGGTGGTATAAGGGTTGGCGGTGAATCGTGGATGCAATCTGCTGCAAAGGTTGCAGAAGAACGCAGGTTTAGAAATTATCGGAACGATATCATTCTGGATGTGCGGCAAACCAAGATGGCCCTGAAGAAGCTCAGAGAACTTAAAAGGGAAGGGTCCCAGGAAGAATTGGACATTCCCGAAACAATTGACAAGACTGCAAAAGAGGGTGGAGAGATAGAGCTCGTGTTTAACAGATCACGGGAGAACTCTATTCGTCTCATTTTGCTTATGGATACAGGCGGGTCAATGCTTCCCTACACCCAGCTCTGTGAAAGACTTTTTTCAGCCGCAACCCAGGCTAACCATTTTAAAGAATTAAAATACTATTTCTTCCACAACTGCATCTACCAGGATGTTTACGAAGATATTGCTAATTATAAAAGAGTGCCTACGGAGAAACTCTTTTCCCAGTTCCACAAGGGATATAAGGTTGTACTTGTGGGTGATGCGCGGATGGCATATTCGGAGCTTTTTGATATCAATGGTTGTATCGACTATTTTTCATACAATGATACGCCAGGACTCGAGTGGCTTCTCAGGATTAAGAATCACTTTCCCCACTCTGTATGGCTCAACCCGACTCACAAAAATTTCTGGGGACACTATACAGTGGACACCATCGGCAAGGTCTTTCCTATGTTTGAGCTCACCGTAGACGGCCTCAAAGATGCAATTAAGTCCCTCACGGGACGGGCACGTCCGGTGCAATTTCAAAATTAGAAAATAGTGCTTCCAATGAAATTGAAATCAGGTCTGCATCGTGCTTTCTCTTGCAGGTATACTCACTCTGCTTCAGTGACTTCGCTTGCACGCTGGAATGCTCAATGGCATGCTCATCCTCCCAGTTCAACCCAGACAGTTTTTTCAGCATTGTAATTCACAAAATGTAATAGGAGAATATTGTAGTTAATTTGATGATATATGGTGCTACCAATAATCCGCTTCGATCACTGATAGAAGAGATTAGGGCCCTGGCAGCCCTTGGTTTTGACTATCTGGAGCTCTGTCTCGACCCACCATATTGCTCACCTGAGGTACTTCGGACTCAAATGGTCGAGATTCGCTCTGCACTGAACAATGAAGGCCTCAAACTTCCTGTTGTTCATTTACCGACTTTCGTCTGGCTGGCCGACATATATTCATCAATTCGTGAGGCTTCCCTGGACGAGATTTTCAAAGCCCTCGATGTGGCGGTCGAATTTGGGGCGAAAAAAGCAGTACTTCATCCGGGATATCTGACTGGTCTTATGAGCTTTGCTCTGGATATGGGTAGGTATTATGCTGCATCTTCTCTCAGTATGATCCTGGAAAGGTCTGCTGACCTTGGTATAATGCTTTGTCTCGAAAATATGTTTCCGCGAGCAGGTCACATGTATCGCCCAGAGGAGTTCGCTGAAGTATTAAGCAAAAATCCAGGGCTGATGATGACGCTGGATTTGGGGCATGCCAATATCCGAGCCCCAAAAGACCAAGCTCTAAACTTTGTCAAGGTAGCCCAGGGACGGATTGGACATGTCCATATTGGAGACAACAATGGTCAGGAAGATGAACACCTACCGGTAGGCGCTGGTAAGGCAAACCTTGTCGCAGGGCTAGAAGCTGTCAAGGCATCCGGTTACGATGGAACTATAACACTGGAGATCTTCTCAGCGGACAGAGACTATCTATCCATTTCCCTGAAAAAAGTAAAGGAAATCTGGAAGAACATATAGGCAAGGCAATCAGGCCCTGCATCAAGATCTGGTTTCTATTATTCGTAAATAAACTTGAATAATCTGAGAGCTATCTGCTCATCGAGTTTCGTTAAAATACTGTGTTCACGCAAAGCAGCATTTCTATCGTTCAGACGTGTGTAGGCTACTCCCAGATGATAGTGAGCGTCAGTATAATCGGGTTTTATCCGTATGGCCTGTTTATATGCATCGATTGCATCTTTGTGGTTGTCTGATTTTCCATAGGTAATGCCAAGCCAGTAATGAATTCTTGCATCATAAGGTCGCATTTGGATGGCCCCTTTGAAAGCCTCAATTGCCTGCTGGTACATACCTGATTCCCGGTAGGCAAGGCCAAGGCCACAATGGGCCATGGCCTTATTCGGTTGTATCCTTATGGCTTCTTTGAAGGCCTCTATGGCCTCTTCGTACATGCCCGATGCGTTGTAGGCAAGGCCAAGGTTGAAATGGGCTGTTGCGTCGTTAGGTTCAATCAGGATAGCCTGCTTGTATGCCTCCATCTCATCATTGCGAAGGTGCAACCTCCCATATGCATTGCCAAGGTTATTGTAAGTGGCTGAGCTGTCGGGTTGAATTTTTATGGACAGCTTATATGCGCTTATGGCTTCTTCATACATGCCTGATTCCACGTAAGTATTGCCAAGGTTATTGTAGGCAACTGCGTTATTTGGTTGTATCTGTGTGGCCCGTCTGAGTGATTCAATAGCCTCTTCAAACATACCTGATTCCCGGTAGGCAAGGCCAAGGTTAAAATGGGCTGTTGCATTATCAGGCTCAAGTCGAATAGCGCGCCTGAAAGGCTCAATTGCCTGCTGGTACATACCTGATTCCCGGTAGGCAAGGCCAAGGCCACAATGGGCCATGGCCTTATTCGGTTGTATCCTTATGGCTTCTTTGAAGGCCTCTATGGCCTCCCTAAACATACCTGATTCGCGGTAAGCAAGACCAAAGTTAAAATGGACTGCTGCATTATTCGGTTCTATCCGAATGGCCCTCCTAAATGCCTCTATTGCCTGCTGGTACATACCTGATTCCCGGTAGGCAAGGCCAAGGCCATAATGGGCCATGGCCTTATTTGGTTGTATCTGGGTGGCCCGTCTGAGTGATTCAATAGCCTCTTCAAACATACCTGATTCCCGGTAGGCAAGGCCAAGGTTAAAATGGGCTGTCGCGTCGTTAGGTTCAATCTGGATAGCCTTCTTATAGGCCTCTATGGCTTCTTCGTGGAGACCTGATTTTCCGTAAACAGCGCCGAGGTTGTTATAGATAGCACCGTTGTTAGGCTCAAGTTGTATTGCTTCTTTATACGCGTCAATAGCATCTTGAAACTTGCCCGAACGTACATAGTCAACACCAAGGTCAAACCATTCCTTTTGTGTTCTCATAACACCCACCTTACCTGTTTAATCTACAGTAAATCCCCGCTGATGCGTTACATTAAATTATGCTTATTATATCTACATTTTACACTGTTGCGCAGAATTGTCAATATTTCAAAGCTGACAAAACATAAAACCTCAATTGATAATCATTGTTGCATAGAAATATATTTATGATCACCACTCCCCATTATTATTCCCCCTGCACCCTATCTATCCATGTTCATGGTAACAATATGCTTGAGTGATGCTCTGTTAAGGATATGGATAAGGTTCTTCCGGTCAAGGGGTATTACACGACGGATAATCCTGTGTTTTTCGGTGTAACGGTATTTCATTGCTTCAGGCATGAAGCTGTCCACAACAAACATGAGGACCCTTATCTTCAATAGAGGGGGTGTATATATGCCTCACATCCGGGGATATCAGTCTTTGATGCAAACCCCTCGATCTTTTGCTGTCCAACACCGGAAGAATCGATAGTCATTCACCTCTTTTCCCGGGCGACATGTATCATGCCCTCTTCATGTTCAGTGAATACTGCTTCATCAAAAAAATAATCGATATATGTCTTATTGAAGAAGAGCCGTCCTGAGTCTTATCCAGATCAATAGAACCTAATCAAATCCTCCCACTATCCCTGAAGACGGTAAAGCACATATCCTTCAATATCTAATAATCCCTTTTGATATCAGTGAGCAATCCTTCTGTGCCCTGGGGTGATACCAATGGCCTGAAGGAGAATGTCACTATGAACCGCTTTGTTTCAGACTTGAAGAGAAGCTAACGAAGTTTGCCGAAGTGAAGGATGTCTTCTGTACCGCCGGGCATGATCTGGGAATGAAACCGGTCCTCCGTCAGAGGAAAGAACGGGCCCAGGTCCATATCCTCATCTGTCTCCTCTCCCTGACATTATTGCGGACCGTGCAGCAGTGGATGGATGCATCAGGTATCAGTAGTGGTCCGAGAAAGCTGCTCGAGGAAATGCAGGAGATCAGGCCCGTTGACGCCCTCTTTGAAAGTGATGATCCATAGTTCCTACTTCTGGAATCTGCTACTACGGAGAATGAATATTTTTTATCAGGAGCTGGATTCAAAAGGTTGCCACTTTTTCTATTACCGGGAAAAGAAAAAGTCAGGTTGTTTAGGCACTGCGAATTCATTTTTGACCATTCGCATAAGATAAACAACTCCTTGAAATAATCGATTATAAGTTGGTTGAGATGTTAGGATAAGCATGCGCCGGGATTTCCCTGAAAATATATTCGTTCACTCCAGCAGTGACTTTTACTCGAGTTTGTATTGTGACTTTTGCTGACGCAAAAGACCATGCATTCTTGTCCGTTAACGGTTGACATAAGAAAATTCGACATGATGCGTCAATGACTTAACTGATTAAAAAAGTTATTAAAATTATTTAACTTTGATCTGCGTTGTTGTTGACCGTCATGTTTGATAGCGGCGCCTGGGATCAAAGATATCACGAAGACCTTCTCCAAGAAGATTATAGCCCATGACTGTAAGAAAGATGGCGAGTCCAGGATAGAGAGAAAGCCACCAGGCTACTTCGATATTGTCCTTTGCCTGGGTCAGTATGTTGCCCCAACTGGGTGTTGGCGGCTGAACTCCGATCCCAAGAAAGCTTAAAGCGGACTCTGTGAGGATTGCACCTCCGATACCAAGTGTTGCGACAACGTAAACGGGTGATAATGAATTGGGCAAAACATGTCCAAAAATGATTCTCCTGTTTGGAAAACCCATGGCCTTGGCAGCAAGAACATATTCCTTGTTTTTAATGCTCATAATCTCAGCCCTCACTAGGCGGGCAATGCCCATCCAGTTCGTTAGGCCAACAACAATCATAATATTCCAGATGCTGGGTTCAAGTAAGGCAATTACAGCAAGGATGAGAAAAAAGGTAGGAAAACACATCATAAGATCAACAAAGCGCATAATGAGTTCATCAACGATGCCCCCTGAGTAACCTGAAAGTGCCCCGACCATTATGCCTATAAGCGTTGCAATCCCTACAGACACGAAACCGACAAGAAGGGATATCCTGCTCCCATAAATTACCCGTGAAAATACATCACGCCCCAGGGTATCTGTGCCGAAAGGATGTGACCATGACGGCGAGGCAAGGATGTTTTTTAGATCAGGTTCTACGGGGTCGTGAGGGGATATAATAGGCGCTGTAACTGCACAGATAAACATGGGAATCAGTATGAGAAGGCCTACTAATGCAAGATTGTGATTGGTTATGCGTCTAAGAAAATTCATGGAATAAAACAATAAAATGAAGGAGTTATGAGTTGAAACCTGCGCTCGTTTAGTTCGTAACAACTTATGAATAATTGTTTCATTTGACTCTCAAATCTAAGGGTGTTGTTGGTGTTCCTCCTGCTCCTTTGCCTGCCAACTCGCTCAGAGCCCATGCCACAAAACAAGTTGTCTGGGTGTTTTTCTTAGCAATCTTATTGAACTGAATCGGAGACGCGCTGATGAAGGCCCCGTCAGGTTGTTGTGCTTTACCCAGATATTCAGTGCCCTTATGGACATTCATTTTTTTGTCGGGGTACTTGCTCAACGCCATGAGTGCATATGCTGTAGCTTCAGGATCTTCTGCGGCAGGAAGGACCGGTGCAAAGCCCCCCTGGGACTTCTGAGTTGTGACAAGGTAATCTACAGCATCTTGAACAAATGGTGTCGTGGGTGCTGCCCCATAAGCAAGGAGTGCTTTTACTACCCAAGCTGTGGCAGGGCCAATCGAAGGCGTACCCTTCAGCATCGGGTAACCACCATCTGTATTCTGACATCCCATAAGCCAGTCTATTGCCATTCTCACCGCTGGATCATTCCGGGGAACTCCTGCTTCCTTTAAGGCGGTTAGAACGACTGCGGTGTAAAAAGAAATTGGAGCCCCTTCTTTCCCCAGTCTCTTGAAGCCTCCATTATTATCCTGAACGTCCCGTAGGTACTGAATCCCTTTGTTGATTGCATCTTCACCCGTGTTAGCCTGTTTGAGGGCTATGATAGTAAAAGCTGTGCCCGCTGTATTGTTGCCCCAACTCCCATCCGGCCTCTGATCTTTCAGGAGGAAGGCCACACCTTTTTCAGCCTTTTCCAGGGCCATTCCATTCATGGTGAGCACTTTTACCGCCAATGCCGTTGGTTCTGCCTCTGGCGGAAACTCACCTTTTAATCGCGACCATGTGCCATTCTCATCTTGCATAGTCACAATGTGAACCATTGCCTTTCTAAGGGTATCTTGGGGTGCAGCAAACACAGTGAAAGAAACCACTATAGTGAAAAGAAATGTCAAAAAGATCACCTTTCTCATACTGACCTCTTGCTGTTTTTTCTTTTTATAGCACTCTAAGATTGGTGTTGCAACAGTAATAATGAAAGGAACAGGCTAAAGCCAGGAGACAATAGATTTAAACCCGTAGCCCATTGCCAGAAAGAGTTATCCGCTTTCCTCCGGAAATATCTTTCCCGGGTTGAGGATGCCCTTAGGGTCGAAGGCGTACTTGATCCGTTTCATGAGAGCAATCTCTGCGGGTGACATTTGAATCTTCATGTAATCCTTTGCAGTAATCCCTACACCGTGTTCACCAGTCAACTTGCCTCCCATTTCGATAGCCTTTCTGTAAATATCGCCAAGGAGCTCATTAGCCTCCTCCAGCTCAGCAAAATTCCTTTTACGATATTGAATGGTAACATGAAGATTGCCATCCCCTGCATGACCGAAGGTAGCTACTTTAACCGTTTTTGTAGCAACACTTTCCTGAATGGCTCTGACGAGAAAGGGCAAGCGATATCGAGGCACAACAACATCTGCTTCGAGATGATCTTTGCCCTTTGCCTTGAGGGCAGGGAGGGTATCTCTACGGATTCGCCACAGTTTTTCAGCCTGTTCATCATTTTCTGCATACTTTGCTTCAATGACACCGGAAAAACCCTTACTCAGATCCATAATACGACGGGCTTCATAGTCTGTAGCTATCTCATGGTTGCCATCTACCTCAACAAGCACAAGGGCCTCAGCATCGCGCCTTATGAGCGATTCCGCAGTTGGCAGATAATCGGCCACACAGTTGATGCTCATGCTGTCCATGAACTCAATTGCACAGGGCAGTATGCCGGCGCCAAATATTGTTACAACCAGGTCTGCTGCAGCCCCGAGATCATCGAGGTACATAATGCAGGTTTTCCTGATGGCGGGTCTGGGAAGTACCTTGCAGATGATCTTGGTGACAATTGCCAGTGTTCCCTCAGAACCGATAAGAAGAGCAACGAGATCGTATCCTGTTACGTTTTTGACAGTTCTGCCGCCTATATTGATAATCTCTCCATCAGGTAGAACAGCTTCGAGGCCAAGCACGTAATCCCGGGTGACGCCGTATTTTACCGCCCTTGTATAGCCTGCGTTTTCAGCAACATTTCCACCCAAAGTGCTTTCTACAGTACTCGATGGGTCAGGAGGAAAGAAGAGGTTATACTTTTTCAATTCTATCTGAAGGTCTTCCGCAATAACACCGGGCTCTACCACGATTTGCATGTTCTTTTGGTCGATTTCAAGTATCTTGTTCATCCTGAGAAGTGAGAGTACCAGTCCGCCATGAACAGGGAGTGCCCCTCCTGAGAGACCGGTCCTTCCACCCTGGGGCGTAACAGGCAAATCTAACCTGCTAGCCAGTTTCATAATCTTCGACACCTCTTCAGAAGAGCAGGGCAGGAGAACAATGTCAGGCATGAACCTCATCTCTGTGGCATCGTAACAGAAATGTGACATACCGTCCTTGTCCGTTATGATCTGTTCTTCCTTGAGAAATCCTCTGATCTGGTTTATGAACACGTCAACAGATTCCTTGTCCATCTGCTCTCCGCCATACTTGCTGCAAAATCATTAACGCATTAAGCCCCGAATTAATTACTGATAAATCTGAACCACAGTTACCTGGCCGCATTGCGTCGAGGTATCACATATGGCCCCTCCGGGATAACAGCCACACGATTGTCCCTGAATGTATCCATGCTCCGCTGGACAGCATCCATGACGGACTGAACAGGCTCAACACCTGTTAGCCTCATGTCCTCATCACACAGGCAACCACTGTAAAGGTGAATTCTGCCCACTTTAGCTACTTTGAGCTGCATCTGTGTCTCCCATTCGTCGATATCTGCCATTGTTTTTGACAAAATTTCCTTCATAAAGGCTTCCGGGCCAAATTCGATGAGCCGTCTCTGGCATTCAACAAATTCAGGTGAACCGATACCTTCCGAGCACTCTGATACAATGAAAAGATTTCCTCCGGGCTCAAGAATATCGATGGCTGCCACCATACCCTTAACTGTCTGGTAATAGTTCTTGTCCAGGGGATATCCAGCACCGCTTGTAACGACTGTTTTGAACCTCTGAGTAACCGGGATTTCCGCAAAAGAACGAACAAATGTGACTGCTTCCCTGTGGCTGTCCTCAATATCTCCAAAATTTAAAAAAGATATTTTGCGCTCCTCATCAATCACAACGTTCACTGCAAAACACTCTCCTACCTTTTTGACAATCTCTGTTAATTCCTGATGAAGGGGGTTTTCTTCAATCGTACAATTTTCTACGCCTTTTTGTTCGAGCATACCGGCTGAGTGAATTGAAGTTATAGTATCGCGATGGGCTATGCCTGGGGCGACCATCTTTCTTCCACCTGAGTAACCGGCCATAAAATGAGGTTCAACAAGGCCCACGACGATGCGAAGATTAGCGTGTACAAAGCGTCTGTCAAGCTTTATTACAGTACCCCGACTGGTTTTTCCGAAATCCTCATGGTCTTCATCACGACGAGCAAAGTGGTTTTGTATCTTAACCGTGTCCATTACCCATTTGCTATTCACAATTTCAAGCAGTTCCTGGCCTTCATTTGGCCGGTGGAGACCTGTTGCCACAAGTATAAGGATGTTCGAGGGCTTTATGCCTCCATCGATAAGTTGTCGGATTAATGTTGGCAGAATAACTCCATTTGGAACAGGTCTGGTAATATCACAGATAAGTATACATGCGTTGTTGCACTTCCTTGACAACTCAGTGAGGGGGTGCCCCCCGGTAGGATTCTCAAAAGCTGACTTCAAGGATATCTCAGGATTCTGGATAGATGGCATAGGTTTTTTTCGGATTATCGTGATGTCCCATGCATCAGGAAATTCAAGTGGCAAACCGGTTTTACCATAGTGCATTGTAATGTGCATCACCATACTCTCTTTCTCAAAAAGTATACGTTTCTTACGGGAATCTGTCAAAGAATATAGGTGAGAATGGCAGGGGGCGTGGGAAAGGTGGAAAGACCGTGACGAACAATGCCTAATCCACAGTTGGTTCGTAACCTATCACTCTTCATCATTCTCTGATCATGGTTGTTTGTCAATATTTTCTGATTGTATTCCAAAACTTTAGCTGTTATATACATGAGACAGTGATGGATGTTCAGGCAGATCTTATCAGGCGTCTGGAATCTGGATTTTCTTTACCCACCCTTTCTATGGTGGCGATCAGGCTCGTGGAACTTGCTTCAGATGAAGAATGTTCGGTCAACGACCTCGCATCTCTCATTGAAAAGGATCCCTCCCTTGCTGTCAGACTGTTACGAATTGCCAATAGCGCCTTTTTCAAAAGTGTCGAACCTGCAAAGACCCTAAAACAAGCGGTGATTAGGATTGGATTTCAACAGTTACGTATTATGGCACTTTCTATATCGCTCAGGGATACATTTCCCATGGGTATCGTAAAAGGCTTTGATTATGAAAGGTTCTGGAGGGCGTCACTATACAGGGGTTTGATGACAAAATCTTTGGCAGAGCAAATAAAGAACTGCAACCCTGAAGAGGCTTTTGTAGCGGGCCTTACCCTTGGGGTTGGCTTTCTGATCTTTTTTAATATGTTTATCAAAGACTCCGGAGAAGAGATAGATCATAGATTGGATAGCCTACAAAAACTCCTCGTATGGGAACAGGAAAAGTTTGGTGTGAATCATCGTCAAATAGGCGCAGCAGCACTTCATTACTGGAAATTCCCTGATTCGATTGTAGAATGTCAGGAGGGATTTCTCAGGCTTCCTGATAGCAGCCCTTTATCCAGTATTTGCGAACTTGCGAGGAATATGTCCATGAGTCTGCTCGGGAAATCGAAGGACTTCCATGATCTTTATCGTGATGCAAAGGACTGGTTTGGGCTCGGAGGAAGTGCAATCAATGTAGTTATCCTGTCTGTGTTTCAGGAGGTTGACGCAATAGCGGAAAACCTCAAAATTGAAATGGACAAGGAAAAAGATCTTCTTGGTTTAATGGAGAAGGCGAACCGTGCCCTGAGCAGTATCTCTGAAAAAATCTCCATGATGCAATTACAGAGAGGAGGAATTGAGCCGCCTTCATTTGAGACGATTAAGGAAGGGAAAGGAGGAGGTCAGGATGTGGTCAGTCATACCCTGCAGGCGGTAGCCCATGAGATCAGAAACCCCCTTATCGCAGTGGCTGGTTTTGCGAGAAGGCTCTCCACCACCCTTGACCCTGAATCGAAAGGTGGAAAATATGCTCAAATTATACTCCAGGAAGCCCAGCGCCTCGAAGAAGCACTTAGCCAGATGAAGGCGTAACGCAACTAATATTATTCAAATCCTCAACAAGGCCCAGATCCTCTTCCACATTTATGTTGGTAAATACCGATATTTTTCCATTTATAAAAGCCGGATGTTCCCGGACCTCTCTAACGGAAAAAAAGGGAAGAGTTCGAATAATTTTGAGGCGGTTAAACCATATATGGGTGAGCATGACAGAAAGGCATGATCGGTTGTACACTGCGTGAAGGGCTTCCCAACCATACTGGGTGCGAGGGATTACAACCTCTTCTCCATGAACCGCTTTCAGCATATACCCAATGGATTGTTCAGTCACAAATGGCATGTCGCAGGCAAGGACGAAAACGTAGGGTGTATCTGCCGAGAGCAGGGCCGAGGCAATGCCTACCATGGAGGATCGAAAGGGCGCAATGTCTCGAACAATAGGGGCATCAATGCCGGGAAATTGATCATGAACACTCGATACAATAATGATCTTTTTGAATACGGGCTTTACTTTTTCATAAACCAGTTGAATCAGCGGCTTATCGCATACTTTCATTGTGGCCTTATCTTTGCCCATTCGGGTACTTTTTCCACCGGCGAGTATTGCGCACGTAACATCCATGACAGGTATTTATCATCTTTTTGAAAATGAGTAAAGAAACAGAACCCGCTTTCTATATTCTTGTTTATATCAGTAGTTTATTTATGCTATTTTTCATGATTATGAGAGCATGGTTTCCAATAAGAAACGCTGAAGCAGGTTTTTCGACAATAGAGGTTGTCATCAAAGAGATGATTCAAGCAGTAAGGAGAGTCTGACAGGGTGTCGTGAAAAATAAACCGAATCCAAAAATAGTTGTGGCTGCTGTAATAGAGGTAGAAGGCTGTATACTTATTGGGAAGAGAAAACAAGGAAAGATGCATCCCGGAAAGTGGGAATTTCCAGGTGGCACCCTTGAAGAAGGGGAGACCCCTGAGCAATGCCTGAAAAGGGAGCTCCTCGAAGAGCTTGCGGTAATAACAGAAATTGGAGATCTCATATGCACAAGTGAGTATATCTATACACCTGATTGGGTCATTAGATTGCTGGTTTATAAAACAACCGTTGTCTCGGGCAGTTTCAACCTCAATGCTCACGATGAGATACGGTGGGTAAGGCCTGCAGACCTTGCTGCGTATGATTTTCCCGAAGCAGACAGGCCTATTGTAGAAAAGCTTATTAGAGAGGGTTGCCGTTAAAATATTATTGGTTTGTTGGTGTTAAATATGGGTACCATGGGCATAAAGAGTGTTACTTTGACAGAGAAGGCAGATACCGCCATGGTCCAGGGGATATACTTCACGGCATTTGGGGCATAGGCCTATTTTGCCTTTATGTTTTTTTTGAGCTGCTTCAGGCAGTATCTCAACCTTCTGCGCACTGAGAATAGTGGTTCCTGCCGCTTCTATTTCCTTATTAATGAGTTCCAATACCTGTTCTTTTTTAGATTTTATCTTAAAAAACCATGCCTTGATTTCCTTCCATGATTCTACCTTCTCAGGATCAAGAAAGACCCGTACTCCCTGACAGGTGGATTTGTCATAAAGAGTTAATGCAAAAAGCCCTAAGTGAATTACCGTGAGCCAGCCATTACCTGTGGTGCATGGCGTCAATAACTGAATGGCATCAGGAAGGCAGGACTTCGTTTCGCAGATGGCATCGTAAAGAATGCCATCTGGAAGATTCCGTATGGCAGCATCAACCATAAATCCACCAATAAGTACTCCTGGGGCTGCAGCTCCGTGGAATTTTTTTACTATCTCTGTGTATTCTTCAAATGTGTACTCAAGAACATGGACGCTCATTTCAGATTAAACTTTCTTAAAAGTTGCTTTTGTATGGCAATAGATAGCATAAAGTCTGTATAAGAAAATGTCATAAGAACAGGTAAAATTATAAAGAAAGTTGTTGAGAATTACAAACAACCGTCAATGCTTTGTTTGAAGATATCCGGTTTTACCATGCTTGTATAATTGACTGGAGCATATGACCAGTCTCTTGCGGTCACGGAGCGCCACATCAGGTAGTTTCACTTGTTGCGAATTTTCTGCTCATATACAGATATAGGGGTGAAAAAGTTTAAATACATTTGCGACATTCATGGTTAATGGATCATCATGGGAAAGCATACCCAGTATTTAGTAGAATACAAGGCTACAGGGGGTTACAAAAAGTGCTCTATAGCCTGCGGAATTTTGAGGAGAGTGCGGTAGTGAAGCAGCGGATGAAGATCATACGGTTCTATGAAACCTATGGAGAGAAGGCAACGAAAGAAGCCTTCGGTGCAGACCGCAAAGTGATCAGCAGATGGAAGAAGAGACTTACGAACAATGGAGGCATCGTTAATCCCTCTCTCTACTCGTCCCAAAAGGATACGCATGCCGCACATCCACTGGAAGGTTGTCGCCTATATGCGATCATTGCGGGAAACCTATCCGGGAATCGGCAAGGAGAAGATCAAGCCTCTCCTGGATGCGTACTGTGAGAAGGAAGGGTTAAAGACCATCTCCATATCCTCAATCGGCAATACCATGAAACGGCATCATCTGTTCTTCCATACCACACAGAAGGTTTACCATGATCCCTCATCAGGGTGGGCACACAGGAAAACAACAGAGAAACGGACGAAAGTTAAACACTCCCCTAAACCCAAGGAGTTTGGTTATGTCATCTCAGATACCATCGGGAGGATTACGGATGGGATCAAAGATTACTTCTACAACGCTATGGAAATAAAGTCCCGCTTTGCCCTGACCCTTCACTACAAGCGCCTCTCCCGTAAAACCATGCAGGAGTTCTCCGAACAATTCCAGATGATCTACCCGGGAGAGATCCATACCTGGCAGACAGACAATGGCTCAGAGAACCTCGGGGATTTCCATAAATACCTCAAGAAGGACGGTATCCTTTATCCCTGGTGTCCGAAGATCAATGCCTACATTGAACGGTACCACAGAACCGTCCAGGAGGAGTTCATTGACCATCATATACATCTTCTTCCTGATGAAGAGCTCTTCAATAAAGAACTTGCCAAGTATCTTATCTTCTAGAATACCAAAAGAGTTCATAAAGGATTCGGCAATATAATGACGCCCATCCAGTATCTTATCGATGAGGGGGTATTGTCGCAAATGTGTTTGACTTATACAATAGGTTGACATCTCAGCAAAAGGTGCTATAACACATAATAAGAGGACAGTATAGTAGGACTCGCAATCAGATAGGATATCGTGGCTTTATCCCGTTCGTCGCATCAACGTTCGTAAACACCGTTTCTCCAGTTTAGTTAGAAACATATGGCTCATAACTGCAAAATTCCCTTGGGATTTACCGATGGAGAGTTTCCGCCTGGTATTCACATGTGCTACATTTATGCCGATGAGGAAGAGCGGAGACGGGTTATCTTCCGGTTCCTTGAAAGCGGTTTACTCAACGGGGAGAAGGTGTCTTATTTCATGGATGCCGACACAGAGGATACAATGAAGGAACAACGGGCTGTGCTCGGTATAGATACGCTATATCAAGAACAGCAGGAACATTTATCATTGGCATCAACGAAGGATGCATACTACCCGACTGGAAGATTCGTCCCTGATGATATGCTTTGCCTGTTGAGTGACTTGTACACACAAAGTAGAGATGCAGGTTATACTGGTACGAGGGCATCGGGGGAGATGTCATGGGCAACACGGGATATATCTGGTTCTTCCCGACTTATGGAATATGAAGCCCTTTTAAACCACACCCTAAAAAAATATCCGATCACTGCAATCTGTCAATACAATGCAAAGCGGTTCAACAACAGCGTGTTAAGAGATGTTCTAGCCGTCCACCCCATGATAATTCTCCATGGTCGGGTACTTAAGAATCCCTACTACATAAAGTCTTGGTGGCTTCTGAAAAAATACTTGGAACGAAAATAGATTCTTTTCATCGAGGAAGATAGAGATAATCTGGTCCTTCCTCAATGTGGGCATTGACAAATAACATATCTCATTTATAATACACTAATGAAGAAAAGTTTAGTCATTTTAAAGTTATGTTATTCCCATAGCTTTTCTTGCACGGCTTGGTGATTCGTGAAGGTTGAAAAAAGACAACAAGTCAGTCAACCTTGCCATCTCGTCTCTGTATCTCGTTAAGTGCAATAAACATGAGGGAGGAAAAAATGAGTTTGCTTGTTCGGCGCTTGATATATGCTTTTGTAGTTGTTATGACGGTTGCCCTTTCGCAACCGACAAACGCCCAGAAATACGCCATAACTGACCTGGGCACTTTAGGAGGAACGGAAAGTTTTGCCTATGCCATCAATGATTCGGGAGATATTATTGGATACGCTCGTTATCAGGGTGATACTACAAGTGGACCCTTTCTTTGGAGTAACGGCAAGATGACCGACCTCAATGCGTATTATGGGCCCGAACAAGGGTTTTATGCAGGGATAATGGGAAATATAAATAACCTCGGCCAGATTGTTGGTAATTCTTCAGACGGCCATGCTGTTATGCTCAGTCAAGGCGAGGTTACTGACCTGGGCACCTTTGGCGGTGACTATGCGAGCGCGCTTGGAATAAACGATTTAGGGCAGATAGTAGGATATTTTGCTCTGCCTTCCGGACACCACCATGCCTTCTTGTACACAGATGGTGTTATGACTGCGCTCGGCCCTTTCGGTGAAGAGGCTATCAGTGTTGCCACGGCTATTAATGACTCTGGTATGATCACGGGTTTTGCCACTGATTCATATACGGTCTCTGCGCGTGCCTTTCTTTACAACAACGGGATCATGACCGACATCAGCCCCTTTGATAGCAGGGAAAGCTATGCACGGGACATCAACAATCACGGACAGGTTGCTGGTGAATATCTACCTTATAGTGGTCCTTTCCGTTGTTTTGTCCGAAGCGAGCACCTCATTTCTGATCTTGGAACGCTTGCCGGTATAGATTGTGTTGCCCTGGCTATCAATGATCAGGGAGAAGTGGTGGGATCATCGCCTGCTGTAGTCGGCACAGAGATTTCCTGCGATTTTGAAACCGGAATGTGTTATGAATACCCTGTCTATTCTTGGCACGGCTTTCTTTATAAAAACAAAAGGATGATTGACCTGAACGAATTGATCCCTTCGGACTCTGGGTGGGAACTGGAGTGGGCATACGATATCAACAATAAGGGGCAAATTGTTGGATATGGGACATTTGGTGATCCGTCTGTGTACCGTGCTTTTCTATTATCACCAGTTACCAGAACCACCATCAGGATCAAACCATCCCATGTATTCAACAAGATCAATTTCAAGAGAGGTAAGAAAATTCCGGTTGCCATACTTTCCTCTGAATCTTTTGACGCACCCGGCCTGGTGGACAAGAGTTCTCTGACCTTCGGAGCCGTAGGGGATGAGGCCAGCCTCATAGGCTGCGATCGCAAGCAGAAAGATGTCAATGGAGATGGTCTGAAGGACCTTGTGTGCAAGTTTTCAGTAAGGCTGGCAGGGTTCCAGTGTGGGGATACTGAAGGTATTCTCAAAGCGAAGATGATAGACGGAACGCCCATAGAAGGGAAAGACTCAGTCATAATCATTCCATGCAAGTAGACTATTTAACCTGACGGGCGAGTAGCCCCAAGCGTTAGGTTAAGAGTTTATCTATCGAACAGTGCAAGACCGTCTGCGAGTTATTTCTTAAAAGATATTCTTTGGGTAATTTAGCTAGAGATGCCGTATTTCACATGATATTTCACTATTGCCCAAGTTATGTGGATGTTGATTGATATGGCCCATCACAGCAATAATTTGCTGGACGTTCTTTTTGTCCTTCCCGCGGTTTTCTACAATCTGAAGCATTCAAACCGCCCTGCCTTCTTGATTCTTGCAAGCATGGGGCGTCTTTTTTGACGCTCGTAATTTACTGTGTTTAAGCATCATTGTCAGGGAAAATAAGCTATTTTTTGGCACCACGTTTTTGAAGATGTGTCACTTTACAGGTGGTGCATCCAATAAAAAATCAGGGTTATATGACTGGCTGTTCAAACGGTTGTTAAAAGTTTAGGTCATAAAGATCATCCTGCTTGTTTACAGTTTTATTCTAATTATCTTCGGAATATTCTTTATTAGTAAAAGCTATAATTTTATTCGATAAAAAACCTGACTGTTATTCTATAAATCAATTTGACGAATAGACAATCTAAATGTTTATCTTCCTTTGTTTGAAATGACGGCTATAGTTATCAAAATAGCCCATATGAATGCGATTGGATGCACCGGGGTCGGGGAGGGTGCTGCCAACTGAAGGTTACAACCCTTTATGTATAATCCAATAACACAAACGTGGTAAGGGATCTTATGGGTTTTTTAAGAAGCATTGGAAAATCATTTCATGCGGTATATTTATTGGCATCATTGCAACTATTCTTCAAAAGTTTGGCAACCCTGCAAACATGGGTATTTGCGTTGCTTGCTTCGAGAGGGATAATGCAGGTGCTCTCGGACTTCATCGCGCAGCGCTCGTCCAGTATATCAGGCCTGAGATTCTGGCATTCGTTCTCGGTTCACTCGTATCAAGCCTCGCCTTTAAGGAGTTCAAGCCGAGAGGTGGTTCTTTGCCCCTTGTCCGTTTCTTTCTTGGCTTTTTGCCATGATGGGCGCCCTTGTTTTCCTTGGCTGCCCATGGAGAGCGTTTTTACGGCATGCAGGCGGAGATTGGAACGCAATAACTGCGTTTGCTGGTCTGGTATAGGTATGTTCATGGGAGTTCAGTTCATCAAGGGGGGTTATAATCTCGGGAGGAACTATCCTGCTTATAAATTCACCGGGCTTATTATGCCTTTACTTATGTTAGGTCTTCTTCTCTTGCTTATCAGGCCAATAGTGCCTGGCGGCGCGCCGTTCTTTAGTGAGAAAGGCCCGGGTTCACAACACGCACCAATACTCATCTCCTTTGCAATCGCATTTTTCATTGGAATTTTTGCTCAACGTACACAGTTCTGTACTATGGGGGCTGTCAGAGATATCATCCTCATGCGCGACTTCCACCTGGCCAGTGGCGTAATCGGCCTTCTCATATTTGCATTCCTTTCAAACCTCGTGCTTGGCCAATTCAAACCAGGCTTTGCCGGCCAACCTATTGCACACACAAATCAGATATGGAACTTTCTTGGTATGGCCCTCTCTGGTCTTGCGTATGCCCTGGCAGGGGGTTGTCCAGGGCGACAGCTATTCCTCTCGGGAGAGGGCAACATCGATGCAGGTGTTTTTGTAATTGGCATGATTGTTGGCGCTGGCTTTGCTAACAACTTCGGCGTTGCTGCATCTCCTGCCGGAATAGGCCCCTGGAGCGCATTTGCTGTTATTGTCGGACTACTTTTCTGCATTGCTACCGGGGTTTTTATGAGAAAGAAGATTGTCTGAAGAATAGCATAAATCATAGGGCATGTGGCATGGAGTTGCCAACAAAGTACACCCCTGCGAGTTTGTTGAATTATTCAAGCTGTTGAACGGCTTGAACACTCCATGCTATCTGCATGGGGTGATTAAGTAAAAGAATAAGGAGTAAAACGATGCCAAAGATGGTTCTTGATTTACGGGGACTTTCCTGCCCACAACCAGTATTTGAAACAAAGAGAGCGATTGAAAATCCATCCTTTGAAGAATTGGAAGTGATTGTAGATACAAAAACATCGGTTGAGAACATCCAGCGCCTCCTCGCTAACTTTAAAGGCATCTTTTATACAGTAGAGGAAGGAGAAGACATCAAGGTTACCATCTCAAGGAGGCAAGGTTGACATCTCAATTTTGTTTGTTGTATATTCTTGACTTATGTCACTTCAGAAAAAATTGGCATTGTCAACAATCTTCATCATGATGCTGTTGTGCTTTGCTTTTGTCTCACAAAAACCGACCCGTATCTTGTATAAAGAACACCTCAAAAAGGAAGAAATAGTAAACCGGGTAACCAGTCTGGTAAGGGTTGAAAATGAAAGCCTGAATGATAATGAGTTGAGGACTATTGCAAAAATAGTGTACGACGAATCACTCAAGAAAAAACTTGATTACCGGCTGGTTCTTGCAATCATGAAAGTTGAGAGCAATTTTCGGTATAGTGCAATTTCGAGGAAAGGGGCAAGGGGCCTCCTGCAGGTGAAACCATCTCTTGCCAAGTATATAGCGCACGATGTGGGTGTCCATTGGAAGGATGACACAACGCTCGATGAGCCGGAAAAAAATATTAAAATCGGGGTACACGTTTTCTCTAAACTTGTAGAAGATTTCGACAGCATCAACATGGCACTCCATGCCTACCATGTTGGCCCGACAAAGCTAAAGGAAATTGTTGCGGAGAAGAAAATACCGCAAAAACGCTACCTGAACCTTGTCCTCAACGAATATGACAGGAATAAGTCGATCCTTCCGCCACCTTAGCAACAAGACTGGAAACTGTTATCACTAAGCTGAGAAGGAAAAAAAAGCGCAGATTGTCCTGTCGAGGCCCTCTGAAAGCCCCGTTTTAAACTATGAATGCAGATTTTACCATCTAACCCGGTATATAGTAGAATACCCTATCCATGCGCGAGCTCAAAAAAACAGGCACGCTATACATCACCGGACAAATAGGATCGTTTCTATCATTCCTCCTCTCTCAAGCCGGGAGAAAAGCACTTATCTTTTATGAGACTGATGATGAAGCACTTATTTTGCGTGAAGAAATAGAATTCTTTTCCCGAAAAAGCGCATACATTTTTCCCATATATTCAGATCGGGTTTTCGAGAAAGAGGACGAGGTCAAGCGTACAGCATTCCTTCATCATCTTGCAATGGATACAGATTTTATCGGCCTTTACCCGTGTAGCGCAGTAGGGCATAACATTATAAGCCGGGAAATGATTCTGGATAATGCCAAAGCCATTCATTTTGGAGATACACTGTTTCAAGAAGACCTAGTTCGCTATCTTGATGACCAGGGATATGAAGTGGCACCCCTTGTGAGGGAGGAAGGTCAGTATGCCAAAAGGGGAAGTATCATAGATGTTTTCTCATCATCTTCAGATCGACCAGTAAGAATAGAGTTTTTCGGCGATGAAATATATTCCATCCGCTTTTTCGACCCCCTTTCTCAACGATCTGTCAAAGAAATAGAGTCTTATAACCTTACCTCTATAAAATCTTTAATTAACAGCAATACAACAATCATAGATTACATAGGCGAGGGCATGATCCTTGTCCACAAAGGCTTTAAGCATATGGAGGTGGCGCTCAAGGAAACAGTCAACGTGCCTCAATTTATGGAGGCATTGCAAAGAAAATTTTTCTCAAACCTCAGTATTGATATCTCAGGTGTACAAGAAGACGGAGGCGATATGATAGAAGCGTTGTCAAATGATGATCTTCGACACCTTTTTGAACTGAGGAAGGCTGAAATATTCAATACATTATCCGAAAAAATGAGAACAGAATGGTGGGATAGCCCCTATCTGTACCTCTTCGCCAGTAGTCCGCGCCAGGCAGAACGGCTCCATGAAATTTTTCAGAGTTATCAAATCACTCTGCCTATTCTCAAGGAGATTAACTGTCCACAGAAACAGAAAGAATGGGGAATCGTTGTGGGACCTCTCAGAAGAGGCTTCAGGACACATGATATTATTTTCCTCACTGAAGAGGATATCATTGGACCCAAGAAGAGGGTCATGAAAAAGAAGTGGGATGGATTTGATGATTTCCTTAATTCTTTCAAAGATCTCGCTATAGGAGAGTGGGTTGTCCATATCGAACATGGGATCGGCATATACCAGGGAATCACAGAGCTGAAGATTGAAGATTGTAGGAAAGATTTCCTCGTCATTGAGTATCAGGACAGGGACAAGCTATATGTGCCTATTGATGATCTCCATCTTGTTCAGAAGTTTATCGGCGGAGAAAAATACAAGCCCAAAATTGATAAACTCGGAACACAGTATTGGATAAATACGAAAAGAAGGGTAAAGAAAAATGTTGAAGATATTGCGAAGGAATTGATTGAGCTTTACGCTGAACGTGAAATAGCAGAGGGTCACCAGTACCCTCCTGAAGATGAGCTTTTTAAAGAGATGGAATCACGTTTTGAATATGAAGAAACAGAGGGGCAGATCCAAGCGATTGAAGATGTGTTAAGGGATTTGAAGAGCTCAAAGCCTATGGATAGGGTTATTTGTGGGGATGTAGGCTTCGGTAAGACTGAAGTAGCGTTACGTGCATCTTTTAAGGTTGTGATGGATAACAAGCAGGTTGCCATCCTTGTTCCCACAACCATCTTGGCTCAACAGCATTACAAAAACCTCCACGAGCGTTTCAAAGACTATCCGGTAAACATCGATATGTTGAGTCGTTTCAGATCTAAAGAGGAACAAAAACACATCATAGAGGATGTAAGGCGCGGTAAGATTGATATTGTTGTAGGGACCCACAGGATTCTCCAAAAAGACCTGGATTTCCACGATCTAGGCCTTCTTATTGTCGATGAAGAGCATCGTTTCGGTGTGAAACACAAGGAAAAACTCAAGAATATAAAGAAAAATGTCGATGTCCTCAGCCTGAGCGCAACACCGATTCCGCGAACACTTCACATGGCTTTATCCGGAATTAAGGACCTGAGTATTATTAACACTCCACCCCTTGACAGGCTGGCAATAAAAACCTATGTCGTAAAATTCAACGATGAACTTATCAAAAAGGGAATCCTTAATGAACTCCAAAGGGGCGGACAGGTGTTTTTTGTTCATAATTACATTCATAATATTGGTGTCGTACAAGACCATTTAATGAAACTACTAGATGGTGCGCGAATAGCCGTAGCCCATGGAAGAATGGAAGGCAAACAACTGGAGAAAATAATGCTTGATTTCATTGACAAAAAATATGACATCCTCCTCTCCACCAATATTGTTGAATCAGGGCTGGATATATCAAACGTCAACACGATCTTTATCAACAACGCCCATCGCATGGGGTTAGCCGATCTCTACCAACTCCGTGGGAGGGTTGGACGAAGCACAAAGCAGGCATATGCCTACCTCCTTGTCCCAAAAGAAGAGGTTCTCACAAAAGATTCAACATTACGCCTGAAGATCATTGAAGAGCTCACAGAACTTGGGTCAGGCTTCCACATAGCAAATTACGACTTAGAAATACGGGGTGCAGGAAACCTTCTGGGGAAAGAACAGTCAGGAAATGTAAACTTGATCGGATTCGAACTTTACTGCAACATGCTGGAGGATGCAGTCAAACAGATGAAGAATGAAGCAGTTCCAGTAGAGGGCGAGATTGTGACAGAGATGAATTTGCCCATAGATGCCTATATCCCTGATTCATACATTGAAGATTCCACTCAAAAACTTCTCACTTACAAGAGGCTTTCAAAGGTGCGGGAAGAATCGGATCTTAAGGATATAGAAGCCGAACTGAAGGATCGTTTTGGAGACATTCCACGGCCACTTTCGAACCTCCTCAAAATCATCTCACTGAAATGCTTTCTATCCAGGGTAAAGATTAAAAAGATTGAATACGCTGACAAGCACATTATCCTCCATGTAACCGACAAAACACCTGTTGATATGAAACGGCTTCTGCTACTGGTAAAGCAAAAAGGAAAAATTAAGCTTCTCCCTGATAACAGAATCATTATATACGCCGATACAAAGGCAGCCGAACTTCTTGAATTCACAAAAAATGTATTGATGGAACTTGTGACCGTGTGATATAACTCCTGAGATAAACTTTCAGTTATGAGAAGTTAGTATTTTTTCTTATCAATGTTTCTCATTTTGTCACGTACAACTCATATCTGAATACATATCAAAAAACAATGAGGTGATTGAATGAAAAAGTATTTAGTATGCCTGCTTATGGCATTGCTTGTAGTTTCATGTGCGAAGAAAGATAATGGCAAGATACTGGCCACCATAGACGATGATAAGATAACCTTGCAGGAGTTTAATAAAGAACTCGACAAAATACCCATGAACATGAAAATGCTTGTAGCTTCAGAGAGCGGGAAAAAGAACTATCTTGATCGGCTGGTTGTCAAAAAACTTCTTCTCAAGGAAGCATCGAAGGCAAAAATAGAAAGTGAAAAAGAGTTTCAGGACCGTGTTAACGATATCAGGGAACAACTGCTTATAGAGGCCCTCCTGAAGAAGAAGATTTCTGCGGATACACAGATGTCTGAGGATGACCTCAAAAAGTATTATGAAGAGCACAAGGAAGATTTCAAGAAAGACCGTGAGATCAATACACGACATATCCTCCTAAAGACTGAAGAAGAAGCAAAGCAGGTTCAGGCGAAACTGCAAAAAGGAGAGGACTTTGTTGAACTCGCAAAAAAATATTCTATCGATCCTAATGTGAGACAGTCAGGAGGAGAGATTGGTTTTCAGCCAAAAGGTTCGCTAATCCCTGAATTTGAAAATGCTGCCTATAAATTAAACAAGGTGGGCCAGGTCAGTGGTATCGTAAAGACACAATTCGGTTATCATATTATAAGGTTAGAAGGCGTTAAACCACCTAGCTACGTGCCGCTGGACGAGGTAAAGGAGTTTATAAAACAGAAGAACTCACAGGAAAAACAAAAAGAAGTGCTCGAGAAGTATATCGAGGAACTCAAGAAAAACGCAAAGATAACAATCAATGAAGCGCTCTTGAAAGATGAGAAGTCTGAGCAGCCTGTTAAGGCTGAATCTCCAGACAAAGCCTCGTCACCTCAAAAAGTAGGAACACCACAGAAACAGGAGGCGCCTTCAAAACAGCCAGAAGCTGAACCGTCGAAATCAAGCGTAAAGGAAGAACCACAGCCCAAAAAATAAGATATGAAAATCATAACCTGTATTGTCATTGTTATCATTTCATTTATTTTTCCTGTTCTCTGTGCAGGGGAGGTAATGGACAGAATCATTGCAATCGTTAATGATGACATCATCACCCTTAAGGAAGCTGAAAAACATGTCCAGGTTGAAAAAGAAGGCAGGTTTGTCTCAATTAATGAATACATGACGAATTTAAGACTTAAAGAGAAGATCGATCTACTCATCGATGATGTCCTCATACGGCAAGAGGCGAAAAGAATGAAGATCGACGTTGAGGAAAAGGAAGTTGAGGGGATTATTGAAAATATAAAAAAACAATACCTTATAGACGACACAGAATTAATGCAAAAATTAAAGGATGATAACATCAGTCTCGATGACTTTAAAGTAGGTCTTAAGAACAATGTGCTCAGAAGCAGGCTGCTGAATCGCGTTATTTCTCCGGAGGTAAATGTAACTGAACAGGACCTCAGGCAATACTACGACAAGCATAAAGATGAGTTTATAGATGAAGAATACAGATTACAGCAAATCTTTGTATCTGGACAGCGAGAAGATGCTCAGAAACGTATCATAGAAGCATACAAACTTCTCCAGGAAGGAAAACCTTTCGAGGTTGTTGTCAAGGATTTCTCAGATGATAAGAAAAGTTCTGCAACGGATGGGGATATAGGTTTTGTTAAAAAAATTGACTTGATTCCCCAATTACGCGATGTTGCTGGTATGCTTTCGCCTGGTGTATACAGTTCGATAATCACAACACCCTATGGTTTTCACATTTTGAAGCTTGTGGAAAAGAAAAGGGGTGAAACGATGACCTTTGAAATGGCGAAAGAGGCCATCAATGAAAAGATTATTCAGGAAGAATCCGAAAAGCGTTACAATGACTATATCGTTAAACTGAGAAAAGGATCATATATCGAGGTCAAGATCTGAACAGGATCGCAATTACCATGGGTGACCCTGCCGGCATCGGTGGGGAAATTATTCTGAAAGCGCTTCACCAACTGTCCCGAAAAAGCATCCCTCTCATTATTGGCGATTACTCTGTTATTAATGACCATCTCCGAACCATCAAGACCATGAGCAAAAGACCCCACTTCAAAGGGTTCATGGAAGGAGGAAAAGGGGATGTAGAATTTATTGACATTGGTTGTATCAGGGGCCTTCGCTTTGGAGCTATTGATGGGTTATACGGACAGGCTTCCTATGCTTACCTCATTGAGGCTCTTAAACTTGTTTTTCTTGGAGATGTTTCTGCCATTGTAACATGCCCCATTAGCAAAGCCTCTTTTCACAAGGGAGGGATAAGTTTTCCAGGGCATACAGAAATTCTGGCACATTTTGGCGGAGTGACAGACTATATTATGATGATGGCTAATAAAATCATGAGAGTCTCTCTCGTAACGATCCACATTCCACTTAAGCATGTCCCGGAAGAAATTACTATAGAGCGTGTTTTTAAGTGTATTGCCCTTACCCATCACTCTCTCAGAACCTATTGGGGTATTGGTAATCCATCGATCAAAGTGTGTGGCTTAAACCCCCATGCAGGTGAACACGGTATAATGGGAAACGAGGAAAATGCCATATCAGAAGCAATCAACAGAGCTAAATCGATAGGTATGGAAGTCGGAGGGCCATACCCAGCTGATACATTGTTTCACTCCCCGGACTGCCATGCATATATTGCCATGTATCATGATCAGGGCCTCATACCCGTGAAAACAGTAGACTTCAGAGGAACTGTCAATATCACCCTTGGACTCCCTTTTATCAGGACATCTCCAGGCCACGGAACAGGATTTGATATTGCAGGAAAAGGGATTGCCGATCCGTCAGGGCTCGTTGAAGCCTACCGTACTGCTGAAGAAATGTGCATAAAAACTTCTTGACAAAAAGGCGTTCATAAAGTACAAGTGTATCATACCTATTTTTGGATACTGTATACAATGGGTTAAGCGTCACCAAGGCATCGGCAAAAGAGAGGGGGGTTCAAGATTAAAAAACATTAAGGGGGTATGTTATGGGTATTAAGAGAGCTTTGGTACTATCTGTTGTAGTTACACTTTTTTTTGGCTTTGGTCTTATCCTGCCGCAAACCTCACATAGCCAAGCAACAATCACGCTAAAATATGCGAATTTTCCACCTGCCACTACGTTCCCGTGCATTCAGATGGAGCGCTGGGCTAAAGAGGTGGAAAAAAGGACAGCCGGGAAAGTAAAGATTCAGACCTTTCCCGGAGGCACTCTTCTTCCTGCAAAAAATATCTTCGATGGGGTAATAGCAGGTACTGCGGATATTGGCAACTTTGCCATGAGCTACCAGCCTGGTAGGTTTCCTATTTCAGAAGCCATCGATCTTCCTGTAGGATTTACCACCGCGAAAGCAGCAAGTATGGCCCTGTACGACCTGATAGAAAAATACAATCCGAAAGAATTTGAAAAAGTGAAAATGATTACGCTCTTTACCTGCCCGCCGGCCGACTTTATGACGAAAACAGCGGTAAGGTCCTTAAAAGACCTGAAAGGAATGGAGCTTCGTACATCCGGGACAGGTACTGAAGTACTAAAGCGTATCGGCGCAACGCCTGTAGGAATGCCTCAATCAGAGGCACCAGAAGCAATACAGAAAGGCATTGTGAAAGGAAACGTGTCTTCCATGGAAATCCTCAAAGACTTTAACTTTGCAGCATACCTGCCTTTTGCAACAGAGGCGAATCTCTTTGTGGTTTCCTTTGCAGTTGTCATGAATAAGGATAAGTGGAATTCCCTGCCTGCAGACGTGAAGAAGGTGATCGACGACATGAGGCGTGAACAGGCAGAATGGACAGGCAAATACGTGGATGATCACGTACAAGAATCTCTTCAGTGGTCAAAGGAAAAATACAACCATCAGCTCATAAAATTGTCTAAAACAGATATGGACGATATCGCAAAGCTCACCAGGCCGATGATCGATGAATACATCAAGAAGGTAAACGGCCTGGGTCTTCCTGGCGACCAGATCGTCAAGGATGTATACTCTTTAAGAGCGAAATACGAAAAACAATATACAAAGTAAGTATAGGACATGATGCAAAGAGGTGTCTTTATGTATACCCATAGATACCTCTTTGCATGAAAGACCAATCATTTACCAACATATCAGCTTCACGGAGGCTTTTCATGAAGTACTTCGAGCAAGCCATTATATTTTTAAACAAGATATTTCTCATAGTGGGCGGTATTGCAGTGCTCGCGCTTATGTCGGTTGCAACAGCAAATGTAGTACTAAGAATCTTTCACATCCCATTTCGCGGCGCCTATGAGCTTGTATCATTCATCGGGGCAATTGTTATCGCATTTGCTCTTGGATTCACCCAGCAACGAAAAGGCCATATTGTTGTAGATATCCTTACAGAAAGATATCCAAAAGGATTAAGCAAGGCATTCGATATCGTAAACCACCTTGTCACCATGATCTTTTTTACCATAATTTCCTGGCAAATATACAGGGTAGGTATGCAGATTTGGAACTCCGGAGAGCTTTCCGAAACCTTGAAGATTATATACCATCCATTTATTTTTGCCGTATCTTTAGGGTTCATAACATTATCACTAACAGCTCTTGTTCAGCTTATAACCGATATTCAAGGGGGAGAGGAGAAATAGAGATGGAAGGTCCGGTTGTTGGTGTATATGGCATCATCGTCATGTTCGCAATACTCTTTCTTACGAAGATCCCAGCAGCATTTGTCATGGCTCTGGTCGGTTTTCTCGGGGTTGCTTACGTTACATCGTTTCAAGCCGCCCTCGGAATGATCGGCGCAGATATGTGGAACATCTTTTCTAGTTATGGATTAACAGTGATCCCTATGTTTATCCTTGTAGGTGAGTTCGCCCATTACGGAGGTTATAACAACAGCCTGTATAGTGCTACGTATAAGTGGTTCGGGCATTACAAAGGTGGGCTATCAATAACGACGATCATGGCATGCGCTATTTTTTCAGCTATAAGTGGTTCCAACACTGCAACGGCTGCAACTATGAGCACTGTTGCCATCCCTGAGATGAAAAAATATAATTACCACCCTCAACTGAGCGCTGGATCAGTTGCTGCCGGAGCTACCCTTGGAGTGCTTATCCCTCCAAGTATCGTACTCGTTGTCTATGGGCTTTATACAGGGCAATCTATAGGCAAACTTTTTTTTGGAAATGTTATACCAAGTGCAATCCTTACCGTTCTTATTGCATCGACAGTATTCTATATCTGCTGGCGCCATCCCGACTGGGGTCCCAAAGGACCGAGGAGTGGGTGGATTGAACGGATCAAAGCGCTCCCAGACCTTGTAGATATTTTTATCCTTTTCGGTATTATAATGTATGCCCTCTTTACCGGTGTTGTAACAGCCACTGAGGCTGCAGCAGCCAGCTGTGCCATCGCCCTCGTTCTCTGCCTCGCCAGGAGAAAACTCTCATGGTCTGGGTTTCTTAAATCTGTTTCAGACACTCTGTGGATTTCCTGTCTCGTTTTCATGATTGTTGCAGGTGCAGTCATATTTGGACGGTTTCTTGCCGTGACAAGACTTCCCTTTGAAGCAGCGGCAATGATAGGTTCCCTTGCCCTCCCGAGTTGGGTTCTTTTCTGGATCATTATTGCCTGTTACATTATTGGTGGATGTGTTATGGATGCTTTGGCTTTCCTTCTCGTATCTCTGCCCATATTTTACCCGATTGTGATGCAGATGGGCTATGACCCCATATGGTTTGGCCAGGTCATCTGTATTGTAACAACCATGGGCTCAATAATGCCACCAATCGGTATCTGCTGCTATGTTGTTGCAGGTATGGCAAAGGACATACCTCTGGGTACCGTGTTTAGGGGAAGCTTTTACTACATACCGTCATATATTCTGTCTATCATTGTGCTCATGCTTTTCCCCTATGCCACGGTTATGATCCTGTCAGATCTTGTACGTTAGCAAAGTAATCCGTGACATGTGACGCATAATTAGCTAATATTCTACAGTCCCTGGCTGGTCAAAATCTCCAGTATTTCGATGTATCGCGCCCGCGCCTTTGCTGCAATTGATTCAGGCAGTTCAGGACCAGGATATGTTTTATTCCAGTCAAGCGTCAGAAGATAATCCCGAACGATCTGTTTGTCATAGCTGTCCTGGGCACCACCCGCCTTGTAAAGCTTCTTTGACCAGAATCTTGAAGAATCAGGGGTTAAAATTTCGTCCACAATAACAATTTCATTATCGACCATACCAAACTCAAATTTCGTGTCGGCAATTAAAATGCCTTTCCTTTCTGCAATTTCACACCCCTTTTCATATATTTTGATGCTAAGGTCCCGGAGGGTTGCTGCAAGTCTTTCCCCAATCATGGCTGTTAAGTCTTCGAAAGAGATGTTCATGTCATGCCCTTCTTCTGCTTTTGTCGTTGGCGTAAAAATAGGGTGTTCCAATTTGCTTGACTCAACCAGACCTTCAGGCAATTCTATTCCACAGATTGTACCTGTCTTTTTGTAGTCACTCCAGCCTGAGCCGGAAAGGTATCCCCGAACAACGCATTCAACTGGTATAATACGTGCTTTTTTTACCAGCATACTGCGGTCTCTCAGGGAATCGCTGTGCTTCTTAAGAATCTCGGGATATCTGTCCACATCTACTTCGAGTATGTGGTTTTTAACTATATCCTCTACTTGCTTAAACCAGAATACGGAGAGTTTGGTCAGCACTTTTCCTTTGTCAGGAATTCCAGTGGGAAGGACAACATCAAAAGCGGATAATCTGTCACTTGCAACGATAAGGAGTTTTTCACCGAGATCATAAATATCTCGCACTTTTCCTCTTTTGGGTGTGCCAATGTCAACAAAATTAGTTTTTATGAGTGCTTTTTCCATGCCAGCCTTCCTTTTTTTCGGTCTTTTCGCATTAAGTGGTTCTTTTCAACTTTATCCAGCACCCAACGCAGCGTATATGGCAAATACTATCCTTCCTTCTCAAATTCGCTTTTTGGTGCACCACATACCGGGCATACCCAGGTATCAGGCAGATCTTCAAATTTTGTCCCTGCCTTGATCCCGGAATCAGGGTCACCGTTCTGAGGGTCGTAAATATAACCACAGACGGTACATTTGTATTTGTCACCCGTTGCTCCAACCGCGGTACTCTCCTCTTTAACGTATGTCGGGGCAGTCTTTGGCGATTTTCCACCCTTTATCTGACGATAATATGAATAGGTCATTGGTTCTGCATCACTTAAAACCTCACAATCGACTACCTTTCCGATAAAAATCGTGTGAGTTCCCACATCGGTACTGCTTAGTACCTCACATTCAAGATAACCAGTGGAATAGTCAAGGACTATAGGAACACCTGTAACCTTCCCAGCCCTGAAATTGGCATCTTTGAATTTATCTATATCCCTGCCTGATTTAAAACCCCAGTTCCCAATAAAATTCATGGGAGCCTCTTTTGAAATAATTGATGCTGTAAACGTTTTGCTTGTGGTGATATATTCATGGGTTAGGTTTTGTTTGTTGATACTCACAGCTACTGTTGGCGGGTCAGAGGTTATCTGAAAAAGTGTATTGGCAATCTGGCCGTTTATTTTATCATCTTTTTTAGAACTAATGACATACATCCCATAACAGATTTTCTGGACAGCTTTGATGTTCATAAAATATCCTCCTTAATTTTTAAAGAATAGAGCCCACCGGCCTACATTCATCCGTTCTTGAGTTTCGGAAGATAGGTCTATTCATACTATATCCTGACAAACACCTTAATTAAATCCATATATTGAGTCCGTAGTCAGAGAAACTGTAATTGTAACTTTTTCTCCCAAATCTTTCTACCAAAATAATTGCTCGGAACACTTTATTGAAAATTTCTCTTGCATGACCAATACCAATAACCGTAAACTTTTTTTTACAGCAGATTGAAACAAAGGGGGACTCCATGCGCACAAAAACCTTGCTGTACACTACAATCTTTGTTGCGGTAGCATTTTTTGTTATAAGTAACGAATTATATGCGCAAAAAAGGAAAAGCGCACCTACTGGCGTTGATGTCAGCGAATGCTACAGTTGCCATGATACGATCAAAGATTTACGCAAAATGGGGAAACATGTGAAAGTAGAGTGTACAAACTGCCATAGCAACCTTGAAAAACACCTTATCAATCCAGGCTCAGAAACAAGGCCCAACACAAATACCTCTTGGGAGGCATGCGGACAGTGCCACAAGGAGCAGTACAAGTCATCTTTCGAAGTAGCTTACCACCGACCGGCGAGGGACGATAAATCCCAGCTCACAAACAGGTCTCCCAATCCCTTCTGGGACAAATTAATGATGGGGCACGGCTTCACCAAAGAACATGCCCTTACAAGAAGCCATCCGTGGAGTCTTATCGATCATCTCCTGGTAGACAGGGCGTATGGAGGCAGATTCCAACCGAAAAAAGGGTGGGAATACACATCTGAAAAGCCACACTCAAAAATCTGGGATATCCTTTATGACAAGTTTCCTGATGTAAAAGAGCACAAAGCCTTCCTTCCTCAGACCGCAGCAGGGGCAAATCCTACCTGTTTTCAATGTAAAACCCAGGACCAAATTCTTGACTGGGCCTATATGGGCGACCCTGGCAATGGGGCAAAATGGTCACGGATGTCTAAGCCCAATGAACTTGCAAAATCTGTTAAGCACAGCCTGAACTGTTATACCTGCCACGACCCCCATGCAGCAAGGCCAAGAATTGTAAGAGATGCGCTAATCGAGGCCCTGAACAAGCCTGCTGGTGATACATTATGGCACACCGACCCAAAAAGGACTATTTTTAAGGTCATAGATATGGGGATGCGTGGTTATCCACGAAAAATTGCTATCCTGGAGAAATATGATACAAAGCTTCAATGTGGTCAGTGTCACATGGAGTATAATTGTAATCCAGGAACAGATACAAAGACCGGCCAGCCTGTTGGTTTTGCTGACAGACGAACAAATCATGCTCCATTCAAAGATTCTCTTGGACTTTATGATCATTACGTGAACCAGATTCATTTTCTTGACTGGAGACATCCCCTTACAGGAGGGCTTCTCTGGAAAGCCCAGCATCCCGATTCTGAAGCCTACTACAATTCAAAACATGCGAAGGCAAATGTTAGCTGTAATGACTGTCACTCTCCGAAGGTTAGAGATAAAAAGACAAGAAAGACCTACACATCACACTTTGTTGTGACTCCAAGGTTTCAGCTGAAAGAGACCTGCTTAAAATGCCATTCTGGTTGGACCGAGGAACAGGCACGATACACTATAGACTCGGTAAAGGCTTACACAAAAGGCCGGATGCGGAAAGCTGAATTCTGGATTTCGAACCTTATCGACAAGATCGTTGAGGCAAAGGCTGCAAACGTTGATACTGTAATTCTTAAGGAAGCTCAAAACCAGCATCTGAAAGCCCACATTCTCTGGGAGTTCTGGACAGCGGAAAATTCTGACGGTTTCCATAACCCGGGTCTCGCCCGTGAGTCCTTAACAGGTGCCATCGACGAAGCCCAGAAAGGAATTGCTATCCTCAATAAGGCAATGGGGAAATAGAGATGATAACCCAGCTGTAAGCAAAAGAATAATAAAAACATTGCACCTCGCTCCAAATCCAGGCCCCAGTTGCGCAGGTCAAAACCTACACTTTACAAAAACCATTTGTAGGCAAAATAGAACAAGTTTCGAATGTAATCTTATAGCTCATTACCTATAACCTCTCATGTCTCTTTTGACATGACCGATATCACAGCGATTTTTCCTCTTTATATGGTATTCAGAGAATTCATAAATGATATGGTGCAATTGTTGCAATACCATCGAGGAAAGAGACAAATAACAAGGAGGTGATCAGCGGCATTCTCACAGGGCAGAGTATTTGTAATGAGTATTGGTTGATTAGTTATTAGTAATTCACATCTGTCCAAAATAGATTTTCAGGGACAACTCCAAAAAGGTACAATTAGTT
>ENA-UPXM01001212-UPXM01001212.1-activated-sludge-metagenome-genome-assembly--contig:-NODE-1212-length-34353-cov-16.591142_pt1 | contig 34353 bp, 31 predicted proteins | sample MGYA00238178_ERZ772708 | MGnify/ENA primary metagenome ERZ772708 (study PRJEB29002, sample SAMN05720212) | activated sludge metagenome | isolation source: anaerobic digester from wastewater... | reverse complement strand
CCGTCGCCTCAGTGACCACCCGATCCGAACCCGCAACCACCCGAACCGTCACCTCCGCATCCACCCGGCCGGCAGGACGGTGCACCACATCAGCGGGATAAACCGCACACTCCTCCAGCAGGTACGCCGCCACGCCGTCACGATTTGCCAGTATTCGCAGGCGATCCTGATCCGGCAGGCCGTCGCACTTCAAAGTCCAGCGCCAAAGCGTCAACGCCTCGGCTTGCCGGCCGACGATCCATGACGCGCAGACCGCCTGCTCATCAACCGCCCGCCACTCGTAGACGTCGCGGAGCACGTGGAACGTGTCGGTCTCAGGAAGTGGGATCTGGGCAGCTCTCGCGGCAAACAGGTAGCCCAACTCGTATTGCTGACACTCGATGTAATGGAATGCGATCCTGCTCAACGCCTCAGCCCTAGTCGGCCGGTACTCCCATGCCCGCAAGTAGGCGTCTTCCACCACGCTCCACGGTTCCCCCTGCCTATCCATCACATCGGCAAGCCGGAACATTGTGAAATAGATGATCTCGTCTTCGGCGCCCATCTCGACTAAGCGCTCCCACCAGTAGCGAGCATCCGCGAATTCGTCGATGTCCGCGTACGTTTGAGCCAGGTGATACACAGACTGTGTGTCGGGGTTGCGCTGAACCGCGGCCAGCAAGATTTCGCAGTCTTTGCGATAGGTCATCGGGTCAAGACTGCGCGCTCCCAGCGAACGTGAAAGCAGGCGGTAATCACCCTCGAGGCGTTCCGCGGTATGCGGGGCGTCGCAGACGGCATACTCATGGATGACGCCCTCCCAACGCCAGGCGAGACCGTCCTTGAAGAGCTGCGGACGCCAGTAGACCGACACCCGGTCGATGCGCATCAAGTAGCATCCTGCGCTCAAGTTGCTGAAGTCCAACGTGCCGACGACAGTGTCGTCGGCGTCCATCACCCAGATGTAATCCGCCTTGCCTTGCGCCAACTGCAACGCCTCGGAACGATTGAAACCGAAATCCCGCCAGGGCCTTTCATGAAGTTCACCCGGAATGCCCAACCCGGCCATCTTCGACCGGATCACATCCTGAGTGCCATCCGTGGACCCGGTATCCACCACCACCCAACAATCGATATACGGGGCAACCGCCTCCAAAACCTCATGAACGATATGCGCCTCGTTCTTGACGATCATGTTCAAACAAATCGTCGGGCTGGCCATCTGAATTCCCCTGTCGATCAAACCGCTTTGGCCAAGATCTCCATACAGCACCGGTACCGCTCACTGATCGCATAGTGGATAGGCTTGAATCCCGTTGTCTCCAAAAGCCTGTACAGGCTCTCGCGGGTGAAGTTGTGGTAATGCTCAATCTCGGCCCAATACGGGTTAACGTTCAGGGAATTCCAGTAACGCCACAGTGCTGCACTTGCATTCGGCATGGAGATGAGCAGCAGCCCCGAGTCTTGGATCAACGCTCGCGCCGATCGCAGCGAGTCGGCCGGAAATGGCTCGTGCTCAACGACATCGGCCATACTGATGACAGTCGGACGAGTCGCGAAGGCCACGTTGCGACGGGCCGATTCCATGGTGCCGTAATACGCCGGGATCTCGAAAAGTTGGATGTCATCGACGTTCTTCTTGCGCAGATCTACTCCGAAGACATCGAAACCGAACTCCTTGGCGGTCATCAGCAATGACCCACTTCCGAAGCCTACGTCGAGCCAGAGTCGGCCGTCGGGCATGCCGATCAGGTCTGCAACGCGTTGGACCATCTTCGCCGAAAAAATTCGCTGATCTTCGATATCAAGACCAACGATCTGGGCATCAATGGTGCTCGCGAACAGGACACCCAGTGTCTCGTCCGTGAAGTAGCCGTCGGTGAATGAGTGGATGCATTCACCACACTCCATCCAGACCATGATTGGGTCAAGCGGCTCACGCCACCTCGCGTCCCCACTCCAGTCAGCCCTCCCGAACTCCCGGATGTTCGGCGACTGGCACAGCGGGCAAACCGTGTACTTGATTCGCTCGTTATCCATGTTTCTCCCCCGTTTCCGGTGGTCCGACCTTAACCACCTGCAGACAGGCCGTCATTGCGCGGGCCGTTTGACGTAGAATATTGCGTTGCCGCCTGACTGACACGCTGGCCCACCATGTTGGTGATTGCCCATGGAGTATTCGCGATCCACGCCGTTGAGCGAGTTACGAAGAAGCCTGTTTTCGCGACAGAACCGGCTCACGGAGCGTGACGGTTGCCGACACGTCGCGTGTCGTCCACCTCAGTTCCACCGCCCGGATACCTTCGCCGCGCACACTTCAGGCGTGGCTGGAGAGCTGATCGTCTCGGTGTCGGGAATCAACAACCGCACGCTGGCCGACGTCGACGAGTTCCGCCGTCAACTTGACTCACGCGGGGTGCCGCTGTCGCTGTTCGTGGCACCCCGCCTCAAGCATCACTACCGGCTGGACAAGGATCCGGACACCGTTGACTGGCTGACCCGCCAGCGCGACGCCGGGGACTCGATCGTCCTGCACGGGTTCGACCAGGCCGCCACCAAGCGCCGTCGCGACGAGTTCGCCACCATGGCCGCGCATGAGGCGAACCTGCGACTGCTGGCCGCCGACCGGATCCTGGAGCACACCGGCCTGCGCACCCGGCTGTTCGCCGCTCCGCGCTGGAAGGTCTCGAAGGGCACCACAAAAGCGTTGCCCCGCAACGGCTTCCGGCTGCTGATCGGCACCCACGGCATCACCGATATGGTGGCGGACACCACCTCCGAGAGCCGGCTCGTCGGCATCGGGGCGGGGTTCGTCGCCGAACCGTGGTGGTGCAAGGTTCTGGTGCACTCCACCGAGCGCACTGCCCGCCGGGGCGGCACCGTGCGGTTGGCGGTGGCCGCCGGCAAGCTCGCCCTCACCGGTCCGCGGCAGGCAATCCTCGACGGCATCGACCTGGCGCTGATGCACGGCTGCGTGCCCGCGATCTACCGCTGGGGTGCTAACCCGGCAGCACAAACGCATACGGCCGAGGGAAACCCAGCGGCCTGAGGCGGCTCTGCCGGATGTCGGGCACCGTCACGTCGACCAGGTGCCCGCAGCCCGGCTCGTAACAGCGGACCGTAGTTCCGTTGAGTTCGGTGAGCAGCACCCAGTGCCGGGGAAGTGCGTTGCCGATCAGCATGGCCACCGGCCAGCCGGCTTCGACGGCGGCGCAGACGTCATTGAGTGGGTCGCGCGGGGCGGCGGGGCGCCAGCGGTAGCGCCGGCCGTGCGCGCTTAGCGCCCGCGCCATCCCGGCCGGGGTGGTGCCCAGCGCCCGCGGCCACAGCACGTTGACGCTGCGGTGCACCCGGCCCTGCTCGGCGGCGAACCACGCCTGGGCGCGTTCGGCCTTCAGTGGCGCGCCGTACTCGTCGTTTAGCAGCGCCCCGGCCATCACGGCCACGCTGGGGCCGCAGGTCACCCCGTCGCGCTGGCGCAGCCACATGCTTGCCAGGGTAGTGCGGTTGGATGGAGTGATGGGTTCAACGATGCGCGCCGAACGTTTCTACGCCGACACCAAAACCGTGGTCCTCGAGGATGTTCCGATTCCTGAACCCGGCCCGGGCGAGGTGCTGGTGAAGGTGGCGTTCTGCGGCATCTGCCACTCCGACCTCAGCCTGATCAACGGCACCTTCCCCGCGCAGGCGCCGGTGGTCACCCAGGGCCACGAGGCCTCCGGCACGATCGCCGCACTCGGTGAGGGCGTGACCGGTTGGTCGGTGGGCGACCGGGTGATCGTCGCCGCCGGCAGACCGTGTGGGGAATGCTCGAACTGCCGCCGCGGCGACGTGGGCAACTGCCTGCACCTGCGGCTGATGGCCTTCGCCTACGACGGCGCCTGGGCGGAGTACACCGTGGCGTTGGCGATGGGCCTGACCCGGGTGCCCGACAACGTCTCACTGGAGCAGGCCGCGATCCTGGCCGACGCGGTGTCCACCCCGTTCGGCGCGGTGGTGCACACCGGCAAGGTGGGCGTCGGCGAATCCGTCGGAGTGTGGGGTGTGGGCGGTGTCGGCACCCACATCGTGCAGTTGGCCCGCCTGGTGGGCGCGGCGCCGATCATCGCCATCGATATCAACCCGGTGGTGCGCGACCGCGCGCTGGAACTCGGCGCCGACTACGCCATGGACTCCCGCGACCCGGACCTCAAGGCCAAGGTCGCCAAGATCACCGGCGGCAAGAACCTGGATGTCGCGTTCGACGCCGTCGGGCTGAAGGTGACCTTCGAGCAGGCGCTGGAGTGCCTGACCATCGGCGGGCGACTGGTGGGGGTCGGGATGAGCGCCGAGTGCCCGACGGTGGGGCCGACGGCGTTGTTCGGCTTCACAAAGAAGCAGGTGCTGGGCCACCTGGGCTACCAGAACACCGACATCGAGATACTGGCTCGTCTGGTGTCCATGGGCCGGTTGGACCTGTCCCGCTCGATCAGTCGCGTGATTCCGCTGTCCGACATCAAGGAGGGCATCGAGATGCTGGAGCGTGCCGAGGGCAACCCGATCCGGATCCTGGTGCAGCCCTGACCTTCGGCGGGTTTTGACGCCGGCGCAAAAGTCGCAGTCTCTTTTTCTGCCCGCCTCCGAGCGACAACGCCAGCCCGCTCACCCGCCCGACCCCCGCCCGACCCCCGTTGTCGCTCGGAGGCGGGCACAAAGGTGGGTACCCGATTTTCGTTTGCGTGCAAAGCCGGCCCTCCGCCTGAGCGAGTTGTTCGAGGCGTCGAACATGTCTGTCATACGTTCTAGACTCGCTGTATGACGATGCTGAGTTTCCGCGTTAACGACGATGACGCCGCAGCCGTCGAGTTATGGGCCCGGCGGCTGCATATGGACCGGTCCGAACTCCTTCGTGAGGCACTGCGACGCCATCTGTCCGAGTTGGCCTCGGCCCTGGAAGTGCAGGCCTACGAGCAGCACCCCATCACCGATGACGAGAAAACGCTATCGGAGATCGCGGACTGGGGTCCCGCCGAGGATTGGGCGGACTGGGCCGATGCAAAGGGGTGAACTGTGGTTCGCCGCGACTCCTGGCGGCGATCGGCCCGTTCTCATCCTGACCAGAGATCCCGTCGCCGACCGGATCGGAGCCGTGGTCGTCGCAGCCCTCACGCGCACCCGGCGCGGTCTGGTCTCAGAACTGGAGCTGACCGCTGCCGACGATCACGTACCGAGCGATTGCGTCGTCAATTTCGACAACATTCACACCCTGCCGCGAGACTCCTTTCGCCGGAAGATCGGCCAGCTTTCGCCGGCCCGGCTCCACCAGGCCTGCCACGCCTTGCGGGCGGCGGCGGGCTGTTAAACGCCCCGCCGTCCGTGCATCCGCCATAGCCTCAACCCATGCGCAATCGGCACGCCGGCGAGCCGTTCACTGACTCCGACGAACAGATCGCCGCGGCCCTTGAGGACGTCTCGGTCCCGGCGTTGCTGCTGTCGTGTGTGCACATGATCGACGACGACGCGCTGCGGCGCTCCATCCTCGACGGCCCGATCGGGCCGGCCGGCATCTTCCTCAACGAGGTGCAGGGCTTCATGAGCGATGAGGACCAGGCCGCCGCGAGGGCGATGGCCCTGGACGTGATCCGCGACTACCGCGACCGCGGCTGTCCGGACCCCACACCGGTGGACCCGGCGTTGCTCAAACGGATGATGGACTGGATCGTCGCCACCGAGGTGCCCGGCGAGTACGTGCCGATGATGCTCGAGGAGATGGGCCTCGATGGGCGCGACGCCCGCGAGGACGACCTGCGCTCCCCCGCCGACAAGCGAGCCGAGTTCCCGGTCATCGTGATCGGCGCCGGGGAGTCCGGGCTGCTGGCCGCGATCCGCCTGCAGCAGGCCGGCATCCCGTACACCGTGATCGAGAAGAACGCCGGTGTCGGCGGAACCTGGTGGGAGAACAGCTACCCGGGTGCCCGGGTCGATGTCGGCAATCACTTCTACTGCTACAGCTTCGAACCGTCGGATCACTGGAGCGAGTACTTCGCCCGCCAGCCCGAACTACAGGCCTATTTCGACGACGTAATGCGCCGCCACGGCGTGGAGAAGCACGTCCGGTTCAGCACCGAGGTGATCTCCGCGGCGTGGGAGGACGACGGGTGGACGGTCACCATGCGCGGCCCCGATGGCGACCAGGCGTTGCGCGCCCGCGCGGTGATCAGCGCCGTGGGCCAACTCAACGCCCCGTACATCCCGGAACTCCCCGGCGCCGAGAGCTTCACCGGCCCGGCCTTCCATACCGCGCGCTGGGACCACGACGTGGACCTCACCGGCAAGAACGTGGTGATGATCGGCGCCGGCGCCAGCGGCTTCCAGGTGGCGCCCGCGATCGCCGAGCAGGTGGGCCGGCTGACCATTTTCCAGCGCACCGCGCAGTGGATGTTCCCCAACCCGAACTACCACGCGGCCGTCGGCCCCGGCGTGCAGTGGGCGCTGAAGCATCTGCCGTTCTGCGGCCGCTGGTACCGGTTCCTGATCTTCTGGCCCGGCTGCGACAGCGGCCTGGTGGCGGCCAAGGTGGACCCGGAGTGGCCCGATCAGCAGCGTGCGGTGAGCCTGGCCAACGATCTGGCCCGGATGATGTTCACCGAGTGGATCACCAGCCAGTGCGACGGCGATGAGGAGCTGATCGCCAAGGTGGTGCCGGACTATCCGGCGACCGGCAAGCGCACCCTGCAGGACAACGGCAGCTGGCTGGCCACGCTGCGCCGTGACAACGTCGATCTGGTGCGCTGCGGGATCGACCACATCGAGGCCGACGCCGTGATCGACAACGAAGGCGTGCGGCATCCGGCCGATGTTTTGTTGTACGCCACCGGTTTTCGGGTCAACGACTTCCTGTCGTCATTGCACGTGCGCGGGCGCGACGGGGTCGACCTGCACCAGGTGTGGGGTGACAGCCCTGCGGCCTATCTGGGCATCACCATCCCGGGCTTCCCGAACTTTTTCTGCATGTACGGTCCGGGTACCAACCTGGCCAGCGGCGGCAGCCTGATCTTCCATTCGGAGTGCCAGATGCGCTACATACTCAGCGCACTGGACCTGCTGCTCGCCTCCGGCAAGTCCGCACTGGAGCCGCGCCCCGAGGCCTGTGACGACTGGTACCAACGCACCCAGGCGGAATTGAAGACCATGGTGTGGTCGCAGCCGAGCATCAAGCACAGCTTCTACAAGAATGACGACGGCGTGGTGAACTCGCTGAGCCCGTGGCGGCTGGTGGACTACTGGACGTGGACACGATCGGTGGACCCGGAGGACTTCGTCCTCCGGTAGCCGAGGGCAAGGTCAAGGACCTCACCGGTCCGGGCATCACCGACCGCTTCGGCGCCGCCTGCACCGATCTGGGCGCCTCGGTGCGCGCCGCCGACGGGCAACTGGTGTCGGTGTTCGGCGACACATTCTCCGGCAGCCGGGTGGGAGTGGGCGACTGGCGCTCACCGGTGATCCTGATCGGCCATGGCGATGCCAGCCACCCGATCACCTACACCCACGCCGGCGGGTCCGACGCCCGCTACGCCCGGCAGTTGTGGCACTACCGGCACCGGCCCAACCCCGGACTGCTGCGCCGCGGCATCAGCACGGTGATCCCGTCCGACCTACTGCGGGTGGGTGATTCGCTGTATCTGCATGCGATGGTCAACCGCGGCTTCGGCAACGTGGTGTGGACCGAGATCTGGCGTTCCGACGATAACGGGATGTCCTGGCTGCACCTAGGCGAGAACGCGAAGTTCCCGGCCGGGCAGTACGGCGGGCATGCCCAGTGCTGGACATGGGACTACAACCCGGACGACGGCTGGGTGTACGTGGTGTCGACGGGCTTTCAGCGCGACAAGGGCCTGATCCTGCGCCGGGTGCGGCCGGAACACATCGGCGACCGGTCGCAGTACCTCGGCTGGGGCAATGGCGAATGGGGTAAGCAGGCCACCGTCATCACGCCCCCCGGGGAAACCTGGGGTGAGCTCTCACTGCGCCGGTTGGACAGCGGCACTTGGGTTTTGGGTGGCTTCCTGTCCTCGGGGTACTGCCTGGGCTACCGGACGTTTACGAACCCGACCGACGACCTCAAGCGGGTGCCGGTGCAGAAGCCGGTGCTGGGCTGCAGCTGGGAGGGCGAGGACCACGACGGTTGCCAGGTGGCCCAGCTGTACGGCGGATATGTGTTGCCGGGCAGCCGGCTCGGCGTCACCGGCGGGGTGGGACTGGTTGTCTCGCAATGGAACACCGCGCACGGCTGGCCCTACCGGGTGATGCAGTTCAGCGTGACGCTGGAGCCTGCCTAGCGCGCAGCTCTCCACATGGGCCACAGCGACGGCCCGTCCGGAATGACGATCTCCCCGGTGACATCAAAGCCGAACCGATTGTAGTACGCGATGTTGTCCGGGTTGCTCGACTCCAGATAGGCCGGCGCGGCCTCGGCGTCGCAGCGGTCCAACCGGGAGCGCATCAGCGCGTGCCCGAAGCCGTCGCCGCGGGCCTCGGGGTCACTGCCGATGACGCCGAGATACCAGTGCGGCTCTTCGGGATGCACGGCCTTCATCTGCTCGGTGAGCGTGCGGCCCTCCCCCAGCCGGCCACGGAACGCCCGGATCACCGCGGGCAGCATGGCGATCTGCTCACGCGGGGACGGATCCCCCTTACCGGGCGGATCCCACAGCGCGGCGGCGCCCACACCGGCCTGCGACAGTGCCACCTCCACGCCACTACCGGACAGGTAGTGGTACCGGGTGAGCGCGCCGAAGAAACCGGCCAGGGCGGCCGCACGGCGGGTGTTGTCAGGCTGCATCCACATCATCACCGGGTCGTCCTGGAACGCACGGCCCAGCACCCGCGCCAGCGCGGGGACGTCGGACCTGCGTGCGGGACGCACCTCGATGGACATCGTCGTCAGGCTACGCGGTCAAGCTAAACGCCGCGGGTCAGAACAGCTGGGTCACACCGAGGGTGATCACACACAGCACCACCGCCACCGTGGTCAGCGAATACATCGCGGTACTGGCGCGGCCGGCGACGAAGTCGCCCATCAGATCGCGGTCGCGGGACAACCCGACCATGGCGATCAGCAGCGGGATCAGCAGCACCGCGTTGAGCACCTGGGTGCCCACCAGGATGGTCACCAATGGCGCATTCGGCGCCAGCACCAGTGCGGTGCCGATCAGCGTGATGAGGCCGTAGGTCATGTAAAAGGTCCGGGCCTCGCGGTACGGATCGTCGATGGCAGCTTCCAGGCCGGCGAACTCGCACACCGAGTAGGCGGTCGACAGCGGCAGGATCGAGGCGGCCAGGATCGAGGCGCCGATGAGACCGACGGCGAACAGGGTGGAGGCGCCCTTACCGGCAAGGGGTTCCAGCGCCACCGCGGCGTCGGCGGCGTCGGTGATGGACAGCCCGTCGCGGTGCAGGGTGGCCGCGCAGGCGATGACCACGAAGAAGCCGATCACCCCGGTGAGCACCGCGCCGGTGATCACGTCGACCCGTTCCAGCGGCAGGTCCTCGGTGCGCAGTTTCTTGTCCACGGCGTAGGACTGCATGAACGACAGCCCCCACGGCGCGAGCGTGGTGCCCAGGGTGGCTGTCACGATCGCGATGGCCTCCCCGGTCATCGGCATGGTGGGCACGACGGTGCCGCGCAGCGCCGCACCCCAGTCCGGGTGCGCCATGAAGCCGGAGGCGATGTAGGCCAGAAACACCGTCGACAGCAGCAACAGGAACCGCTCGACCCGGTGGAAGCTGCCGCGCAGCACCAGCAGCGAGACCGCCACCGCCGCCACCGGCACGCTGATATAGCGACTGATGCCGAACAGCTCGAAACCTGCTGCGATACCGGCGAATTCGGCACAGGTAGTGCCGATGTTGGCCACCACCAACGCGGCCAGCACCGCCCCGCCGATCTTGACGCCGTAGCGGTGGCGCACCAGCCCGATCAGACCCTGGCCGGTGACCACGCCCATCCGGGCGGCCAAACCGTGGAAGACCACCAGCGCGATCGTGGAGAGCAGCAGCACCCACAGCAGCTGATAGCCGTGGTCGGCGCCGAGCACCGAGTAGGTGGTGATGCCGGCCGGGTCGTCATCGGAGAGCCCGGCCAGCAGGCCGGGGCCGACGACGGCGAACAGCGCGGCCAGCCGCGGGCTCTTGAGGCGTTCGATCATCGCGCCCGTCCCCGGAACAGGCGGCGGCGGTGCGGCCAGACACCCGCCCGGAAGAAGCGGCGGCCGAGTAGCGGCGAACGCCGCCGAATCCGCTCGGCCACCTCGGGATGGACCGCCCGCACCGCCTCCGCGGCAACGTGCGGCTCGCGGACCGCCAGGATCTCGTTGGCCGCGTCGACATCGACCCGGCTGATCAAGGCCGCCAGGCCGTGCGGGCCGAGGCGATGCACCGCCGAACGCGGGGCGGCCAGTTGCACGGAGTGCCCGCGATCTGACGTCAGGTGCAGATCGGACCAGGCGAGGAGGTCCTGGTTCGCCGGGCCGACGCCGATCCCGAGGCGGCGCACCACCCCGCTGAAGCCGACTTCGACCCCTGCCAGCGCGAGCGGGCCGTCACCGTCGCGGGACAGCAGTACGTCGGCCACCCGGGCCAGCCGCTGACCGACGATGTCGACCACCTGGGTGTCGAGCACGTCGCGCACCAGCAGAATCTCCTCGGGCCCCAGCGCCTCGGCCAGCACGGGTACCTCGAAGCCTTTTGCGGCAGCCAGCAGTACCGGCCCGTCGAAGTCCTCGACGGCGGCCCACGGCACCAGGAACGTCGGCCCGCCGCGACGGGTGACCAGAAGCCGGTTGACGATCGGTGGGCCGTCATCCCCGTCGACGCGCACCGTCAGGTCGGCGAGCCGACCTATCCCCCGGCCGTCGGGCCCGCGAACCTCGCGCCCGATGACACTGCTGAGCAGCAGCACGGCATCAGCATGCCGCATTCGGCCCCGCCCGCCTCCGCGACCCGTTGTAATCGCAAGTTATGCGGGCACTGCAGATGGTCGGATTCCAGCGCGAACCGGAGTTGAGGGAGGTCCCCGATCCGGTGCCAGGCCCGGGCGAGGTGGTGATCAAGGTCGGCGGAGCCGGGGCCTGCCACTCCGACCTGCACCTGCTCCACGAGATGGACGTCTCCGCGGTGTGGGACCTGCCGATGACGCTGGGTCATGAGACCGCCGGCTGGGTGCACGCGCTGGGCGCCGGGGTGTCCGGTGTTTCCGAGGGTGACGCGGTGGCCGTCTACGGCGCGTGGGGGTGCGGGGTCTGCGCCCGCTGCGCGGTGGGCATGGAGAACTACTGCGAGGTGCCCTCGCTGGTGGGCGGCGGCGGTCTGGGCGCCAACGGCGGGATGGCCGACTATCTGCTGGTGCCGCACCAACGGCATCTGGTGCCGCTGCCGGCCGGGCTGGATCCGGTGACCGCGGCGCCGCTGACCGACGCGGGGCTGACGCCGTATCACGCGATCCGGCGGTCCTGGCCCAAGCTCACCCCGGATGCTTTCTGCGTGATGATCGGCGTCGGCGGCCTGGGGCATATCGGAATCCAGATCGCGCGGGCCACCACCGCCGCGCAGGTGATCGCGGTCGACGTGAAACCCGAGGCGCTGGAGTTGGCGCGCAAGGTCGGGGCGCACCACGCGGTGCTCTCCGACTCCGCTGCCGCGGACACCATCCGGGAGCTGACGGGCGGGCGCGGTGCAGATGTGGTGATCGACTTCGTCGGCAGCACAGCCACTTTGAACCTGGCCCGGTCGGTGGCCCGTGCCCTGGCCGATGTCACGATCGTGGGCATCGGCGGCGGGGAGGTGCCGCTGTCGTTCTTCTCTCAACCGTATGAGGTGAGCCTGGCGACCACCTACTGGGGCAGCCGGCCCGAGCTGGCTGAGTTGCTGGCACTGGCGGCCGGCGGGCAGATCAACGCCGAAATGTCCCTCTACTCACTGGAAAACGGCGCCAAGGCCTATGCCGACTTGCACGCCGGCACCGTGACCGGCCGCGCGGTGGTGGTGCCCTGATGTGGGATTTCGAAACCGATCCGGAATATCAGGAGAAGCTCGACTGGGTCGAGCAGTTCATGCGCGAGGAACTCGAGCCGCTGGACCTCGCACCGCTGGACCCGTACGACAAGAAGAATCCGGAACTGATGCGGGTGCTGCGGCCGCTGCAGCAGAAGGTGAAGGACCAAGGGCTGTGGGCCGCGCACCTCGGCCCCGAGCTCGGCGGCCAGGGGTTCGGCCAGGTTCAACTGGCGCTGCTCAATGAGATCGTCGGGCGGTCCCGCTGGGCGCCTTCAGTTTTCGGCTCGCAGGCGCCGGACTCGGGCAACGCCGAGATCATCGCCATGTTCGGCACCGACGAGCAGAAGCAGCGCTACCTGAGGCCACTGCTGGACGGTGAGATCTCGTCCTGCTACTCGATGACCGAACCGCAGGGCGGATCCGATCCCGGTCTGTTCACCACCACCGCGGTGCGCGACGGCGATGACTGGGTGATCAACGGGGAGAAGTGGTTCTCCTCCAACGCCCGCTACGCCTCGTTCTATATCGTCATGGCGGTCACCAATCCGGAGGCCCGCACGCACCAGAAGATGTCGCTGTTCATCGTGCCCGCCGAGACGCCGGGCATCGAGATCATCCGCAACGTCGGGGTGGGCGGTGAATCCTCTTCGCACGCATCCCACGGCTACGTCCGCTACAACGACGTGCGGGTGCCGGCCGACCATGTCCTCGGCGGTGAGGGGCAGGCGTTCGCGATCGCGCAGACCCGCCTGGGCGGCGGCCGGGTGCACCACGCGATGCGCACGATCGCGTTGGCTCGCAAGGCTTTCGACATGATGTGCGAGCGGGCGGTGTCGCGGCAGACCCGTCAGGGGCCGCTGGGTGATTTTCAGATGACCCAGGAGAAGGTCGCCGACAGCTGGATCCAGATCGAACAGTTCCGGCTGCTGGTGCTGCGGACCGCGTGGAAGATCGACAAGTACCACGACTACCAGAAGGTGCGCCGCGACATCGCCGCGGTGAAGGTGGCGATGCCCGGGGTCCTGCACGACGTGGTGATGCGGGCCATGCAGTTGCACGGCGCTCTCGGGGTGTCCGATGAGATGCCCTTCGTCAAGATGCTGGTGGCATCGCAGTCACTGGCGATCGCCGACGGTCCGACCGAGGTGCACAAGCTGACCGTCGCGCGCCGGACGCTGCGGGAGTACGAGCCGGTTTCCACGCTGTTCCCATCGGCGCATCTGCCGACCCGTAAGGAGGCGGCGCGGGAGCGGTTGGCGTCGTTGCTGGAGCATGAGATCGCGGAACACTGACACCCCCCTCTCGCCGAGCGTCACGCCAGCGTGACATCGGGCGTCCACCGCCACGCTGGCGTGACGCTCGACGGGTGTTCGGCGGGGGTCAGGCGCGGGTCATGGCCTGACCCTCGTGCACCATCGTCGCCACCCGCGCGCCATCGGCGCCGAAGAGTCCGGCCGTCATCACACCCCGGCCACGGCCGGCCGCCGGCGACCGGCACTGCAGCAGGTTCCACCGGTCTGCGTGGATGCGGTCGTGAAACCAGGTCGAGGCGTCGGTGGTGGCGGCGTGGTGGCTGCGGTCGGTCATCGAGTGCCCGTGCACGGCCAGCACCGGGTCGACACCGTAGATGTCGGTGACGTACAGCGCAATGCAGGCGTGCAGCACCGGATCATCGGGCAGTGCCGCGGTGACCCTCCACCACAGGTTGCGGACGAAATCGTCGCCACGGTGGTCGCGGATGCGGATGTCGATCTCGTCGAGGGGCAGCGACGGCGCGGGTCCGATCGGCCCGGTGCGCTCCAGTGTCTCGGGATCCTCGACGGGAGAGGGCCTATCGGCGTGCTGCGGTCCGGGTGCCGGGACGGCGAACAGCGCGGTGGCGGTGACCAACAGCCGATCGCCCTCGCGGGCCAGCACCCGACGTGACGAGGTGGTGCGGCCGTCGTGGACGCGTTCGACGTCGTAGCGCACCGGAGTCCCGGCATCGCCGCCGCGCAGGAACTGAGCATGGAAGGCGGTGGGCGTGCGGTCGTCGTCGACGGTGCGGCAGGCGGCGGCCAGTGCCTGGCCGGCCAGATGCCCGCCGTAGGCCCGCTTGCCGACCGGACCGTTGGCCGGACCGGTGAAGGCATCCGGGCCGGACAGGGTCAGCGCCAGCAGATCGGCGATCACGCGCCGAGCCATTCGGCGGGCAGGGTGTCGTTGTCCTGGCCCAGCGCCGGCGCGGCGGCGGGCACGGTGTGCGCGCCGTCCACCGACATCGGCAGACCGGGCGCCAGATAGCTGCCGATCCGCGGCTGGTCCAGTGCGGAGAACAGTGGATTGCCCTCCACCCGTGGGCTTTTCGCCACCTCGGCGAAGTCCTGGTAGCGCTCCCACAGGACCGAACTGGCGGCCAGTGCGGCACTGATCGCACTGGAAGTGTTCGCGGCGAACCACGGCGCGAAGAGTTCATCGAGTTCTGCACGATGTTCGTACCGGATCCCCTCATCGGTGAGATCGACGCCGATGGCCGCAGCCGAGTCGGTGGTGCCGGTCAGTTCGCACAGGTCGCGGAAATGCCGCGGGGTCAGCGCCACCACCATGAACGACACCCCATCACTGCTGGTGAAGTCGCGGCCGTACTGGCCGAAGATCGCATTGCCCAACCGCGGCCGCTGCACGCCGTTGACCATCACCTCGGTGAGGAAACCGAGATTTGCCGCGGTGGCAAGGGCGACGTCGTCCAAGGGAAGCCGGATCGCGCTGCCCTCGCCGCTGGCATCCCGGCGGCGAAGCGCGGCCAGCACCGACACCACCGCGTACAGCCCGCAACTGACGTCCCAGGCCGGCATCACATGGTTGACCGGCCCGACGTGATCGGACGGCCCTGTCACCAACGGGAATCCGGTGGCGGCGTTGACGGTGTAGTCGACCCCGGTCGAACCGTCGCCGCGGCCGGCCACCTCCAGATGGATCAGGTCCGGCCGCAACGCACTCAACTCGGAGTAGGAATGCCACTGTCGCCCGGACACATTGGTGATGAAGACCCCGGCGGCGGCGATCAGACGTTGCACCAACGCCTGGCCCTCGGCCGACCGCATGTCGACCTCCATGGAGCGCTTGCCCTTGTTCAGCCCGGCCCAGTAGATGCTCTCCCCCGCATCATTCACCGGCCAGCGGTGGTAGTCAGCCGCCCCGCCGAGAGGGTCGATGCGGACCACCTCGGCACCAAGTTGAGCCAGCGTCATCCCGGCCAGTGGCACCGCCACGAAACTGGAGATCTCGACGATGCGAACGCCGGCCAGTGGGAGGCGGCCAAGGGATGGGCGCGAGTTCACCCGACGAGTAGACCATGCGCGACGGCGAACGCCAGCGCCTGCTCGACGTCGATCTTCGCTCCGCGGCAGGCGGCCGTCGTCCACCCCGTCGGATCGATGCGCGCCCCACGCAGATCGGCCTCCTCCAGACGCAACCCCTCGGTTCGCGCCCCGGTCAGATCCGCTTCCGCCAGCACTGCCTTGCGCAGATCGGTGCGCACCAGAGAGGCCTCCCGGAACCGGCAGCCGGAGAGGTCCAGCCCGCGCAGGTCGGCCCCGGCCAGCACCGCCAGGCTGAAGTCCACCTCCTCGCAGACCAGCGGGCGCATCCGAGCATCCTCGAACGTCGAACCCAGGAAGCTGCAGTAGCGAAAGGTGCTGTGCCACAGCGTGGTGCGGCGGAACCGACAGTTCCGGAACGCCGAGCCGGAGTGCACCGAGTTGGCCAGGTCGGCGCCGCCGAAGTCGCAGTCGGTGAAGACCACGCGCTCGGTGCGCAGGTCGGCGAGATCGGAGTCGGTGAAGTCGTGGCCGGCGAATTCGCGGTCCACCCAGTGCTGCACCGGCGCTACCGCAGCGCCAGCGGCAGGTCGAAGAAGAACATCAGCAGCACCAGCAGGATCCAACTGGCGCCGTGCCAGATCGCCCACACCCCGCCGGACTTCCACAACTGGTAGGTGCGCAGTAACGCACCCATCGAGCCGACGAAGAGGATCACCGGCACCAGGATCGCGGCGAGCAGCGAGTGCCAGGCGGCCATCGCGGCGAAGGCCAGTGCAGCCAGTACGACCACCGAAACGACGTAGCGGGCCGCGGCCCGGAACGTCTCCGGGTCATGCCAACGCTTTTCGACATCCCTGCGTTGCGCCGCATCAAAGTTCGTCATCAGCTGCCTCTCGCCACCAGCCTAGTCCCGTACGGTGAGGCATGCGGTTGCTCCTGCTCAGCGACACCCACCTCCCCCACCGGGCCCGCGACCTGCCGGCCGCGGTGTGGGCGTCGGTCGAGGTGGCCGATGTGGTGATCCACGCCGGGGACTGGGTGGTCCCGGACCTGCTGGACGAACTCGAGGCGCGATCGCAGCGACTGGTGGCCTGCTGGGGCAACAACGACGGCCCAGAATTGCGCGCCCGGCTTCCCGAACGCGCCGACGTCATCCTCGATGGGGCGCGGTTCACCGTCGTGCACGAGACCGGCGCGGCCGCCGGGCGCGACGCCCGGATGGCCAAGCGATACCCCGACACCGACGTTCTGGTGTTCGGGCACAGCCACATTCCGTGGGACAGCACCACTGAGACGGGCCTGCGACTGCTGAATCCGGGATCGCCGACCGACCGCCGCCGTCAGCCGAAGTGCACGTATATGACGGCGACGTTGATGGGCGGTTCGCTCACCGAGGTGCACCTTCACGGCGTATAGAAGACACATGAGGGCAGCACTTCTGCTTGCGCTGAGTCCACCCCTGCTTGCGCTGGGCATCGGAGCGGCGATCGCCTCGGCGGCGACGGCCCAGGCCGACACCGACACGAGCCCGGCCCGGCCGACCAGGTCGGCCACCGCTTCAACCCGGCGGAGAACCACGCCTGGGATGCGTTCTGGGCCAACAGCAATGCCCCCGACGAGGTCGGACTCGAGGACCACTACGCGCAGACCTGGGAGAACGTCGCCTCCTACTTCGCCGGCAATCCCGCGGTGATCGGCTACGAACTGATGAACGAGCCGTGGCCCGGATCAAGCTGGGGCGCAACGCTTCTCGGCAGTCCGTTCTTCGCCTACCAGATGCTGATCCCGATGTACAACCAGATGGCGGCCGCGATCCGCGCGGTCGACCCCGCCACCCCGATCTACTTCGAGCCGACCTCCCCCGCGGTGGCGGAGATCTCCCAACTGCTCGGCCTGCCCGACCCGATGGGCATGATCGACGATCCGATCACCGTGTTCGCCTTCCACGACTACTGCTCGGATGCCAACTTCGGCATCAGCTGTTCGCAGATCGCCGGCACGCTGGCGGCCAACGGTCAGCGCTTCGCCACCGAGCACGGCATCCCGGCGGCGATCAGTGAGTTCGGCGCGACCAGTGACCTCGCCCGACTGGCCGACCAGATGGCCGCCGCCGACACCCGGCTGCTCAGTTGGTCGGAGTGGGCCTACAGCGGCGTCGGCGATGTCACCACGCACGTGAACCCCAACTGGGAGGCGCTGGTGTACGACCCGGCGCTGCCGCCGGTCGGCGACAACGTCAACACCGGCAACCTCGCCGTGCTGGCATCGCCGTATCCCCAGGTGATCTCGGGCACCCCGGGCGCGTGGTCGTTCAGCGCCGGCACGTTCCGGTTCAGTTATTCGACAGGCACTTTCGCGCCCGGGTCGCTGACGACGATCTCGACGCCGGCCGTCGAATTCCCCAACGGCTACCAGGTCAGCGTCACCGGCGGACAGGTGGTCTCGGCGCCGAACGCGCCGCGGCTGGTGATCGCCTCCGGAGACGGCGCCACCACCGTCAGCGTGGTGGTGAGCCCAACCGCCGGCTGAGACCGGTCGCGCGCACGGCGCGGCGTTCCACCGCAGCCCGCAACTGATCCGGGGAGCCGATGAGGCGCACCTTGGAGCGCGCCCGGGTGACCGCGGTGTAGAGCAGTTCGCGGGTCAGCAGCCGGGAGTCCACCGGCGGCAGCAGCACGGTCACCTCGGCGGCCTGGCTGCCCTGGCTCTTGTGGATCGTCATGGCGTGCATGGTCTCGATGTCGGAGAGCCGCCCGGGGGCGATCTCCGTCGCGCCACCCGAACCGGCCATCGCGGCGCGCAGTGTGCCGTCGCGCAACACCGCCACCCCGGTGTCGCCGTTGTACAGGCCCAACCCGTAGTCGTTGGCGGTCACCAGCACCGGCCGCCCGACGTACCACTGGGACCACAGCGGCATATCGGTCTGCTCGGACAGCCACCGTTCGATCTGCCGGTTCCAGTAGGTCACGCCGTACAGCCCGTTGCGATGCGCGCACAGCATCCGGTGCTGCTCGAGGATCTCCAGCGCCGCACCGGCGTCGCCGAGGACCGCTGCCTCCCGCAGCCGCAGGGCATGCGGGACAAGGACTTTGCGCAAGGTGTCGCCCGGTTGTTGGGTGTCCACCCATTCGATGTGCTCACCGCCGAGGCGCAGCACCTCGATCGCGGCGTCGGTGTCGCCGTCCCGGATGGCACTGGCCAGCGCACCGATGGACGCGCCGAAGCGGTGCGAGGTGACCAGGCTGGCGATCGGGCTGTCCGGCGCGGCGGCCAGGCCGTCGACCAGATCGGCCAGCACCGCGCCGGCCTCCACCGAGGCCAACTGGTCGGGATCGCCCACCAGGACCAGACGGGAGTCCGGGCGCACCGCCTCCAGCAGCCTGGCCATCATGGTCAGCGACACCATCGAGGTCTCGTCGACGACGATCACGTCATGCGGAAGCCGGTTGTCCCGGTTGTGCCGGAACCGCGACGAGGTGTCCGGCCGGCTGCCCAGCAGCCGGTGCATGGTGGTCGCGGTCAACTCCGGCAACCGGTCCCTGTCGGCCTGCTCGAGTTTGTCGACCTCGATCTGCACCGCCTCGAGCAGGCGGGCGGCGGCCTTGCCGGTCGGGGCGGCCAGCGCGATCCGCAGCCTGGTCTTGCCGGCCATCTCGGCCTGCTCGGCCAGCAGCGCCAGCAGCCTGGCGACGGTGGTGGTCTTGCCGGTTCCCGGGCCGCCGGTCAGCACGGTCAGCGCCCGGGACAGCGCCACCCGGGCGGCCGCGCGCTGCTCGGCGTAGCTGTCCGGGAAGAGCCGTTCGACATCCGGCATCGGCCCGGCCCGCCGCGCCGCGGCCAGTGCGAGGACGTCATCGGCGACCCGGCATTCCTCGATCCAATAGCGGTCGAGATAGAGCAGGCCGTCCTCGAGGTGCAGCACCGGCGGGTCGCCGGTCAGCGGGCTCGCCGACACCGCCGCCGTCCAGGCCGCGGCCTCCGGCCAGGGCAGCGCCGGATTGCCGATCTGCCCGGGCAATGCGGTGAGGTCCACGCACACCGAACCGCCGCGAACCGCGCGGACCACCAGGGCCACCGCCAGGGCGACGCTCTCGTCGGTCTCCTTCGCCAGGCCGGTCAGCCGTTGGGCCACCAGCACATCGGCGGCCTCGATGACGCCGGCCTCGTTGAACTCGCGCAGCAGTCCCTCGGCGCCGACGCTGCGCCGCCAGTCCGCTGAATCGGTGGTCGCCGTGGCGCCACCGGCTGGGACGGTCACGCCGCCACCTCTCGACCATCGATCAGATCCGACAGCGCGACCACCAGTGCGGCCGGCGGGCGCCAGCTGAACACCCCGGCGGGGGTGCCGTCGGTCACCGGGGTGTCGGGGCCGCACATGCCGCGCACGAACAGGTACAGCACACCGCCGAGATGACGCTCCGGGTCGTAGCCGGGCTGACGCCACCGCAGGAACCGATGCAGCACAACGCTGTACAGCAGCGCCTGCAAGGGATAGTCGGAGTGCAGCATCGCCTCGGCCATCCGGGCCGGGGTGTAGTCGCCGGCGGTCAGCGGACGGTCGGACTCCCCCAGCCAGTTGGTCTTGTAGTCGACGACGACGTAGCGGTGCCCGTCCGCGGCGCCGTCCTGATCAGGGATGCGCAGCACCACGTCGATGGAACCACTCAGATATCCCCGCAACGACTGCCGGCCCAGCGCATCGTCGGTGAGCCGGCCGACGTAGTCGATCAGCAGGTCACCGGCGGGCAGGTGCTCACCGAGCAACCGGCCGAGGTCGCGCAGATAGCCGCCGCCCAGCGGGAATTCGAAGTCCATCTCGCACAACCGGTCCCGCATCCCGATCTGGCGCAGGGTCAGGTTGTCGGCCAGCGGGCCCAACGGGGTGTCGTGCATCGGCACCAGAGCCTCGGCCAGCACACCGGCCGGAACGTTCACCGGCCACCACACCGAGTGCTCGTCGACCCGGTCGCGCAGTTCGCGGGTGAGGTCGGCGGCCAACGGGTCGGCGTTCTCCAGCACGGCGTGCACCAGGCTGCCGAACTTGGCCCCGGTCGGGAGCTCGGCCATCGGGGACGGGACGTCGGGCTCTGCTGATTCACTCGGGCCGGCAGGTGTCAGCAGTGGGATGTCGCCGACCTCGTCGTCGAGTTCGATGACCTCCGGTTCGCTGCTCACGCCGGCCTTCTCCTGAGCCGCGCGCACCAGGCCCGAGTAGGAGGTACGCCGCCAGGTGGTGTCGATGGAACGGTGGAAATGCCTGGCGGACAGATCTTTCGGCGGCGGTGGCACGGGCAGTTCCGGCACCATCGCGATCCGCGACTCCTCGATCACCGGACCGCCGGCGGCCTCCCACTCGCGGAAACGCGCCAGGGCGTCGTCGTCGGTGATCGCCTTGGGATCGCAGCGTTCCCGCACCGTGGTCTCCCCCGGGCGGCGATCGCGCAGCAGACGGGACAGTCCGCCGTTGTACTCGTCGCGCGACGGCGCCCACCAGGTGACCACCTGTGCCTGCGCACGGGTCAGCGCCACGTACATCAGCCGGCTGTCGTCGCTGGCCGATTCGGTACGGCCGAGCACCTCAACCCGGTCGTAGTCCGGGGTGTCCTTGCCGCCGACGTAGAGGCAGCGAACTCCGTTGTCGTGGAACAGGATCAGATCGCGGTCCTGCACATTGCGGTTGAAGGCGAACGGCAGGTAGACGATCGGGTACTGCAGGCCCTTGCTGCCCCACACCGTCATGATCTGCACGGCCTCGGCATCACTGTCCAGGCGGCGGTAACGCTCGACGCTGCCGCGTTCCTCGCGGCGGTTGCGCAGCCAGTCCCGCAGTGCGGGCAGGGTGAAGTGCTCGCGGTGGGCGACGTCCTGCATCAGCTGCGTCACATGTGCCATGTCGGTCAGGTAGCGCTCGCCGCCGTCCCAGGACAGCACGCGGTCGCTCATACCGCCCAGTTGCGCGGCTTCCAGCACCGCCGAGATGCCGACCTCGCGGGCATGGTCGGCCCACTCCCGGATGGTCTCGGCCACGCTGTCGGTCAGCGAATCACCTCCGGCGGCAAGGTCTTCGGCCGATTTGCCGAAGAACATCGTCGACGCCGCGGCCCGGACCACGCCGGAGCGGTGCGGCTGGTCGAACGCCTCCAGCAGTGCCAGCCAGTCGTCGCAGGCGTCAGAGTCGAAGATGTCGGAGTCGCCGGTGTAGACCGCCGGGATGCCGGCCTCGGCCAGGGCGTCGAAGCAGGCGCGGCCGTCCTTGTGCTTCTCGACGATCACCGCGATGTCGCGGGCCTTGACCGGCTTGCCGTCGAAGGTGGCCCCGCTGGCGAGCAGGGCGCCGATGTCGGCGGCCAGGTCGCGGCCGATGTGGTCACGCAGATCGCCGATCTTGATGATCTTGGTTCCGCTGCAGCCGAAGGGCTCGCGCGGCACGACCCGCAGCCGGAACGGATCGTTGTGCGGCGCCCCGGCCAGCCTGCTGCCCGGATGCTGCGGTTCGACGTCGTGCACGACGATGCGCGGGTGGCCCAACTGCGCGCCGCGCAGCGCCGTCTGCAGCCGGGTGACCAGGTCGGCGTCGCTGCGCCAGTTCTTGCCGAGGGTCTGCTTCTCCCCGGCGGTCTCGGCGGCCTGCAGATAGGTGACGATGTCGCCGCCACGGAATGCGTAGATCGCCTGCTTGGGATCGCCGATCAGCACCAGCGTCGAGACGCCGCTGAACGCCCGGTCGAGCACCTGCCACTGCACCGGGTCGGTGTCCTGGAACTCGTCGACCATGACGATCGGCCAGCGGCGGCTCATCCGGACGCGCGCCGGGGAGTCCTGCGCCTCCAACGCGTCGGCCAGCCGGCTGAGCAGATCGTCGTAGCTGAGGATTCCGCGCCGGCGTTTGCGGATCTCCAGTTCGGCCAGAACATCGTTGGCGAACTCCACCCGCAGTGCGGCGGGGGTGCCCGGCTCGGGTTCCACCGGGCGCAGATCGGCCGACGGGTTCTCCACCACCGCGGTGGCGAGCTTGTGCGCGTCGTCGTAGGTCAGCATCGGCTCGTCACGCTCGCGGCCGAACCGGGACAGGTACAGGTCGTCGACGATCTCGGTCACCAGTTCCTCGAGGCTCTCGACCACCTCGACGCCGGCGTCGGTGTCACCGGCCACGCCCAGCGACGTCAGCACGATGTTGCAGAACTGGTGGATGGTGGCGATGGTGGCGGCGTCGAAGCCGGCCAGCGCGTCGGCCAACCGGGTGCGCCGTGCGCTGAGTTCCTCGGGGGTTCCGGTCAGCAGATGCGCGAGCACCTCGTTCTCGCCGACGGGCTTGCGGCCGTCGAACGCCGCGACGGCGTCGGCGATCTGGCGACGAACCCGGTCGCGCAGTTCCTGAGTCGCGGCCCGGCTGAAGGTGACCAGCAGCATCTGGTCCAGGGTGGCGACGCCCTCGGCGACGTAGCGGGTGACCAGCGCAGCCAGGGCGAAGGTCTTGCCGGTGCCGGCACTGGCCTCCAGCACCGTGGTGGTTCCGGGCCCGGGCAGTGCGCCGACCAGATCGAAGCGGCGCGGTTCGTCGGTGCTCATCAGCGCCCCTCCCTGATCGCCTTGAGCAGCGGCAGCCACAGCCGCACGGCGTAGGCGGCGAAACGGTTGTCCTGGCCGGCCGACTCCTCGCCCGGTCGCAGCGGTTCCATCAGTTTCTTCAGCGGCGCACCGGCGCCCCAGGCACGCGCATGCGGCGGGTGGACGTCCTCACCCGGGAAATTACCTGAGCTCCAACGGTTTCCGGCTGCCCACTCGGTGCTCTTGCCCTGCTGCCAGGCGTCGATCCAGGCGAAGGAGGCCTTCAGCGGCAACGGAAGCGGTTCCCGGCGGCCCTGGTCATAAATCGCCACCAGGTCGCGCAACAGGTCCAGCGCGGGGGCCTGCGGACAGCCGAGGTGGACCGCGCGGGCCTGCGAACCGCGCTTGGCCCGGCCGATGCAGACCGCCTCCCATTCCCGTTCCGGTGCAAAGGAATTGAGCGCCAGCAGCGGTATCCACGAGGCCAGCAGGTGCTTGCCGTCCAACCGGGAGTAGGTCGCCGTGACCAGGCGACTGCCGAAGATCGGGGAAACCGTCCCGGTGAGCCGCCGTCCACCGCCGAGGTCGATGTCGACGTCGACCGCGCCCGGCGGTTCCGATCGCAGCGGCAGCGCCTCCAGGGCCAGTTCCTTGGCCTGATCGAGAATGTCCTTGGCCTTGCGCCAGCCCAGCTGACCCGGCGGCAGGGTGCCGCGGCACCATTCGGCCTTGAGCGCCCGGTCCGGGTGCATGCCGCGCAGGATGTCGGTCAGCATCCGGTCGCCGACGGTCCACTCCTGCAGGTTGTCGATCTCCACCGGCATCGCGTCGTCGACGCCTTCCACCTCCGTGGGGAAGGTGTAGTCCAGCGCACGGAAGAACCCCCGCACGGGGTCCCGGAAGAAGCCAGTCAGGTCGGCCAGCGATACGTCGGCATCGGCGTCGATCAGATCCACCGGTCCGTCGACGAAGTTCGGGCGCTCGCCGCGCTCACTGATGGCGGCCTGCGCCGCGTGCAGCACGGTCGGATCGAAGCTGAACGACGCACCGGGCACCAGTGCACCCGGTACGACATTGCGGGCGTCGAAGGGCTGCAACGGGTGTCGGACCAGCACCTGCTCGCGGACCGGTTGGCCGGTGGTGGCGTCCAGGGCGTCGAGGAGTTCGGCCAGCGGGACCGCCGGCGGCCGTTCCTGGCCGGTGTACTCGTTGGCGCCGGTGTAGGTGACCACCAGCGTCTCGGTGGCCGCGTTGATCGCGTCGAGCAGGAGCTGGCGGTCCTCGGAGCGCACGTCACGCTCACCGGTCCGCGGAGCGCGGGCCAGCGCGTCGTCGCCGTCGACCGCGCCGTTGCGCGGGAAGACGTTGTCGTCGATCCCGACCAGGCACACCACCCGGTGCGGCACCGAACGCATCGGCACCATGGTGCAGACGGTCAGCGTGCCGGTGCGGAAGTTGGCTCGGGTCGGCCGGCCGGCCAACTGCCGGTAGAGCATCGAGTCGATGTCGGGGAGCCGCATCGGGGTCTCGGCACGGGCGCCCGCCCTGGCGAGGATTCCGTTGAACTCACGCTGCAACTGGCTGAACTGCCAGGCGTCGTCGTCGCCCACCCGGGTGATGAGCCGGATGCCGTCGGTCAGAGTCGCCAGCCACTCACGCAGCGGGCGGGCGCCGCTGAGCGACTCGATCACCCGGTGCAGCCGGTCGCAGAACTCGGTGAGCCGGCCGGCCAGTTCGACGCTGTTGCTGCCGACGTCGTCCAACGGCAGCGTGGTCTCGAACCAGTTCTCCGAGTCGTCGGACAGCGCCACCCCGGCCAGGATGCGGTCCAGGCCGAACCGCCAGGTGTTGTGGATGAAGTCGACGCCGTAGGGCTTGCGGTGCTGCTGATCGAATCCCCAGCGGATGTTGGCCTCGCGCACCCAGCCGGTGATGTTCTCGATGTCGTCGTCGGTGAAGTTGAACCGGGACCGCACCGGTTCGGCGTGCGCGAGGTTGAGCACCTCGGTGGCCGTCGCCCGGCCGCCGGCCAGGGTCAGCAACTGGGCGGCCACCCCGAGCAACGGGTTGGTCTGCAGCAGCGAACGGTCTGCCAGCCGCACCCTCAGCTTGTGGGCGGGATGCGCGCCGGGGACCACCTCACCGAGGCCGAATCCGGCGACGATCAGCGGGGCGTAGGTCTCGATGTCGGGGCACATCACCAGGATGTCGCGGGGTTCCAGGGTCGGGTCGTCGGCGAGCAGGCCGAGCAGCACCTCGCGCAGCACGTCGACCTGGCGAGCCGGACCGTGACAGCTGTGCACCTGCACCGATCGGTCCTGTTCCGAATGTGAACGGCTTTGCGGTGCAACGGTATTGGCGGCGATGTCGGCCTGCAGCCAGCCCAGCAGGGTGTCCGGGTGAGTGACACCGGGCAGGAACTCGTCGGTCGCCTGGGGCAGGGCGCGCTGCAACTCCCGCAGATCGCGGCCCAGGGTGGCCAGCAACGGGTGTCCGACGACACGGTGGCCGATGTCCTCGCTGCGCGGGATGACCCCGTGCAGATCGGACAGGGTGGTCCACAGATCGTTGCTCGGGTGCGGCAGCCACAGGTGCACCTCGTGATGGGCGGCCAGGGCGTCGAGCAATTCGATGTCGGTGCACGACAGCCTGGTGTAGCCGAACAGCGAGATCCGCTGCGGCAGCTGACCGGCGCCCGAACTCTGCAGTTGGGCAATGGTTTTGGCGTGCCGGATGTGCGGCGGGTCGATGCCCATGACCCCGACCAGGCGACGCCAGAGTTCGGGCTGCCAGGCCAGATCGTCATCGAGGCCCCCTTCATCAGAGGGGTTGTCACCGTCCAGCCAGGCGGCGAGCAGTTGCGGGCGCTGCCGGGCGTAGGAGTCGAACAGCCCGGCCAGCCGGCGGGCCACCGCGTAGCGGCGTCCCAGGCGCAGTTCCCGCTCGTCCTCGCGCACGCTGAAGTGCCCGAGGTGGGTGGCCAGGGTCTTGCACCAGGGTTCGTCGAGGTGGGCGTCGATGACCTCCAGCAGTGGCCAGGTCATGGCCTCCGGCGACCACGGGTCGTCCTCGCGGGTGCCGGCGATCTCACTGATGAGCGAGGCCGGTGAGCGGAACGCCACGCCGGCGCACACGCCGTCGCTGCCCGCTCCGCGGCCCAGGATGTGCGAGAGCCGCTGGGACAGCCAGCGCTCCACCCCGCGGGCGGGCACGACGACGAGATCCTCGGCGAACGGGTCGGAAGGTGGCGTGGCCAGTAGCTTCCCCAACCCGTCCGCGAGGATGTCGGTACGTTCCGCGCGGTGAATATGCAAGGCCATCGACTGACAACCTAGACCCGGCCACCGACAAGTTCGGGTCAGGTCAGCCAGATCCCGGTGACCGGCGGGGCGGAGGCCGCCAGGCCGGTCCTGGGCAGGCCGTAGATCTCCTGGATGGTCGAGAGCACGTTGTAGTGGCTGATCGTCTGGCTGTAGCGGCCGGGCTTGACCCCGGCGCCGTAGAAGATCGTCGGGATCCGGTTGTCGGCGCTGTCGTCGTCCTCGTCCCAGGTGACGATCAATAGGCTGTTGTTGGCCCTGGCCCAGTTCGCGTAGCCGGCCAGATGGGTCGACAGCCAGTTGTCGGCCGAGGCGATGCTGCCGTCGTGCATATCGTCGCTGAGGTCGGGGACGACGAAGGACACCGTCGGCAGGCTGCCGATGGCGAAGGCGCTCAACGGCATTGACACCGACGGCGGCACGTTGGCGAAGTTCGCCCACGGCACGTGCTTGCGCGCATAGGCGCCGTTCGAGCAGACCGGTGATCCGACAGCCGGCAGGCCCTCTGCGTAGCCGCTGAAGGTGTAGCCGGCGGCGAGCAGGCCGGAGGCCAGATTCGGGGCGTTGCCGAGATCCAGCGGGCAGGCGTTGGAGCCGACGCCGAAGGTGTCCCCGGCGAACAGCGCCAGATAGTTCGGCTGGCTGGGATGGGTGACGCCGAACGACTGCGTCATCAGCGCGCCGCCGGCGGCGAGGGCGTTGATGAACGGGGCGTCCTTGTTGCCGACGATGGATCCGGCGGCATGGTTCTCCTCGACCACGACGACGACGTGAGCGTAGCCGGGTACCTCCCGCGCGGCGTGGGCGGGGGCGGCCGGGGCCGCAGCAGCCAGTGCGATCGCCAAGGCGCTCGCGACGGTGGGAAGGCGCCTCATGCGGGCGAGTTTAGGCGCGCCCCGGATGTTCAACCGACCAACCGCGCGATCGCCGCCAGTGGGATGTGCAGCCACCCCGGCCGGTGACGCGCCTCATACGCCGCTTCGTACAACGCCTTGTCCAGTTCATAGGCTGCCAGCACCTCGGCGTGTTCCCGCGGATCCACACCGGACCCGACCGCGTATCCGGCGCAGAACTCCCCGCGATCGCCGCAACCGGCGTAGTCGAACGAGCGCAGCATGCCGGCGACGTCACGCAGCGGCGAATCCGGTTGGCGCCGTTGGTTCAACGGCTGGCCCGGCTCGCCTTCGAAGTCGATCAGCAACCAGGCCGCCGGCGTCCGCAGTGCCTGCCCCAGGTGCAGATCGCCGTGCACCCTCTGCATGATGAGCGGCTCACCGGCCAGGCTGGTGAAGCGCTGCGCGGCGGCGTCCCGGTACCCGGCCAGTTGCGGCACCGCTTCAACCGCCGCGTCCATCCGTTGCATCATCCGATCCACCGGCATCGCGGAAGGCGAAGTGCCCAGCGCCTCGGCGAGGCCGGCGTGCACCGAGGCGACCGCCTGCCCCAACCGGTGGGACTCCCCGTCGAATTGACCGCCGGTGGCCATCTCCCAGCCGTTGACCGCGTCGGCCGCATAGGCGCTCACCATCGCCAGCGAAAACTCCTGGCCGTCCTCGACGATTCCGAAGGTTCCCCGCAGTGGTGCGATGTGCGGATTTCCCACCCGGCCCAGCGCTCGGGTCAGTTCGATATCCGGGTTGATCCCGGCGACGACCCGGCGGAACACCTTGAGGATCACCTGATCGTCGAACACCACGCTGGTGTTGCTCTGCTCGCCGCCGAGGACCCGCGACCCGGTTCCGCGCGGCAGGACGGCACCGTGCTCCGTCTCAACATGCGAGAGCAGCGCGCCATACCTGACGGGTTCGCCGAGCAGGACCTGATAGCGATCGGTGGATCCGTCGGTGTAGCGGGCGTCCACCAGGGCGATGTCCAAGTCCCCCAACGGAATCACGCTGTGCAGCGTGGCTGATGTCAGTGTCCGGTCGCGCCCGGCATACCAACGCTGCCCGGGCAACCACTGTGCCCAGGCGATTCGCGACGGGTCAGCGGACGCGGACGACGACCTTGCCCCTAGCGGTCCGGTTCTCCAGCGAGGCGACCGCCTCGGCAGCCCGCTCCAGCGGGAAGACGTCCGGTTGCGGGGCGGCCAGCGCACCGGAGGACAGCAGCCCGGCCAGGCCTTCCCACTGCTCCCGCAGGGAATTCGGGTGCGTCATCGTCCAGGCTCCCCAGCCGACCCCGACCACGTCGATGTTGTTGAGCAGCAAGCGATTCACCTTGACCGTCGGGATCTCCCCGCCGGTGAAACCGACCACCAGCAGCCGGCCGGCCGGCGCCAGCGAGCGCAGCGAGTCGGTGAACCGGTCACCGCCGACCGGGTCCATCACGATGTCGACACCCTTGCCGCCGGTGAGTTCGGCGACGGAGTCCTTGAACCCGTCGGCCAGCACCACGTCGGTGGCCCCGGCGGCGCGCGCGACGTCGGCCTTGTCCTCGGAACTGACCACCGCGATCACCCGGGAGGCGCCCAGCGCCGGGGCGATCCGCAGAGTCGAGGTGCCGATCCCGCCGGCCGCGCCGTGCACCAGCACGGTCTCGCCCTTGGCCAGCCGGCCGCGCACGGTCAGCGCGAAGTACACGGTGAGGTCGTTGAACAGCAGGCCCGCGCCGGCCTCGAAGGACACGTTGTCGGGCAGTGGGAAGACGTTGTCGGGGTTGAGCACCGCGGTCTCGGCCATCGCGCCGCCGATCATCGTCAGCCCGAGCACCCGGTCGCCGGCCTTGACCTTCGCGCCGGCCGGCGCCGCACGGACCACCCCGGCCAGTTCCGCGCCCAGCGTGAACGGGAGCTCCGGGCGGTACTGGTAGAGGCCGCGGGTCAGCAGCGCGTCGGGGAAGGCGACCCCGGCCGCGTGCACGTCGACGACGATGCCGCCGTCGGCCGCCGGCTCGTCGATCTCGACGACCTCGAGCGACTCGGGACCACCGAGCGCGCTGACCCGGACCGCGCGCATCAGGGCAGCTTGATGGACAGCAGGGTGACCTGCTGCTCGCCGCGGGGGGTGCGGTAGGTGATGGTGGCGCCGGCCTTGTGTCCGTGCAGCGCCAGGCCGAGCGGGCTGTCGGCGGTCAGCGTGGTGTCCTCTTCGCCGGCCGGGGTCTCCTCGATGAAGTTGACCACCCGCATGGTGGACTCCTCGCCGTCGGCCCAGCGCAGCTTGACCTGGGTGCCGTTGGGCAGCTGGCCCTCGACGGTGGCGTTGCCGCCGGCCAACAGCCAGGTCAACCGGCTGATCTGCTCGTCGAGTCCGCCCAGGTCCTCCGCGCGCTGCAGGGCGTCGGCGGCGTCGCCTCGATCGCCGACGCTCTCGGCGTCGGCCTGCAACTCGGAGTGCAGCTGCTCACGGCGGCGGCGCAGGTCGGCCAGCTCCGACTCCAGGCGGGCGTGCTCCTGCTCGACGAACTTCTTGGATCCCGTGTTCGGACTCATGCACGACAAAGTACCGGGTCGTTGAAATCCGCATACAGCTAAGTACCGCTTGCCGATAATCACGCCATGCCCGTGGTCGCCGCCGTCATCGTGCTGGTGACCCTCGCCGTCATCGTCAGCGGGAAGGCACCCACCGTGCTGGCCCTCACCTGCGCGCTGCTGGTGGCCGGGTTCATCGGGATCGCCAAGCCGTCGGAGTTGTTCGCCGGCCTGAGCAACGGCGGCGTCATCACCATCGCGGCGATGCTGGTGATCGCCAAGGGTGTCTTCTACACCGGCGTGGTCTCCCGGGTGACCTTCCGGCTGCTGTCCGGGGTGACGTCGGTGCGACGCGCCCTGGCCCGGCTGATCCCGCCGGTCGGGGTGCTCTCGGCGCTGATCAACACCACCCCGATCATGGCGATGCTGATCCCGGCCACCAAGGAACTCGAGCAGACCAACGGCGTCCCGGCCCGCGGCGTGCTGCTGCCGATCGCGCACGCCACCACGCTGGCCGGGTCGGCCACCCTGATCGGCACCAGTTCCAACCTGCTCATCGCCGGCATCGCCAAGACCTACGGGGTCAGCCTGTCGATGTTCTCCTTCGTTCCGGTGGCAGTGCCGGTGGCGATCGCGGGCTGGGCGGTGCTGCTCCTCAACGCCCCCCTACTCAATCGCCGCGAGACCGAGGCCCCGGTGCGGGAGCTGAACTGGCGGGCCGAGATCCCGCTGTCCGACGTCGCCAACAGCATCGGGCGCAGCGCCGCTGAGATCGGCATCGGCCACACGCCGGAGTTCGAACTGGTCAAGATCAAGCGGCCGGGCGAGAAGGTCCGCACCGACGCCCGACTGGAGGCCGGCGACGTCCTGGTCTACCGCGCCACCGAGGACGGGGTGCGGATGCTGTGGGGCAGCCCCCGGTTCGGGCTGGCCCGCCAGGACCTGTTCCTGGTGTCGGTCTCCAGCGACGAGGTCACCGCCATTCAGGACCTCGATGACGACGAGGACATCATGGTGGTGGCCGCCGAGACCACCAAGTCGTTGCGCAAGGCCGAGGCCAAGCCCGGCGACATGTGTCTGGTGACCGCGCCGTCGGCGGAGATCCTCGCCGATCACCCACTGGTGGGTCTGTGGCAGAAGGTCGCGGGCAAGGCGCCGCAGACCGGCAAGACCACCGCCGCGCTGATCATCCTGGTGGGCGTCATCCTGGCCAGTTCGTTCGGCCTGGCCCCGGTTGAACTGATCGCCACCGCCGGTGCGGTCCTGATGGTGCTGACCCGGGTGCTGACAGCCCGTTCGGCGGCGCGCGCGCTGAACTGGAACATCCTGGCGATCATCGCCGGCTCGATCGGGCTGGGCACCATCGTGGTGAAAAGTGGCCTGGGCGCGATCATTTCGGGCTGGATCGTGGACCTGTCCAAGGGTGAGGCGGTGCTGGTGGCCATCGTCTTCGCGGTGGTGACCACGTTGGTCACCAATGTCGTCACCAACGCCGCCGCGGCGGCCATCCTGACTCCGGTCGCGATCAAGGTCGCCAACAGCGCCGGCCTCGATCCGGTGATCCTGCTGACGCTGATCGGCACCTGCATCTCGCTGACGTTCCTCAACCCGATCGCGCATCAGACCAACCTGATGGTGATGGGGCCGGGCGGCTACTCGACGAAGACGTTCGTGCGCTTCGGCATCCCGGTGACGATCGTGGCGCTGAGCGTCGGCATCTTCATGGGCTGGCTGCTGATGCGCTGACGCGCACGTCCTCACGCAACGCGGGTAGGGCGCGCGGGTAGCGTCCATCACATGGCTTCCCGCGATCATGGCGACCCAGGCGACGCGCCCACCATCCCCCCGCCGCTGACCGAGATCGCCGACCCGGCGCGGCCGTCGGCGGCCGAGGAGGCGCGCACCATCGCCGCCTCCACCAATGCGGCCACGCTGGCCAGTCTGACCGCCGCCGGAGACCCGTGGGCGTCGTTCGTGACCTACGGCCTGCTCGACGGGGCGCCGGTGCTGTGCGTCTCGCAACTGGCCGAGCACGGCCGCAACCTCGCCGCCGACCCGCGGGCCAGCCTGTCCATCGTGGCGCCGGACGCCGAACCCGACCCGCTGGCCAGCGCCCGGATCACCCTGGCCGGGATCGTCGAGCAACCGGCCGGCGCGGAACTCGACGCCGCCCGCGCCGCGCATATCGCCGCCGTCCCGGCCGCGAAGTACTACATCGACTACAGCGACTTCGCGGTCTGGGTGCTGCGGGTTTCCCGGGTCCGCTGGGTGGGCGGCTACGGGCGGATGGACTCCGCCACCTCGGCCGACTACGCCGCCGCCACACCGGATCCGATCCGCCCGCACGCCGCCGGGGCCGTCGAGCACCTCAACGCCGACCACCACGTCGCACTCGTCGAGATGGCCCGCGCGCTGGGCGGCTACCCGGACGCCGAGACCGCGGTGTGCACCGGGATCGACCGCTACGGTCTGGACCTGAAGGTGACGACACCGCGCGGCGCCCCGGCCTACACCCGCGTCGGCTTCAGCGGACGGCTGGACTCTGTGGACGAATTACGTTCGGCCACAGTCGATCTCACCCGGCGAGCACGCGCCTGAGGAACTCCACCTGGTCGACCTTCACCTGAGGGTCGGTGTAGATCGCGAAGTGCCCGTAGGGGTAGCGGTGTAACTCTCCGCGCGGAGCACGCCGCGCAGCCTCGAGGCTCGGGCCCGCGGGCGTAGTCGCGTCGGCGTCACACACGCAGAACAGCACCGGCATCGTCAGCCGGGATGCCAGCCGCACCGGCCGATAGCGGCTCAGTTGCAGAACGACCCTGGCCGCGACTTCGTTGCGCCACAACGACTCCGGCCTGACGATCGCCTCGAATCCCGGGGTGGCCTCCGGTGCGGTCATCGCCGCAAAGGTTCCCGGTTCACCGACCGCGGGCAGGTAACGCGGCGGCCGGCCCAGCAGGGCTCCCAGTTGGTCGCGCACCGCTGCAACGCCGGCCCGCACAGCATTTCGCACCGGCATGGCCCGTATCGCGGCAAGAGAGTCGGTGAAGGGCGCCTGCGAGACCACCGCGGCGATCCGCGGGTCGGCGGCGGCGACCGCGATCACGTGACCACCGCTGAATGATGACCCCCACAGCGCGATCCGGTCGGGGTGGATGCCGTCGGCATGCCGGGCCCAGTCGATCACCGCGCGGTAGTCGTCCTGCTGACGGCTGATGTCGAGCAACTGACGCGGCTCGCCGGTCGAGGCGCCGAAGTGCCGGTAGTCGAAGAGCACGACCGCGAACCCGGCCTGTTGGAATGCCTCGGCATAGGCGGGCAGACCGTCGTCACGGGTGGCCGAGAAGCCATGCGCCATCACCACACACGGCACCGGGCCCTCGGCTTCCGGCCGGTACAGGTAAGCCGCCAGTTGTTCGCCATGGGAGGGGATGCGAAGGTCCTCGCGAGTCCGCGGCACGGTGATCAGTATGAAGTAGCCTCATCCGCAGAACTAGCGGAGAAGAGGAAGTCATGGCTGGTACCGACGAACGGCAGGCGCTGGCGAAGCTCGGTGCGGAGCACGGCTGGAAGCACCTGGTCAAGAGCGAGAACACCGACTCGTTCGGCCGCGGCAACCTGCGCGTCCGGGTGATCTGGCACGACACCCAGAAGATCAACGGTGCGGTGTACTTCGAAGACGATATGTACGAGAACTACAGCCGCGAACTGTCCAAGGTGCAGAGCTGGCTCAGGCGCTGATCGGGTTTCAGGCGCTGATCGGGTTTCAGGCGCCGAGCCCGAACACCGCGGCGAGTTCACCCAGGGCCGGGCGCGGGTCCCAGGCCGGATTGCCGTCGCCGAGGACCTGGACCAGGACGTGGTCGGCGCCGGCATCCAGGTGTGCGGTGACCGTCGCGGCGGCCTGTTCGACCGACCCCATCCCGACCACGCCGCGGGCGAGTTTCTCCGAACCGCCGGGCACGAAGTCGGACTCGTCGAAGCCCAGCCGCTTCCACGAGTTGCGGTAGTTCGGCAGCCCCGAATAGATCTGCAGATGAAGATGCGCGCGCCGCATCTGCTCGGCGTCATCACCGCCGACGACGACGGCCTGTTCCGGCACCACCCACTTGTCCGGCCCGAGGATCTCGCGGGCGATCGCGGTGTGTGCAGGAGTGGCCAGATACGGGTGGGCCCCGTCGGCCGCACTTCCGGACAGCTCAATCATCTTGGGGCCCAACGCCGCCAGCAGTCGCGTCGGACGGCCTGAGCCCGGTTCGATGATCTCAGGCAGCGCGGCCATCCGCTCCAGATAACCGCGCATGGTGGCCAGTGGCTTGTCGTACTCGATGCCGAGGCGTGCCACCAGCGGACCATGGCTGACACCGAGGCCGTACACGAAGCGGCCGGGATACAACGCGGTCAGGGTGCGGCCGGCGCCCTCTGCGGTCTCCGGGATGCGGGCGTGGATGTTGGCGATGCCGGTCCCGACCACCAGTCGCTCGGTGGCGTCGAGGAACGCGGCCGATTCGATGAGCGCGTCCTTGAACCCGATTTCGGGCAGGAACAGCGAGCCGTACCCCATCGTTTCGATGTCGCGGGCCACCTCCTGGGCGGCCGGCATCGGCCAGGTGTCGCTGGCCCACCAGACGCCGATGCGGGACGGGAAGTCGATACGGGCCCGATCACTCATGTCGCACTCCTGTTGTCGATTACTTCTCACCCGTCAGCATGGCGATCGACCGCCGCAGGTCCTCCGGCGGGGTGGCCGACGGCAGTGCCG
>ENA-UPXM01001205-UPXM01001205.1-activated-sludge-metagenome-genome-assembly--contig:-NODE-1205-length-34492-cov-4.904666_pt1 | contig 34492 bp, 26 predicted proteins | sample MGYA00238178_ERZ772708 | MGnify/ENA primary metagenome ERZ772708 (study PRJEB29002, sample SAMN05720212) | activated sludge metagenome | isolation source: anaerobic digester from wastewater... | reverse complement strand
AAACATTTTTTTTAAACTTTCTCGATAACGTTCTTGGCCATGATAATTGACTAGACTAAGCTTGGTAACGCTATCAACTAAAAAAGCAATATCTTCGCCAAAATTTTGACGAAGTTCAGCAATCGAACAATTAGAGTCTTCAGGTACGTCATGTAGTAATCCGGCGGCAATAGTTGGAGCGTCAGCGCCTAGTTGAGTTAAAATAAAGGCGGTGTGAAGAGAATGTTGAATATAGGGTTCACCAGTTAATCTTTTTTGTCCGCTGTGATATTTTTTAGCAAAATCATAAGCCTGGTGAATTAATTTTAGTTCACTGGGCTGACTTTGGTCTTTAATTTTAGTGATAATCTGTTCAATGGTCATAAAAGACTAACCCTTGTTGCTAAATACCAGCTTATGCTATACTGAAACTATACTTTAATTTTGCTAATCAGTCAAAAAAAAGCCATGAAAAAGATATTGATTCGAGCTAGTCGATTGCTGGCTATTTTCCTTCCGTTGGCCTTATTTTTATTGCCAGTAGTCACTTTGGCTCAAGGCAATGACGCTTTAGGCGTGAACTATATGGAAGGCACGGGTTTATCGAGACAGGATCCGCGCATTACTGTGGCTCGAATCATTCAAGTTGGTTTAGGTTTTTTAGGTACCATTGCGGTAGTCTTGGTAATTTATGCCGGTTTTATTTGGATGACTAGCGAAGGCAATGCTGAAAAAATTAAAAAAGCTAAGGATTTATTGAAATCAGCAGCGATTGGCTTGCTGATTATTTTGTCTTCTTTTGCTATTGTCACTTTTGTAATCAATAAACTTAATGAAGCCATTGGCGGTAGCAATGGGCAGCAATCTAGCCAAGGCGGCAACAATCAAAATGGTTTGGCGGCGATTGGTAGCGGAATTATTCAAAGCGTTTATCCGGAACCGTGGCAAAATGATGTGCCGCGCAATACTAGCGTGATAGTTACTTTTAGAGAAAAAGTTAAAGCTTCAACGATCTGTGAAAGCGGTGATGATGCGACCGGGGTTTGTAGTAATGCCAATATTGTTACTAGCAGTGTTAAATTCTTTCAAACCGAAGTTGGTGATAATGTGGCTACCAATTTAGCTGCTGATAAGGTTAAAGTTAGCTCTAATGACGGTAAGACTTTTGTTTTTACGCCGGTTGATTATTTAGGTTCAGCCAATAGCAAAATTTGGCAGTCGGTTAAGTTGACTGATTCAGTGCGTAAAGCTAATGGTAGTGCTGCTTTTACTTCAGGTAATTTTACTTGGCAGTTTGAAGTAGGTACCAAAGTTGATTTGACACCGCCGCAGGTTCAACTAGGCGGTATTATTCCGGCTCCAGACAATGAGGCTGACTTAAGGCAAGGTGTTCAGGTGGCTGTTCAGGCTCGAGCTTTTATTAATATTATTGGACCAATTCAGGTTGCTCGAACGGCTACTGCTACTGAGCCTCAGGCTAGCGGAGCTTCAGGCACAGCGCGGCTTCAGGGTGAATACAATTGTAACAATGATGGCGCAGTTACCGTGACTATTGCCGCGATTGCCGGCACTTCGACACTTAGAGCTCAAGTATCTGGCATTGATGGCGTTATTGATGATGAAAATGTTTCTGACAATCAAGTTAATTTGGGTTGTGGCTTAACTTTATTTAAAAATGGAAATTTAGCACCAGATAATCGTGGTGAGTTGCAAGCTGGCAATAGTTGGACTTTTAATGTTTTATCGGCCAAATCAGCTAGTAGCTTGACAATTGGTAGCCAAACTTATCGTTTAGTAGCTACGGCTGACGACAACCCTAACAATATTCCAGTGACTAGCACTACTGCCGAGATAGTGGCGCGTTTTAATGCGACTAATAACCAGATTACAGCTTCACTGAAAACACCAACTTCTATTCTTTTGGTTGCTAAACAGGCTGGTGAAATTGGTAATTCTTTGACTCTGTTAACTGATAGTTCAGCTCTTAGTTTAACACCGTTTAGTGGTGGTATTGATCGGCAAGAGCAGATTGAAGTTAAAGGTGGACCTGATATTCCGCGTAATTCAGTGATTCAAATTAATTTTTCTGAAGCCATCAATCCAATGACAGTTGTTGGAGATAGCGGGGATGTTAGCTCAACCATTCGGGTTATTAATGCTAGTACTAGCCAGCCGATTGCTGGTAAATTTACTATTGGTAACCAATATAAAACTGTTGAATTTGTGTCTAGAGATAAGTGTGGTACCAATGCTTGTGGTGATGATATTTATTGTTTGCCAGCTAATGCTAATATAATTGTAGAGATGGGAGCAGCTAATTTAAATCCTTGTATTGATGGTCAACAATGTGTTGATAAAACGCCTTATAGTCAATGTGTTGGCGGCTTTTGTCAAAAAGAAGCGGATGATCGCTATCCAATGGCTGCTTTACCTTTAGCTAATGGTATTGTTGATACTTGCTTTAATTCACTTGATGGTAATCGCGATACCAAGGCTTTCGGTCCCGTGGGTTATTACAATGAAAATATCAGGAATAGTGAAAAAGATAGCTATAAATGGTCTTTCTTTGTCAACGATAATATTGATTTAACTCCGCCTAAAATTACTAGCAATTCATTGTCGCCAGCTATTAATCAATCAGGGGCAGCCCTTAATCAGTTGATTGAGTTTTCCTTTGATAAGATTATGATGGCGACTACTTTGGGTAGCGGTTCGGTTAGTATTAATGATCAGCAACATCAGTTAATTAATTTGTATAGTGCGTCTCAGGCCCCAAGTTATTGGGTGACTGGTCAAGCTATTGACGGTGGTATACCGGATGGCTATCCTGATTATACTAAAGTTAAAATTACTCACGGTTTACTAACAGAATCAACTCGTTATTCTGTCGAAGTTGGTTCAGGAGTTAAGGATGCCAGGCAGAATTGTTTTAAGCCTTGTCGAGATAATGGAACCTGTGCTACCGCTGACAGTTCTTACAGTTCTTGTTGTGGTGGTAAGCCAGAGGCGGCAGCTAGCTGTCAGTAACTAATAAAATTCAAGTATGTCAAAGATTCAAAAAATAATTCTTAGCAGCTTATTGACAATTGGTTTTCTTAGTTTGATTTGGACAGCTGGGGTAGCCTTGGCGCAAACTACTGAAGGTCTTGACTTGGGGACTAGTTATGCTTCGAGCACCGGTCTGACCGCCAAAGATCCACGCTTGGTGGTGGCTAATATCGTTAAGGTCGTTTTAGGTTTTATTGGTACAATTGGTGTTATCTTAGTAATTTATGCTGGTTTTTTGTGGATGACAGCGGCCGGTAATGAAGAAAAAATCAGTAAGGCTAAAATGATTTTAAAAAATAGCGTTATTGGTTTAGTGATTGTTTTGTCAGCTTTTGCTATCACTAGTTTTGTTATTAGTAATATTTTAGAGGCAACTAATGGTAGTTCAAGCGGTGGTGGCGGTACAATTGACCCCAATTTACCGCCTGGTCCGATAGCAGCTCGAGTTTTGCGAATTGAAAATGCTATTCCACCAGCTTATAGCGAGGGGTTACCGCGCAATACCGTGATTCGCTTCCGTTTTAATTATGCGGTTAATCCGGAAACGATTAATGAAAATTTTATTAAAGTGGATAGTGACCAAGGTCTTGTTTCCGGTAAGTGGCAGATTAGTGGTCAAGAAGTTTATTTTGAACCGGAAAAAAAGTGTACTAGCGAGTGTGGTGAAGTTAATTGTCTGCCGGAAAGTTCAAAAGTTAAGATAACAGTTAGTCCAGAGATTAAACCAGCTGATGATAGTATTAAGCCGCTAGATTGCTCAGATGGCTTTTGTGAGTTGATATTTATTACTGGCGATGGTTTTGATTGCCAAGATCCAGTGATTGTTGATTTCCAAAGTGATGGCGGCTTTTGTGTTGGGACTACCAAAGCCATGAAAGCTCATGCGACCGATGATTATCGTCTGGCAAGTTTTGAATTTTTTGCTAATGATCAGTCAATTAATTATCAATCAAGCGCTGATTATGGTAAAGAGTGGGCGACTGACACTAGATGGGCAGCTACTGGTCAAGCTGGTGATAATTATGGTTTGAAAGTCAGGGTCATGGATGTTGTTGGCCGAGATCAGGAAAAAACTTTGAGTGGTAAAATATTGCCAGCTCATTGTTGTAACGGTACTAAAGATGGCGATGAAACCGGTATAGATTGCGGTGGTAGTTGCTTGAGATGTCAAGGCGCAGCTTGCGCTAGTGATATCAATTCGCCTAGTGCTTCTTGTAATAATAATTTATGCGGTTCTGGCTTTTGTACTCAGCAAGGCTCAAGTGCAGCGGCTTGTCAGGCAGCTGGTTACCCAACTGGTACTAACGCTTGTTGTCTTTGTCAGGAAAAGCCAGTAATTACTGGTTTGAGTCCTCGTGGTGGCTTTTGCCAAAATGAGCCCAATCGATTTTGTTCTGGGGTAAAAGATTGTGCTGAGGATGATACTTGTAACCAAACTACTCCTAATGCTAAAGCCGGTAATTTAGTAACCATTTTAGGTAGCGGTTTTGGGTCGACTACTGGAACAGTTGTCTTTACCAATAATAAATCTGGTGATTTAACAGCTTGTGGTGTTAATGCTTGGTCTGATCGACAGATTATTGTTAGGGTGCCCACCGGAGCCGTTAGTGGCAAGGTTAAAGTTACTAATGGCAGTAATTTTACAGCAGTTAGTTCTGAAGATTTATTGCTAAACGAAATTATTCGACCTGGTCTGTGCTCGTTAAGTAAGGCGAGTGGTACAACTAATGAGCTGATTGATTATAATGGTCTTAATTTCAGTATTACTGGTACAACCACTAAGGCTTTTTATGGTAATTTTTATAATCCAGTAGCCGCTAATGAACCGCAGGCCATCAGCCCGACTTTAGTTAAAGCTAGGGTGCCAAGTTTGCAAAACGGTCAAGTAACAACTTTTGTCCGTCAAGAAGCTGGTGGTAAAGCTGGGCCAGCTAGTAATTTTTTAATGTTTGATAAGGTAGTTGATCCTAGGACTTTACCGCGGATAACTGATTTTAGCCCCAAAAGCGGACCTGTCGGTCAATATGTGACAATTTATGGTCAGGGTTTTGGTAGTATTAAAGGTTCAAGTACTGTTAAATTTAATAATATTGAAGCAAACTATCAATTTCCAGCTGAATGTGCCAGTTCGGTTTGGTCAAATAATCAAATTGTTGTTAAATTACCTAGTGGAGCGACTAGCGGGTTTATTTCTGTTAATTTAGCGGATGGTAGCATTCTTACTTCTGAATCATTACCGCCAGTTAATTCTTTTACTGTTAATACTAACTCTTTAACTCCAAGCATTTGTAAAATTAGTCCGACAACAGCTCGGCCAGGTGCTTCAATCCAGGTTTGGGGCGAATATTTTAGAGCCTATGATAGTAATACTAGTCGGTTTAAGTTTAGCCAAAATGTTAATGTTACCACGACTAATTGGTTTTATAATGCTAATGGTTACAATAGCGCTACTGCCACTTTGCCAGTGGCTGCGGTCAGCGGTCCAGTTAATATAGTTAATGATGACGGGTACAGTAATGGTCTTAATCTAAAAGTCGGTAGCTGTCAGGCGAATAGTGATTGCCAAGGGCAATTTTGTTGTCCGATTTCTTCGCCTAATGGCGGCCAGTGTAGGAATTTAGAAAATGAATGCTACGGTACGTCAGCTAGCTGTACTTATGGCTGGTCATTTACGACTACCGATAGTTCTAGTGGTAAATGTCCAAGTAATGCACCAATTTGTGGTGGAGTTTGTTGTGAGGACGGTCAAGAATGTCAAAATAACGTTTGCGTAGATCATGAATTTTTATCTTGCAATAATTATCATGAATGCAACGGTGCCATGTATTGCCCTAATTCACCGGGATGGTGCAGCCAAAAGGCTGGCTCAACTGAGGCCGGCGATTGTACCAATGATTATTGTCAAAATATTTTTAAAGAAAAAGATATTGTTGTTGGAACTGGTGATGCTAAGTATGATCAGGCAAAGAATATCTGTGTTGATGATGCATCCAAATGTAGTCTAGATAAGAATGTTAATTTTGAACTTAATGGCAAACAAGTAGCTTATCAATTGTCTTGTCGTGAAGTAGAGGCGGGAACTTCAGTTTGGACAACCCGTTTAACTTCTGGCCAATGTCCTAGTAATACGACCGAATACGGTGAGTGGCAGCTGACAACCAATAATCTCTGCGTTAGCAATAAAAGTTGTTTTACTTGCTTAGACAAGTTGTCATGTTTAGATGTTGGTAATAATGAGTCTCGTTGCGGTTTGCCAGAAAAGGTCTGCCCTAGCGGTAGTGATTGTCAGGCTGGCAAATGCCAAAAAGGCAGCGGTTCCTGTGAATGTTGCTGCGATATCAATTTAAATAAAGCTGACAAAACTAATCCGGGTTGTTGTGCTCCACTGACTTGTGCTGGAACTTGTGGTTCAGGCACGAGTACTGACGGTACTAAATTATTTGGTAGTTGTTCTGGTTGTAATATTCCTAACGCTACTCAAGATCAGAAGAATGCAGCTTGTAATTGTTCTGGTACAACTGGTAAGTATTGCGATGTTACGGTTGGTGATGGTATCTGCCGCGATTGCGCTCAGATTACTGATAAGGATCAATGCGCTAGCAGTGCTACTTGCTGCTATGATGCTAAAAATAATAAATGTCGCGGTACCGGTACCGGTACTAAGATTACCAATGGAGCCGATGCTGGCTATTGTGGTTACTATTCTTGTTCTGGTTTAAATTGTTCTGGTGAACTTACTAAGAATGGTGCTTATGCTACTCAGGCTGAATGTCAGCAAAAGTGTTCAGTGGTAAGCTATCAAGGTCAGACTTGTAACCTGGCCGGGACTTCGACCGGTTGTGGTTATCAGCTCTGTGCTAGCCCTTTGAGTTGTCGAACAACAGCCGGAACAAGCGCAACTAGTACCAATCAGGCTGATTGTGGTACTTGTTGTTGTGATCCGGCTAATGATCGGTGTAATCTTTTGGGAGCTAGTTTAACTTGCTGGGCTAATCAAGGTAATTGTACTGGTGAAAAGCGGGGTCTTTGTTGCGGCTGTACTAAGGATGGTGATTGCGGGAGTACTAATGGTACGGGTTGTGGAAATAATACTTGTTGTCAAGCTCGTCCCAAGCCAGTGGCGGTTTATCCGGCACCTAATTCTGACAATGTTTGTCGTAATTCCGAAATCAGCGTTGAGTTTGATCAAGCGATGGATGTTAAAACTTTTACTGATAATCTTTTGTTAATTGCTAATTATGGTAATTTATCTTGTCCGGCAGGTAGTCAATATTTGGCCGGTGGCTCAGCTGGTTCAAAAAATTGGTTAGCCAAATTACGTCAAAGAGTGGTGGCTTGGTTTAGTCCGCGATCAACTTTAGCTGCTCCACAAGCGGGACGTAATTATTGTTTAATCAAAACTGATGCCGAGGCGGTTAACAATAGAAAAATTAAGCTTAGCTTAGATAATGTCCTGGAAAGTAGCCGTCAGTATTATTTAGTATTAATTGCCGACTCTGATATTGAAGATAATCAAAAAGATGGTCTTTTGAGCCTTACTGGTATTGGTCTTAATAATTTATTGAGCCAAAGCTCAGGATTGATTGGCGGTGACAATTGGTCCTTTGGCCATTTGCAAATTACTAAAGGTTTTTATAGCACCTTTACTACAGGTAGTCGTATTTGTCAGATTGATAGTGTTACTGTTTCACCAGATTCAGTCTTGCTATCCGATCTGCAGGATAGCCAGACTTTAACAGCTCAAGCTTTTAGCCTCTCAGATAATGGCCGGACTGCTAGTCCTTTGACACCTACCGGGGAGTATGGCTGGTCTTGGAACTGGTCGGTCAATAATCCTTTGGTAGCTGAATTAACTGATACGAATAATAATTCAACGATAGTTAAGCCAAAGAATAATAAAGATGCCGATACTTATATTGCGGCTACTGCGACTGTAACAACTGATAACACTGGTTCTAATACGGTTGGCCGGACTATTTCCGGGCAATCGGCGGTTAAGGTTTTCCTGTGTGCCAATCCTTGGCCGGCTAGAGCGACTAATGGCAGTTGGCATCCTTGGGTTGACTATGCTACTAACATGCAGCTTTATTATTGCCGTGATGGCCAAGATGTTAATGTAATTGGTAGTGATTTACCGGGTCTGAAATTTGTTAGTACTACTGATGCTGTTTCACCAAGTAATAAAGCTTTTTACTTTTTCCGTTATGGTGCAATTACGGCAGCACCGACCAATCTAACTGCTACTGCTGCTCCTGGCGGTGGAGCTATTAATTTGTCTTGGAGCGCCTATAATACGGCGGTTAAGTATAAAATTTATTATGGTCTTCGCAGTGGACAATATTTTAATCAGCCAATTGAGGTTGATTCAGATAAAACTTCTGTAACCGTGAGAGATTTAATTAATGGTCAAAATTATTATTTTGCTATTTCAGCTATCTTGCGTTTAGATAATGAGTCTTTTGCTGAAACTGCTTTGTCGTCAGAAGTGCAGAAAACTCCGCTTGACCAACAAGCTCCAGCTGTACCTGGTAGTTTATCGTGTCGAGTGCTGGGTAATACTTTAAATTTAAACTGGGATCGCAATAATGATGATACCGTTAAATATCAAGTTGGTTATCGTTCTCGTTCGACTTCGGGAGTTGGTCAAATTAGTTTTGTTAGTCAACCAGCTGCTGGCACTAGAGTGGGGACTAAGATTAAAGATGTCCTAAGGGCTAACGATATCGTGGTTGAAATTAAAGCTATTGATGCGGCCGGTAATATTAGTGCTTTGGCTGGAGTATCTTGTCGGGCCGATTAATCAGAACTTTAAGCAGCTAACTAATTTGGTAGCCTCTAATCTTTGTGTTATAATAAATTAGCTTATTTATAAAACTAAAATTATGTTTGATGAAGTCAATAATCAAGCTGCTCCACAAACTAACGGACAACCTGATAATCAAGTAAATCCAGCGGCTTCGGCAGCTCCAATTGATTCTACTGTCAACAGTACTCAGCCAACTGCTAGTGAGCCAGTCGTCCAAGATATTTTTGCTAGCGTGGAATCAACTGTTCCAGCAGCACCAATCAATAGTCAACCCTTTGGCCAGATGCCAACTTCATCAAATTCAACTGCTCCAGCCATGGCAGCAGCTGCTGCTAGTAATAAAAACAATATTGCTAAAATTGTTTTAATTAGTTTGGCCGGACTGGTTGTCATTGCTGGTGGTGCTTTGGTCTATTTACAATATTTTGCTGTACCGCAAACCGAAGTGGTTACTCCTGAGCCAATCATTAGTCAGATTGAAAATAGTAATGCTGCTACCGAAACTACTTCTGGCGAGCCGGTTTTAATGGAGGTCGCTTCAACTAGTCCTGAGGGCGGCAGTGTTTTAGTGCCGACTAGTTCAGAAATTATTGAGCCAACCAATGGTGAACCGGCTATTATTGATGCAACAATTACAACCGAAATGGGTGCAACTAGTCCAGCTGAAGTAACCGGTGAACAGCCAGCTACCCCAGCTTTAGTTGAAACTCCAGCTAATTTAGACAGTGACCAAGATGGCTTAACTGATGCTGATGAACTTAATGTTTACGGTACCAATCCTTTGAAAGCCGATAGCGATGGTGATGGTTACACTGATGGCGATGAAATTAAAGGCGGTTATAATCCACTAGGAGAAGGTAAATTAGTTAGATAAAGATAAGATATTGATCAAATAACTATGTCGGAACAGCCGACTAATAATTTAAAGGTAGCTTACTCTGGTGAAGCCAATAATTTGGCGGAAAAGATTGAATTTGTTAAGCAGAGTGAAGTTAACGATAGCGATAGCTCTGGGCAACGTATTTATACCATGCCCAAGGCTTTTCGTTTTAAGGCTAAAAATTCGTCCAGTGGTAATAAGACGGGTTTATTAGTTATGGTAATCGGGGTAATTTTACTGGTTGTTTTAGTTTATGTTGGCTATCAGGCTATTAACCAAAAATCTTTTTTTGATTTTAAGTCTGTTGACAACCCTAGTGATCAAGCCAATCAAGAGGCCGCTACAGCCGCTACTTCTTCTGAATCGCTTACGCCGACAACCTCTGAAGAAATATTTGTTGACGCTACCGATCCGGAACAAGTCTATTTGCAGTTTAGGTTAAAATTAGATCAAGCTTTGACGCTTAAAGATTATTTAAATATTTTTGCGGCCAATGCTAGCCAGGCTAAAGCCCATCAGCTCTTAGAACAGAGTAGCGGTCTAGAGGCTTTGTCTGAAAGCCAGGCTGCTAGCACCTTTAGCATCCATAAATCAATGCTGATTCAGCTGAGCGCAACTGATAAGATTACCAAGGAAATTATTGGTGATCAGGCTACTCTGACAATTATCAAACAGGATGGTCAGACAGCGATTGTTAAAATGGTTAAGGAAAAGGGGCAGTGGCGATTTGATGATGAACAAAAACAAGCAGTTGCTAGCCAACCGATCGTTACTGTTGAGCCGGAGGCAACTTCAACCCCAAGCACAACAATTGATATGAGTGATGATTTGTTGCTTGACACTGATACTGATCAGGACGGTTTAACTGATAAGGAAGAAGTTCTCTTGGGAACCAAGAGTGATCAGGCTGACAGTGATAGTGATGGCTATGCTGATTTGGCTGAGATTCGTTCCGGCTACGATCCATTGGGTAAAGATAAGATCAACGCTAATAAAAATCTAGTTCTAGTAAAGCATGGCAAATGGTCAGTCTTGGCACCGGCGATTTGGGATAATCAATTAGGCAAAGATGATTCAGCTATTTTCCGTGCCAGTGACAATCAGTTTGTCCAATTATTAAGTTTATCTAAAAAATCTGGACAGGAATTGGCGGAATGGTATCAAGAAATTTTTACTGATCAAACAGCCGATGTCATGGTGTCTAATGGTCGCCAGATTGCGGTCAGTCCGGATGGTTTAACTTTTTATGTTACCCAGTCTAAGCTGGACTATATTATTAGCCTAACCTATAATCCCGAAGAAACTAAACTATTGAGTTATAGCAATATTTTGCGAGTTATGGCTGATAGTTTGGTTTTTAATAATTAAATCAATGATTGTTGTTCGCAATCTAACTAGGCAAAAGATTGATATTGATCAGTGGCAGAGGGTTAGCCAGCTTTTTTTAGAACAGCAGGGTAGAGCAGGCGAAGTTAGCTTGGTGTTAGTGGGTGATCAGCGGATACGCTGTTTAAATAATCTTTATCGTCACAAAGATAAAATTACTGATGTTTTGTCCTTTAATAGCGATGAACCGGGGCAATTAGGTGAAATCATTATTGATTATCAGCAAATTGTCCGTCAGGCTAAGCGTTTTGGCAATTCAACTTGGCGAGAATTGATCTTTATTACGACACACGGAATTTTACATCTACTCGGACATGACGATGTTGATGAAGCCGGTTGGCAAGTGATGGAAAGGATTAGTCAAACTTTTGTTGATCAGCAAAAAATATGTTGAAATGGCGTCGTTTAGTTAAAAGTTTTCGTTATGCCCAGCAAGGGTTGTTGAAGGTTTTTCATGAAGAACAAAATTTTGCCGTAGAATTGTTAATTGGTTTAGTAGCAGTTAGCTTAGCAGTTTTTTTAGAATTTAGTTTGATAAAATGGTCAATTTTGTTGCTGACTTGTGGCTTGGTACTAGTGGCCGAACTTTTAAATAGCGCCATTGAGAGAGTGACTGATTTACTGAAGCCGCGACTGGATGTTTACGTCAAAGAAATTAAGGATATTATGGCAGCAGCGGTTTTTTTAGCAGCTGGTTTGTCGATAGCGGTGGGCTGTTGTCTGTTTTTACCGCCAGTCATTAAGTTGTTTATCAATATTTTTCAATAATAAATATGAGGGATCAATCTTTAATAGCCGGACTCGATATCGGCTCAACTGAAATTAGATTAGTAGTCGGACAGCTGAATGGCGGTCAATTACAAGTGATTGGCGCCGTAGCTGCTCCGTCAGCTGGTATGAATAAGGGTATTGTCAACAATATTGAAGAGGTGGCCTCATCGGTGGTGGCTTGTTTGGAAAAATCAGAGCGTTTAATCGGGGTTAATGTTGATAATGTTTATATTGGTGTTAGTGCGCCAGACTTGAAGTGTGAACGTAGCAAGGGTGTAGTTGCGATCAATCAGCTTAATAATGAAATTACCGATGAAGATGTTAGTCGGGTTATTGAAGCAGCTCAAGCTTTATCTTTGCCGGCCAATTACGAAGTATTACACGTTATTCCTATTAAATATCGGGTTGATAACCAGGAAGACGTTAAAAATCCGGTGGGTATGTCAGGTATTCGTTTAGAGGTTGAAGTTTTAATTATTCAGTCACTAGCTAATCAGATTCGTAATTTAACCAGAGCTATTGAGCAGGCTGGCCTATCTATTGTCAGTCCAGTATTAGCTCCTTTAGCTGCTGCTGAGGCGGTGGTTAGTGTCCGCTCCAAGGAATTGGGTGTGGCTTTGGTAAATATTGGCTCACTAACTACTAGTTTAGCAGTTTTTGAAGAAGGACAGCTGCTTCATGCTGCAGTTTTGCCAATCGGCTCTGACCATATTACAGCTGATATTGCCATTGGTTTACGTTGTTCTATCAATTTGGCGGAAAAGATTAAATTGGAGTTTGGTCAGGCTAATCCAGACAAGATTGATAAAGATGAAGAAATTGATATTACACCTCTAATTACGCCTGATAATGAGGTTGATGAACCGATGACCGTGCCGATGAAATATCTTTCTGGAATTATTGAGGCGCGGGTTGGTGAAATTTTTCACAAGATTGACGCTGAACTTAAAAAAATTAGCCGCTCAGGTATGTTGCCGGCCGGTGTAGTTTTACTTGGCGGTGGTGCTAAATTAGCCGGTTTAACTGATTTAGCTAAAAAATCATTGCGTTTACCGGTTTGCTTAGGCTCCAATCGCAATGTTCCAGCCGTGATTGATAAAGTTAACGACTTAAGCTATTTGACGGCTTTAGGTTTGGTGGCTTGGGGTGATCATTATGATTTTTTGGCTAGCGGCGAATCAGGCAGTAGTAATTTTAAGCCAGGCCAGGCTGTTAAAAAGGTTAAAGATTGGTTCGGTTCATTATTTTTAAAGTAATCTTTCCTTGATTTTTTTGCTTAGATAATCTACAATCAAAGCAATTATACTTTGTTTAAATTATAGCTTGTTAGTTAATAACTCTTATGACAGAAATCAAGCCAGCAGTTGAAGCACCAGCTAAAATTAAGGTAGTTGGTGTCGGCGGTTCCGGTGGTAATGCCATTAATCGCATGATTGAAGGCGGTATTAAGGGTGTCGAATTTATCGTCATTAATACCGATATTCAAGATTTGAATTATAATAAAGCTCCGGTCAAGATTCATGTTGGTAAAACCGTTACCAAGGGATTAGGCGCTGGGATGAATCCTGATTTGGGTCGTGATGCTGCGGCTGAGTCACAAAACGAAATTCGTGATGCTCTTAAAGGGGCAGACATGGTTTTTGTTACTTGTGGCTTGGGTGGTGGTACAGGTACTGGTGCTTCACCGGTAGTTGCTGAACTAGCTCGTGATTTAGGAGCGCTAACTATTGCTGTCGTGACTAAGCCCTTTACTTTTGAAGGTGCTCAGCGTAAAAAGGTGGCTGAAAGAGGTTTGGCTGAATTGATTGATAAAGTTGATGCTGTTATTACTATTCCTAATGATCGTATCTTTCAAGTCATTGAAAAGAAGACAACTATTTTGGAAGCCTTTGGTATTGTTGATGATATCTTGCGCCAAGGCGTTCAGGGTATTTCCGAAATTATTAATGTTCCAGCCTTAATTAATGTTGATTTTGCTGATGTTAAATCAATTATGATGAATGCTGGCAGTGCCTTGATGGGTATTGGTCAAGCTAGCGGTGAGAATCGAGCCATTGAAGCCGCTAAAGCAGCCATCAATTCACCGCTACTTGAAATGTCGATTGATGGTGCTAAAGGTGTTCTCTTTACAATTACCGGTGGACCAAGCCTAGCTTTGGATGAAATTCATGAAGCCGCCAAGATTATTACCAGTTCAGTTGATGAGGAAGCTCGTATTATTTTTGGTACTTCCGTTGATAATAATTTTAAAGATGAAATTAGAGTAACGGTTATAGCGACTGGTTTCGATAGCCGTCCTGGCGAAGAAGCTGTTACTGTGACTAAGAGTTATGATCATTTTTATAAGCCAACTACTTTTGTTGAAAAGAATCAGGTTGAAGAAGTAATTGATGAAAATAAGGAAAATCGCAAAGGTTTGATGTCAGCTTTAAAGAAGGCTCAGTCTGAACCAGCTCGTCCGGTTGTACCAATGACTTCAGCTGCTAGTGATGATGAAGATGAAGGTGACTTAAGTATTCCAACTTTTATTCGTAAAAAGTTGATGTAAAATAGGACTAGATAGAAGAGATAAGAAAAAAGCTGCCAGTAATTGGCAGCTTTTTTTGTGATTGTTTATATGGTGTTTATTTTTTATCATTTTTAGCCATTTTTTAGGATGTTGTGGGCTGAAAGAGAAAGTGCTATAATTCAGCTATCAGATAACTATATTTAGTGGACTAGGGAACTTCTTTAGCACAATATGTAGTTTTAGCCAAAAAACATGAAATGTCCGATTTGTTATCATTCTGAGACCAAGGTAGTTGATTCGCGAGTCGCCACTGATGGCTTGTCGATCCGCCGCCGCCGCGAATGTTTAAAATGCGGTTTTCGTTTTTCCACTTACGAAGAAACAGAAATTCTTGATTTGCAAGTTGTCAAACGAGATGGTCGCAAAGAAGCTTATAATAGAGACAAGATAGTTTCTGGTCTACGCAAGGCTACTGAAAAAAGACCAATTGACAGTGATCAATTCAAACGGTTGGTTAATTTGATTGAAAGAGATATTCAGGCTAGCCGCCAGGCTGAAATTATTAGTCAGGATATCGGTCGTATCGTTATGAATCAGCTCAAAAAAATGGATAAAGTGGCTTATATTCGTTTTGCCAGTGTTTATTCTGATTTTGAATTGCAAGATTTAAATCAAGAGCTGCAAAAGCTGTTGAAATTAAAAAAGTAATTGTTCCCCCTATGAGCCAAGGTATTAGTAAGATTTGTAAGCGTTCTGGAGAAATTGTTGATTTTGATCAACAGAAAATTATTTATGCTGTGTCCAAAGCTATAGCTGCGGTTGGGCCAGAAGATGAAGAGAAAGCCAGTAAGATTGCTGACGAGGTTGTTAAGTTGGTTAATTTGAAATTCCATGAACGGAGTATTCCGGCTGTGGAAGAAATTCAGGATATTGTTGAAGAGGTCTTGATTAATAACCGTCTAATCAAAGAAGCCAAGGCTTATATTCTTTATCGTGATCAGCATGCCCGTTTGCGTAATATGTCGTTGATGGTTGATTCGGAAAAGATTATGGATGATTATCTTAAACAGAGCGATTGGCGAGTCAAGGAAAATTCTAATATGAGTTTTAGTTTGCAGGGTCTTAATAATCACTTAGCTTCAATTATTTCCTCGACTTATTGGTTGAATAAAGTTTATAATGCGCCCATCCGTGAAGCTCACCAAAATGGTGACATTCACTTGCATGATTTGCAAATTTTAGCTTCTTATTGTGCTGGGTGGGATTTGAAAGATTTATTACTAAAAGGTTTTGGTGGTGTTAGTGGCAAGATTGAATCCAAACCGCCAAAGCATTTTCGAACTGCTTTAGGCCAGATTACAAACTTCTTTTATACTGTTCAAGGTGAAGTAGCTGGAGCTCAGGCTTTTTCCAGTTTTGATACCTATTTGGCACCGTTTATTCGTTATGACCGCTTGACTTACGCTGAAGTTAAGCAGGCTATGCAGGAGTTCCTTTACAATGTTAACGTGCCAACTCGAGTTGGTTTTCAAACACCGTTTACCAATATTACTATGGACTTGAAGCCATCTAAGATGATCGGCGAAGAAAATGTTATTATTGGTGGTGAATTAAAACCGGAACGTTATAAGGATTTTCAGCCAGAAATGGATATGATTAACATCATTTTTGCTGAACTCATGATGGAGGGTGATGCTAAGGGTCGAGTTTTTTCTTTCCCAATTCCAACCTACAATTTGACTAGTGATTTTCAATGGGAATCACCAGTAGCTGAAAAGATTTTTGAGATGACTCGTAAATATGGTATTCCTTACTTTTCCAACTTCATCAATTCTGATATGGATCCGGATGATGCTCGCTCCATGTGTTGTCGTTTGCGGCTAGATAATCGTGAATTGCGTAAGCGTGGCGGCGGTCTTTTTGGTGCCAATCCTCTGACTGGATCAATTGGCGTGGTTACTATTAATTTACCTCGTATCGGTTACTTAAGTAAAACTAAAGAAGAATTTTTTGAAAGACTGGAAAGATTGATGAAGTTAGCCCAAGAAAGTTTGGAAGTTAAGCGCGAAATGGTGGAAAGATTAACTGAAGGCGGACTCTACCCTTATGCTCGTTATTATTTGGAGGCTGTTAAAGAGCGCTTCGGTGGCTACTGGAATAACCACTTTGGCACTATCGGTTTAGTTGGCATGAATGAAGCTTTACTTAACTTTGAGCCAATTGCCGACGATATTACTAGTCCGGCTGGGCATAAGTTTGCGGAAGAAGTTTTAGAGTTTATGCGTGATGTTTTGGGTCGTTTTCAAGAAGAAACCAATCATCTTTACAATTTAGAAGCAACTCCAGCTGAAGGCACTTCTCGTCGCTTGGCTCGACTTGATCATGATCTTTATCCGAATATTAAAACTGCCAATAGTAAAAACCCAGATCAAGCGCCATTTTATACTAATTCCACCCAGTTGCCAGTCAATTTTACTGATGATATTTTTGAAGCCTTAGAATTGCAGGATAATTTACAGACTAAATATACCGGTGGCACTGTTTTGCATTTTTTCTTAGGTGAATCTCTACCGAGTGCTGCTGCGGTTCGCACCTTGGTTCGTAAGATCGCTGAGAATTATCATTTGCCTTATTTTACGATCACTCCGACTTTCTCGGTTTGTCCGAAACATGGCTATATTGCCGGTGAGCATTATTATTGTCCAAAATGCGATGAAGAAATTGGTTATCATCCTGAACCGGCTGTGGCTGAGTTGGTCTAATTAATTAGTTTTTTATTTATTTAATCCCCATGCTTATGTCCCCACTAGAAATGCAACGCACTCCTTGCGAAGTTTACAGCCGTGTTACTGGTTATTTAAGACCAGTTAAACAATGGAATGATGCTAAGCAGGCTGAGTTTGCCAATCGCCGTACTTTTATCAATCATGAAGAAGGTGATAGCTGCGGTTGTTAAGTAGCTAATTATGATTATCGGCGGTCTGCAGCCAATTAGTTTGCTTGATTATCCAGATAAAGTTGCCGCAATTGTTTTTACTGTAGGTTGCAATTTTGCTTGCCGGTATTGCCATAACCCCTTGCTTGTCCGGCCAGTGATGGCTGGTGCCACAAATACTACAAGTCAGCCAGCGCTTCAGTTGGCTGACTTGTGGGCTTTTTTAGACCAAAGAAAAGGACGTTTGGAGGCGGTAGTAATTACTGGTGGTGAACCAACCTTGCATCAAGATTTACCGGAAATAATTGCGGGAATCAAGGAGCGCGGTTTTTTAGTTAAACTTGATACCAATGGCACCAATAGCCAGATGGTGATTGATCTGGTCGAAGCCGGCTTAGTTGATTATGTGGCTATGGATGTTAAGGCGCCTTGGGAAAGATATCATCGAGTTATGCCGTTGGCGCCGGAAGTTTTAGCTAAATTTACGACTGAAGCCAAAAAAACAGCTGCTTGGCTGATTGCTCAGAATAAGATTGAATATCAATTCCGAACAACGGTGGTGCCAGAAATTTTAGGTGAACCAGATATTCGTTTAATGGCTGAAGAATTGCGTGGTGCTCAGCACTGGTATTTACAAAAGGCTAATCTGACTAATGATATTTTAGACCCGCTTTTGAAAGCCGGACGAACTTATACTGACCAGGAAATGGCACGGTTAGTTACGGTAGCTCAAGAAGTTATTACTTCGGTTGAAGCTCGCTAATTGGTAGCGAGCTATTTTTTTGTTATAATAAAAATATAATTTTTTATTTAAGCCTTATGGATGAAGAATTGCGCCGTATTTTAGCTAAGCAAGCAGAGGCGATTGATGAGATTAAAGAAAAAACTCAGTCGATTTATCGCTATATTCGTTGGCAAAAATTTTGGAATTGGTTTAGATTATTAATTATTTTGGTACCATTAATTGCTGGTGCAATTTATCTGCCACCAATGATTAAGGATTTGATTGATAATTTTTCATCCCTTCGTTCATAATTGTTTATGTCTGAGTTATTGTTTAGTCAGACTTTTGAGGTTTTGCGTGAGCGCCTCCTAGAAATTGGGAGGTGGCTTTGACTTGGCTGCCAAGGAAAAAGAATTAAAAGAGCTAGAGCAGCAAGCCCAAGCTGAAGATTTATGGTCAAGGCCGCAAGAAGCTGGCCAGCTTTTAAAAAAAATTGAGACAGTTCAGACGGAAATTGATGATTATCAGCAGCTGATTAAGCGGTTAGCTGATTTGGACGGCTTAGCCAAATTAGCTGACGGTAATGAAACCGATAGTTTAATTCAAGAAGAATTGGTTGATTTAGAAAAAAAGATTGACACTTTAGAAGGTAATCGTTTTTTTGATCAGTCGCATGATGATTTACCGGTAATTTTATCGATTCATGCTGGCACCGGCGGTGTTGATGCTCAGGATTGGACAGCTATGCTAGAGCGGATGTATTTACGCTTGGCTGATCGTCAAGGCTGGTCTAGTCAAATTATTGAAGAGCAAGCTGGTAATGAAGCGGGGTTCAAGAGCGTGGTTATTCGTCTTTCTGGCCATCTAGCTTATGGTAAATTACGCGGTGAAGGCGGCACGCATCGCTTGCTACGTAATTCACCCTTTAATGCTCAGCATTTGCGTCAAACTTCTTTTGCTATGGTTGAGGTTTTGCCGGAACTTCCAGCTGCTGAAGCACCGGTAGTGGCTGATAGTGATTTGCAGATTGATGTTTTTCGTTCGTCAGGTCCTGGCGGACAAGGGGTAAACACTACTGATTCAGCAGTTCGTCTGACTCATTTGCCAACCGGAATTGTTGTTACTTGCCAGACTGAGCGCTCCCAGCATCAAAATAAGGCCTTAGCTTTGGCAGTTTTACAAGCTAAGCTGGCACAAAAGCAAATCGAAGAATTGGACAAAACTAAGCAAACTTTGAAAGGCGAGCAAGTTAAGGCTGACTGGGGTTTGCAAATCAGGTCATATTTCATGTATGGCAGCCAGATTGTTAAAGATCATCGTACCGATGTTGCAACCAGTAATGTTGCTGGAGTTTTAGACGGTGATTTAGATATTTTTTTAAAAGCTTACTGGCTTTGGGACTTTCAGCGGCGACAATAAATTTGTTTTAAAATAAGATTAAGATTATGTCGGGAGGGGGACAGATATCTTTAGCTAGCTACCCTTGGCTAGCTTTTATTTTAGGAGTTGGGCTAATGGCGTTTTGGCCAGCTGTTTGGCCGCAAGCGCTTATTTTTAGTTTGCTGGTCGGACTTGCCAGCGGTTTTTTGCTTTTAGCTAAAACTCGACCCATGGGCTGGTTGTTGGTTTGTTTTTTATTAGGTCTAGGTCGTTTTATCTTTGCTCAGGATAATTTTAAAAAAAGCAGCTTGCCTGATATTTGCTGGGGGAAATCGATAATAATTCGTGGAGAATTAATTAGTCGGCCACGAGCTAAGTCTTTTGGCGGCCATTCCGCTACTCTAAAAAGAGTTAGTTATGATTGTGGTTATGGCGTAAGACCCTTTGATTTAAAGGTTTTAGTTAATTCTTCAGCAGCTTGGCCGATAGGTGCTCAATCAGGTCAGGTTTGGCAGATTATTGGCCGAGTTGAGCCGTTGCCGGATGGTTTGGTTTTTAGTTACCGCTATTATCTGTTTCGTCAAAGAATCGGGCTGATTATTAAGGCTAAAGATAAGCAGTTGATAGCCCAGCTAAAACCAAGTCTTTGGTCGTATTTGCAAGCTCAGCAGCAAAAATTAGCCCAAGGATTAGCTAGATCTTTGCCTGAGCCAGCAGCAAGTTTGGCCGGTCCTTTGGTTTGGGGTGGTGATGGAGAGCTAACAGGCGAGTGGCAACAAAAATTAGCCGCAACAGGCCTTAGCCACATTACCGCGGTTTCTGGTTTTAATATCAGTTTGCTAGTGCTATTGATTGCCAACAGTTTACTCTTGATCAGTTTTCCGCGCCGTTCAGCTATAGTGCTGACTAGCTTAGTGATTACTAGTTATGTTTTAGTCATCGGTGCGCCAGCTTCAGCGGTTCGAGCCGGACTTTTTGGCCTTTTGGTACTTTGGGGTAAAGAGTCTGGTCGGCCCAGCCTGGATATTCACTTGCTGCTAATTAGTGCTAGTTTAATGCTAGTGGTTAATCCCTTTTATCTTTGGGGTGATTTAGGGTTTGGCCTATCTTTTTTAGCAGTTTTAGGTTTGATTTATTGGACTAGTTTTTGGCAAAAAATCTTAGGACGCTACCCGCTATTTAGACTCAAGATTATCAAGGAAAACCTGGCTTCAACCTTGGCTGCCCAAGTCTGGACTTGGCCACTTATTTTTTGGCAGTTTGGCCAATTATCACTTATTGCGCCACTGGCTAATTTGCTAGTAGTCTGGTCTTTGCCGTGGCTGACTATCTCGCTACTGCTAGCTAGTTTTTTTGCTTTATTTTATCCAGCGGCTGGAGTATTTATTTTTGCGCCGGCTGGTTGGCTTCTAAGTTTTATTTTAAAAATAATTGACCTTTTAGCTAGTCTGCCTGGTGCTAGCTATTTAAGCGATTGGCCAAGCAATTGGCGGCTAATGATCGTTATTATTTATTATAGCCTAACAGTAGTTTTAATTAAGAAAATTTTGACTAAATTAGATTAATGTGGTTTATTGAAAATATAAAAAATAAATCAACAAGGAGGGAATCATGAAGGCTGACCAAGCTTTAAGAATAGCTGCAATGGCTATGGTTATTGTTTTGAGTCGAGTAACTTTTGGCTGGACTTTAAAGTTTTATAATCCAGGCCTAATGGCCGAGGATTGAACTTTTTTATAGGCATACCACTCTGGTGTGCCTTTTTCTTATCTAAAAGGCAGTAAAACCTTGCTTTTTCAAGGTCTTTTTGTTATGCTGACAGCAGTTTTTATTGATTTTTATGACTGAACTTGCCAAGGCTTACGAGCCCAAGAATTACGAAGAAGCCATCTATCAGCAATGGCTGGATAGCGGTTTTTTTAATCCGGACAATTTGCCTTTTCCAGCTGAAGCGCCGAGCTATACGATTGTTTTACCGCCACCCAATATTACTGATAAGCTTCATTTAGGGCATGCGGCCATGCTAGCGATTGAGGATTTGTTGATTCGTTACCATCGTGCTCAGGGAGAGCGGACTTTATGGTTGCCTGGCACTGATCATGCGGCGATTGCTACTCAAAACGTAGTTGAAAAGAAACTTTATCAAACTGAGGGCAAAACTCGTCATGATTATGGTCGCGAAGAATTTTTGCGCCGCGTCTGGCAATTTGTCGGTTCAACTCAAGCGACTATTCTGCATCAGATTAAGAAAATGGGGGCTTCGCTTGATTGGTCGAGGTTAGCTTTTACTATGGATGATGAGCGGCAAAAGGCAGTTCGCACCATGTTTAAGCAGATGTATGAAGATGGCGCTATTTATCGCGGTGAACGGATTGTTAATTGGTGTCCGCGTTGTCAGAGTACTTTGGCTGATGATGAAGTCGAATACAAAGAGCAGCCGACTGAACTCTATACTTTTAAATATTCGGCTGATTTTCCAATTGCTATCGCTACCACTCGCCCAGAAACTAAGCTTGGTGATACGGCTGTGGCGGTTAATCCACAAGATGAGCGTTACCAAAAATATATTGGCCAAACCTATCGGCTTGATTTTTGCGGCCAGCCGCTGACTATTAAAATTATTGCTGACTGGACTGTTGATGCTAGTTTTGGTACTGGAGCGGTTGGGGTAACGCCAGCCCACTCCATGACTGATTGGCAATTTAAAGAAAAACATGATTTAGAAATAATTAAAGTTATCACTCCTGACGGCTTGATGGCTGACAATCTTGGCCGTTTTAGCGGTTTGCCAGTCAGTGAGGCTAGGCAATTAGTGGTTGAAGAATTGGAAAAGCGCGGCTTGATGATTAGTCGAGAAACTATTACTCATAATCTATCGGTTTGTTATCGCTGTGGCACTGCTATTGAGCCATTACCATCAGAGCAGTGGTTTGTTAGCGTTGATCAGCCACTAGCTCGTCTTGGTGGTAAGTCCTTGAAGCAAGCAGCTTTGGAAGTAGTTGAAAAAGGCGAGATCCATTTTGTTTCCGAGCGTTTTGAGCGTAGCTATTTAGATTGGATGAAGGGGCTGCATGACTGGTGTATTTCTCGGCAAATTTGGTTTGGCCATCAGATTCCAGTTTGGTATCGTGGTGCAGAAGTTTTTGTTGGTGAAACAGCGCCTGAAGGAAATGATTGGCAGCAAGATCCTGACACCCTGGACACTTGGTTTTCATCTGGTATGTGGACTTTTTCCACTTTGGGCTGGCCGGATAATTTTATTAGCGGTCAAAAAACTGGTGATTTAGCCAAATTCCATCCGCATCAAGTGATTGAAACTGGTTATGATATTTTGCCGCTGTGGGTTTCGCGCATGATCATGATGTCGCTTTACGGCGTTGGTGAAGTGCCTTTCCGTGATGTTTATCTGCATGGCCTAGTACTTGATGAGCATGGTAAAAAAATGAGTAAATCCAAGGGCAATGGTCTTGATCCATTGGATATGATTGAGCTTTATGGAACTGATGCTGTCCGTTTGTCGCTTTTGATCGGTATTACGCCGGGTAATGATTGTCGACTCGGAGCAGATAAGATTGCTAGCTATCGTAATTTTGTTAATAAGCTTTGGAATATTGGTCGGTATATTTTATCATTACTGCCTGATAAGACTGTTTATGTCCACAACAATCTAGACTTATCTCAGACAACTTTAGCAGATAAATGGATTTTGGGGCGATTTAATGAGCTGATTAAAACGGTTGGCCAGCGGATCGATAATTATGAATTTTCTTTAGCTGGTGAAGCTTTGCGTGATTTTACTTGGAATGATTTGGCTGATTGGTATCTGGAGGTTAGTAAGATTGAGGCTTCCAGCCAGAAAGCTAATGTTTTGGGTTATATTTTTAAGAATTTGCTAATCTTGTGGCAACCTTTTATCCCATTCGTGACTGAGGTCTTGTGGCAGCAGTTAGAGATTAACGAACCGTTAATCATTGCTCAGTGGCCGCAGCCGCTCACTGATGATTTCCAGGTTGGGGTTGATTTTGCCTTGGTTCAGGATTTGATTGTTGAGATTCGTAATTTACGCAGCAGTCAGCAGATTGCTCCAAGTCAAAAGTTGTCGGCCTTGATTGTGGCTGGCGCTAAAGCTGATTTGCTAGCTGAGCAGATTGAACTCATCAAGCGTCTTAAAACTGGCCTAGATAATGTCGAGATAGTCGCTGAAGCAGCTGCTCCGGAAAAATCTTTAGCCGGAGTTTGCGGATCGATTAGTTTTTATTTAATGGGAGAAATTGAGGCTAGCGATGCTCAAGAAAAAAATGAAAAAAAGATCGGTGAATTAGCAATTGCTATTAGTAATTTAGAACAGCGTTTAGCTAATCCAGAGTTTACGCTTAAGGCTCCAACTAAGGTTGTTGAGATGGAACGCCAAAAATTAGCCAATTGGCAAGCTGAACTTAAAGCTTTACAGCAAAAATAATTTAAATAATATGTGGTTAATTAATACCATAGTTTCTATTGTTGTTTTATCAGCTGCTTGGTCGCTGTCTCGTTGGTGCACTGGTTTTAGTCGCCGTTGGGCTGAGCGCCGCCAAGGCTCTGAACATATCAATCCGACCATGCGTTTGATTTTGCAGCGTTCTATCCAAGCCTTGATTTATGTTGTGGCCCTGTTGACTATTGGCCAGATTTGGCATATCGACATCGGTCCGCTTTGGGCTGGGCTTGGCGTGGCTGGCGTGGCCATTGCTTTGGGGCTCCAAGAAACTTTGTCCAATCTATTTGCCGCCGTCTTTGTTATTATTGATAAAACAATTCGCGTTGGTGCTTATCTTCGGATGGATGACGGCACGGTGGCTAAGGTTGAAGATATTTCTTGGCGCTCAACTCGTTTAAGAACTCCAGCTGGTGAAAAGATTATTATGCCTAATCGTTTATTTGCTAATCAAAAGGTGGTTAGCTATGGGCAAGGTGAAAAAGGCTGGCGTTTGAGTTTGTCAGCAATAGCTGCTCCTGGGAGTAAGTTGGCTGATATTGAAACTGGGGTTATGGCCGCAGCCAAATTGACAGCCGGTAAGTATCAAAAAAATACTACTGAACCGCAGTTTTATTTTGAAGAATTAACTTCAGCCGGTCTTAAATTTAGAGCAATTATTAAAATTGATAGTGCTTCCGAGGAGATGGCTGCTCGTCATGACCTCTTACAAAATATAATAAATGAATTGGCTGAGCGGTCTTGTCCGCTAATCGGCCGTTAAACATATGATAAATACTGATCCGCAAATTATTGACGAACTTTTGTCGCGGGGGGTTGATGAAGTTATTGTTAAAGAGGATTTGCGCAAAAAATTACTCAGTGGCAAGCAGCTTAGAATTAAGTTTGGCACTGATCCAACCAGCCCCAATCTGCATTTAGGACGGTCAATTCCAATCCTAAAATTACGCGACCTGCAACGCCTGGGTCATCAGGTGGTCTTTATTGTTGGTGATTTTACTGGCGTGATCGGCGATACTTCTGACAAGGAAAGCGAACGGCCGATGCTGACCAAAGAGCAAGTTAAGATCAACTTAGCTAAATATTTTGAGCAGGCTGGTAAATTGATCGATTTAGATAATTGCGAATTTCACTATAATAGCGAATGGTTAAGTGGTTTAACTTATGACAAAATCGGTGAACAAGCTGACCAATTTTCTGTTGCCGAATTTATTGCTCGTGATAATATCCGCCGCCGCTTAGAGGCTGGCACCAGGGTTTCTTTGAGAGAAATGCTCTATCCGATCATGCAGGGCTATGATTCGGTTATGATAAAGGCTGATGTTGAACTAGGGGGTACTGATCAGCGTTTCAATCTGCTGGCTGGCCGTAAACTCCAGGAACATTTTGGCCAGGAACCGCAAAATATTTTAATGACAGTTTTAGCTGAAGGGACAGATGGCCGTAAAATGAGCTCAAGCTGGGGTAACACGATTAACTTTTTGGATGAACCAAACACCATGTATGCCAAAGTTATGGGAATTGGTGATGAGCTAATTGTTAAATATTTTACCTTGATGACTAGGGTGTCGCTTGAGGAGGTGGCTCGTTATGAGTCTGAAATCAAAGCCGGCGCTAATCCGCGCGATGCCAAGATGGCTTTAGCTAAAGAAATAGTGACTATGTATCATGGCGTTGAATCAGCTCAGCAAGCTGAAGATTATTTCATTAAAGTTGTCCAACAGAAAGCTTTGCCTGATGATATTGCAACTATTGAGCTTAGCCAAGCTGAGTGGCCAGTGCTTGATTTATTGGTAGAATTGAAAGCCGTTAGTAGCCGTGGTGAAGCTCGTCGCTTGGTTGAGCAGGGCGGTCTTAAATTAGCAGAGCAGACTATTAATGATAGTCAGACTGTCATTAGTCTTGGGGCTGAACCGGTTTTATTGCAAAAGGGCAAGAAGCAATTCTGGTATTTAAAATTAGCTAGCTAGTATGGCTTGGTATAATGAAGTTGTTGTTAAAATTGTTGCGGCAATCAATCAGTCTTTGCCTCAGCCAGTCGTTGGAGCTAGTGATTTATTGGTTCCGCCTCAAGCTGAATTAGGTGATCTCAGTTGGCCTTGCTTTGCGGTTGCTAAGCAATTTAGCTTGTCGCCAGCTGAATTAGCCAAAGATTTGGCCGGTAAATTGACTGTGTTAGCTTTGCCAGAGATTGAAAGCTGGCAAGCGGTTGGCCCTTATCTTAATTGTCATTTGTCTAAAACTCAGTTAGCTCAGGCAATTATTGGTGAAATTGATAATCAGGGCATTGATTATGGCCGTTCAACTGTCGGTCAAGGCCAGCGCATCATGATTGAATATTCTAATGCCAATACTCATAAAGAATATCATGTCGGCCATTTGCGCAATTTATTTTTTGGCGATAGTGTCCAGCGGATTTTAAAATTTTGTGGTTATCAGGTGGTTCCAGTTTCTTATCTTAACGATTTTGGTATCCATATTGCCAAGGTTATCTGGAAGCTCAATCAATTACCAGCTAATCAGACGCTACCAGCTAATCGTGGTTTTTTTCTTGGTCAAATCTATGTCCAAGCCAGTCAAGAGTTAAAAGACAAGCCTGAATATCAAACTGAGATTAGTGCAATCATGCAGCGCTTGGAAGCTAAGCTGGAACCAGAGTATAGCCGTTGGAAGGAAACTAGGCAGTGGAGTATTGACCAATTTAATAATATTTATCAGGAACTTGATATTAAATTTGAGCAGACTTTTTTTGAAAGCGATTATCTAGAAGCAGGTCAAGAAATAGTTAAAGCTATGTTAGCTGATGGCCGCTTGGAAAAGAGCCAGGGAGCGGTTATTGCCAATTTGGAGAGCGAAAATCTAGGTGTTTTACCAATCCTTCGTAGCGATGGCACTTCGCTTTATCCAGTAGCCGATTTGCCATTAGCTCAAGCTAAGTTTGACAACTATCAGCTTGATCAATCCTGGTATGTGATTGATGAGCGCCAAAGCCTTTATATTGAGCAATTAGCGGCAGTTTTGCACCGTCTGGGAGTTGATAAGCCAATTCGTCATCTGTCCTATAGTTTTGTTAAATTACCAAGTGGTATGATGTCTTCTCGTGAAGGTACTGTTGTTACTTATGAGGATTTAAAAGAGCAGCTTTTAGCTAGAGAAACTGAGGAAATTTATCGCCGTCATAAAGATTGGACTGATGAACAAAAAAAGCAGACTGCTTGGCAAGTTGTGGCTGGCGCGTTAAAATTTGAAATGATAAAGGTTGGAGCTGATAAGCCGATTACTTTTGACATTAATCAGGCTTTGAGTTTTGAAGGTTTTACTGCTGCCTATATCCAGTATGCTGCTGTCCGTTTGGCAGCAATTACCCGTCAGGCTAAGGATGTCGAACTAACTGCTGAATTAATTTTAGACGAACCGTTGGAAAAGAATCTGTTACTGCGCTTAGCAAGATTTAGCCAGACAGTGGAATTGACTGCCAATCAAACCGACCCTTCAATCCTGGCTAAATATTTATTTGAATTAGCTCAGGCTTTTAATGATTATTATCAAAAAATAAGGATCATTGGATCAGACCAAAGTGCTAGCCGTTTGCGCTTAGTCAAGGCAGTTCGTCAAGTTTTAGTTAACGGTTTAAATCTTTTAGGTATTAATGCTCCTGAAGCAATGTAATTATATGTCACCTAATCAATTATTAGATCAACTTAGCCAAGAATTAGCAACAGCTCAAGATGAAGCTGGGCTCGCTATTGTTTGGCAAAAATATTTCGGCAAGCAAGGCTTGATTAAAGAGCAAGTGAAAGCCTTAGCTCAATTGTCAATTGAGGAAAAAAGAGAAAAAGGTCCAATCTGGCAAGCCGCTCAAGCTTCGGCGCAAGAAAAATACGATAGCAGGTCTAAAGAAATCGCCGCTTCTGGTCAAGAAGCTACTTGGCAAGCTGAAGCCCAAACTATCGGATTAACCCCAGTCAAGCTCGGCCATCTTCATCCGATCACTGAAACTATCCGACAACTTAATCAGTTATTTGTTAAGATGGGCTACAGTGTTATGGAGGATCGGGAAATTGAAACCGATGAGTTTTGTTTTCAGCGTCTTAATGTGCCAGCCGATCATCCGGCTCGTGACATGCAGGACACTTTTTATCTACAGGAACCTAATATTTTATTAAGAACTCAGACTTCATCGATTGAGTCTCGATTGCTGGCTACTGCTAAGCCGCCGTTTAAAGCGGTCTGCCCTGGTCGAGTTTATCGCAATGAAACAGTTAACAAGAGTAATCACTTCATTTTTCATCACTATCAAGGCGTAGTGGTTATGGAAAAAGTTAGTTTGGCTGATTTGTTCGGTACTTTTACGGCTTTGTTTCAAGAGGTTTATGGTCCCGAGGTTAAGATTCGTTTCCGCAATAAATATTATCCTGAAGTTGAGCCTGGCGTTGGTCCGGATATGCAATGTTTTAATTGCGGTGGTACTGGTTGTCCGGTTTGTAAAGGGGTTGGCTGGATTGAAATGGGTGGTGCCGGCATAATCCATCCTAAAGTTATGGCCATGGCTGGCTTGGATACTAGCAAATGGCAAGGCTTTGCTTTTGGTCTCGGGCTTGATCGCTGGGCCATGGCTCGCCATAATATTACAGATATCCGCACGTTACTAGGCGGTAATTTAGGTTATAAACCACACGACCATGAAAATACTTTATAGTCAGATTAAACAATTAGTGCCAGGCTTGATTGCTACGCCAGCTGAAGTTGGCGAAGCTTTAACCATGACTGGTATCATGCAGGAAAGCCTTGCTTCGATTAGTTATAATGGTCAGCCAGATACTTTATTTGGCTTAGAAGTTCGACAAAATCGAGCTGACTGTTTTTCAATTATTGGAATTGCTCGAGAAGTGGCGGCTTATTTTAATTTAGAACTCAAATTGCCAACAACTAAAACTTGGTCAGCCACTGACTTAGTTCTGCCAATTCGAGTTGAAACCACCGAAGTCCGTCGATTAAAAGCGGTTAAGCTTAGCAATCCTGGTTCTTGGCAATCTCCGCAATGGTTAGTTGATTATTTAGCTATCTATGATTTGAAAAGCATTAACCTGTTGGTTGATCTTTCTAATTATGTCATGATTTTGACGGGTTATGCCTCTCACCTGATTGATTTAACAGCCGTTGATGGTGATATTGTCTGGTCGGTTAATGATCGTCCACTAGAGATTACAACTTTGGATGGCAGTCAAGTTAAGTTGACTAGCGGGGAGCTATTAATTAGCGATCGCCGAGAAGTCATTGCTTTGGCCGGAATTGTTGGCACTAACTATGCGGCTATCAATCCTGCAACTACTAATTTTATTTTAGAAATGGCCGCCTATAATCCCAGCATTGTCCGTAAGAATTCTCGTCAGCTGCATATTGTTACTGAAGCTAGTAATAAATTGGAAAAATATTTGAGTGCTAGTGAATTAGCCTATGCTTTTGATTTATTGGTTAACTTATTGATTGAACAAGCTGGTGTCCAAGTGGTGAGCAGCGTTTTTGAGTATTATCCAGAGACTGCAGCGGTTGCAAGTATTGCTTTTGATCCACAATTAGCATCTCAATTGGCCGGGGTTGATATTAGTCCAGCTGAAAGCCAGCAATTATTGACTCAGTTAGGTTTTGAGGTTGATACTCAAGCTCTGCCGTGGTCGGTGACAGTGCCTAGTTGGCGGACTGACTTGGAGATGCCGGAAGATTTGGTGGAAGAAGTTGTCCGTCTCTATCGTTATGATCGTATTCCGGCGGCTTTACCGGCCTTGACAGTGACAACTGATATTACCAAGCCGCTAACTAAGCTTAAAGAAAAATGGCGCGATTATTTAACGGCTGGCGGTTGGGATGAGGTATTGTCTTGGACTATGGTAACCAACGATAATAATTTGGAGACCAATTATTTAGATTGGGAGATTGCTCGAGCTATCAATGCTATTAATGAAGATTATACGGATTTGCGCCAGACAATTTTAGCTAGCCTAGTTAAACAGTCGCGTGAATATAATAAAAAACAAGTAGCTGATTTGCGAATCTTTGAAATCGGTAAGATTTTTGGTCAAAAAGATGGCGAATATTTAGAAGCCGAACATTTAGGTTGGCTGATGGCTGGTGAGAAATCAGTGGTTGAAGAGCTTCGCCAAGCAGTAGCTGGTTTTTTGGCTTACAATGGGGCCACTGAAATTACTTGGACTAGGTTAGAAAAGGTTCCAGAAGTCGGTAATCCTTATGCGGCTTGGCAGTTTAATTTAGCTGGTCGGCCAATTGGAGTCCTTTTGCAGCTGGTGGATAAATATAATGGCCAGACAATGGCGGCGGCTGAAATTGATGCCGATCAGCTGGTTGAATTTTTAACTACGACTGAACATTATGCTCCGACTGTTGAATTAACTCAAAAATTAGTTAGCCTTGATGCCAATTTAGAATTAGTTGATCGTCAAGCCTTAGTGGCTGAATTGGCCGAAATTAAAGCTAAGGTTGGCCGAGAAAGCCTGTGGAGTCTGGCGGTGACTGATGAATTTGCTTTACCTAATGGACATTATCGCTATACTGTTCGCGCTATTTATAAAGAGCTTGATGATCAATCAGCCAAGAAATTGCATCTGCAAGTTTTTGGCCTGAATTAATTGGCGTTTAGCTTGATTGGTTTGACACTGTTTAGCTCAATATGCTATTATTTAGAATAATATTAGGTACTTTAGCCTAAGTTTAATGTTAAAGAAAAAGTATGGAGCTTCATGACAAAGAGTTCTTAGAGTATGTTGTCAAGGCCATCGTCAGCAATCCGGAAGATGTTTCCGTTGATCGCAGTGTTGACGAAATGGGCGTCCTGTTGACCCTGAAAATCAATCCGGCCGACATGGGCTATGTCATTGGTCGCCGTGGCCAGACTGCGCAGGCTATCCGCACTTTATTAAAAATTGTCGGTGCTAAAAATAGCGCTCGCGTCAATCTAAAAATCTACGATCCAAATGGCGGTCAACGACCACATCGTGAAGATCGTCCAGAACAGGTTGCTACTGACAGCGTTGATTTGTCTTCAGTCGAAGATTTGTCAATCTAAAAGCACTCTCATCAATAGCAAAAAGACCAGCTCGCTGGTCTTTTTGTTTTTTGTGCTATAATTATTTTATGTTATTCCAAATAATTTCTGTCCTGCCCGAAGCCTTTGATTATTTTAAAGAGTCAATCATTGGTCGCGGCCAAAAACAGGGCCATTTTTCTATTAAAGTGCATGATTTGCGCGATTGGTCGCTCAACAAGCAACGCCGAGTTGATGATACGCCTTATGGTGGCGGTCCAGGTATGGTGATGCAAGTTGAACCGATTGCTAAAGCTTTGGCAGCGATTAAAACTAAAAATCAAAAACGTAAGGTGATTTTGATGTCAGCCAAAGGCAAGACTTGGACTCAAGCCAAGGCTCGCCAGTACAGCCGATTAGACGAAGTGATTATTATTTGTGGCCGCTATGAAGGGGTTGATGAGCGGATTAAAGAGCTGATTGATGAAGAAGTCTCAATTGGCAATTATGTTTTAACTGGCGGTGAACTCGGGGCAATGACAATTGTCGATTCCGTAGCGCGGTTACTGCCGGGGGTTTTAGGTAATGCTGATAGCCTGCTCCAGGAGTCGCATAGCCGGGTTGGCCAGTTAGAATATCCTCAGTATACCAAGCCAGAAGTAGTTGAAATTAATGGTCGAAAGCAAGCAGTACCGGAAGTTTTGCTTTCCGGCAATCATAGAGAAATTGCTAAGTGGCGAGAACAACAAATGAAAAAGAAAAAAGGCAACCGTTAGTGGTTGCCTTTGTGTTTAAAGGGTCAAAAAGTTGAAGAATAATGACCCGAAAACTGGTAAGCTGTCGGGGATTATTCTTAATTTTGGACCAATCTTTTCTGTTAAAAGATCGGCCTGGACTTCCGCTAGCTCCATAGCTAGATTGAGGCCAGCCAGCCAAGCGGTGCGATCAATTTCATCTAAGTTGTTAAGCATGTTGATGAAATTGTCGACGCTACAGTCGGCGCCAATCCCTCGGTGAAGCCAGGCTGTCAGATTGGAGCTGACAGCGTCCTCTTTAGCCATTTTTAGGTCATGGATTGACTGAACTCGGTTGACCAAGTCCTTTGTCCATGACCAGTATTTGTCGTTTAAGTCTTTGACTATGCCAAAATCACGTTCATTATAGATTGTGATATTAATTTGGCTTTGCAGTTGATCTTGAATTTGACTTAGGACGCTACTACTTATTGGTCGACCCAGGGCGAATCTTTCCGGATAATGATAGTTGTCTAGCATAACCCGAACGAAGCCGTAAGGTCCCATCAATTCAGACTGAGCGGCTTTGCGAGCCATGACAGTTGGCCGATGTAATTGACCATCAATTTCATCTGGATAAGGATTAATTAAATGATCAATTTCGCCAACGATAGTTCTTGCTTGATAGCCGTTATGCGCCATAGTGGCGTAAATGGCCTCGCTAAAGATTTGACCACTCAAGCCTAGGTCCTGAAGACAAGAATCAAGGATAAAGGCTGACATTTCTGGGTGCAGCTCTTGCTGATAGCTTTCCAGAAGTCCTTTACCAAGATCATTGGCCCAGGTAGCCAATAAGCTAGAACAAAGCTCATCTCCGTCAAGATGGCGACTAGAAGCTAAAATAAAACACATTTGTCTGATTGAATGTGTCTTATTGTCTTTGGCTTCCAGCCGCTCAAACAATTTTCGGTGATCATACCAGTTAATGATCCGTGGAAGCAACTCTTGAAGAAAAGTTCTTGGAGTCAACTGGATTTCAGCTTGATTTTCAAAAATAGCAACATAATCTCGCTGCCATTTTCGTGAAAAATCAAGCACCATTTCAAGTGGCATTTTGCCAAACATTTCTACCTCCTTTTCATTTTTTTGTTAAAGGACGATTTTCCAGGGTGCTAATATTTAAGCACATAATCAATTTTTTGTCAAGATAAAAGCCGAGCTAGTTGCTCGGCTTAAGGTTTATTTTAAAAGAAGTATTTTGCCGGTTTTGCTATACCGGCCTGATTTTATGTTGTAAAAATAAATACCAGCAGCCGCCGGTTGGTTATTATCTTTTTTGCCATTCCAGACAAACTGATGTTCGCCGGAGTCAACTGTTTTGTCGAGAATTTTTTTAATTAACTGGCCCTTAATATTGAAAATATTAATTTCGACCTTAGCGTCACGAGTGTTTTTGAATTTAATTTTGGTGTTTTCTCTAAAAGGATTAGGATAGCAGCCAAGATTGCTGATTAATTCTGGCGATTCGGTTTGATCATCAGTAGCTACTTCGACTTGATAAGATAATAGTTTTTCGTTATTGCAAATATAAATTTGACCATTAGCGTAAATTAGACCAGTGATTGAACTGTCTTGATTAGCTTGATTATAAGGTAATGGCAGCCAGTCAATAAAAACGTGCCAGTCGCCGAAATTTTCTGATTTAGCAATGGCTAAACGGCTGTTTTGTGGGCTGTGAATTGTTAGGGTGGCGTACAAGTCATTACCGTGTTGTTCGATAATTGGAAAATTGAAAACTGAATTTATGGGCAGAGCGCCCACTAGAGGAGCAGTCCAATCGCCAAGCTGATTAGCAATTCCACTAGCTTGATTGGTGTAGGCTAGATAAAAGCTTTGAGAATCACTGGATTTAACATTAATAACCCAGCGATCAGTTTCATTGTCATAATTTAGGAAATCAATTGTTGATTCCCAATTAAAATTGTTATTTATCCAGCCATTACCGCTAGGGGAACTGCTATATTTCAGATAACAGGTTCCATTGGCACGCCTGATAGCGTAAGCAGCAAATGGTCCGCTAAAACTAACATCAGTAACAGTCTCGGTAGGGAAGCTCACACCGTTCCAAGTTTCTCCACCATTACTGGTGAAGTGTATTTGGTCGGGAACTACCTCCGGTCCATGAAGATTGCTACCGGTAAGAGCGAAGCCAATATTGCTATTGCGAAACTCTAAATCTTTGACCATTCGCCGCCCATAGGGTGGAATACTGATACTCTGTAAAATATCTTTTCTAGTCCAGGTTTGGCCACCATTGGTAGTTTTGAAAAACACCCCATGACCATGATAATATTCCCATTCAATCTGTCCGCCTAAAATGATGTTATTTTCATCAAACATCCAGGCTGAGTAGAAGGTGATGGAATCGTTATCGGTAGCCGGATAATAATTAAAACTAGTGCCAGCGGCATTAGACTTGAAGTAGCCTTTGTCGTAGGCGCCATAAACAATATTGCCGCAGCGGCGTAACTTTCTTAGGCTTTTATTATCGTTTTGCAAGTGTTGTTGCCATGCCATCAGAACAGTTGATAGCATTACCATTAGAACCAATAGAATTATTGCCTTTTTCATGATACCCTCCTGTTTTTTTATTTTGTTTTTAAGATGCGAAATAACCTATAGCCATCCTAGCGCTTTTGCTTGTTTTGTCAATCAATAAAAAAAGCCGTCAAATAAATTGACAGCTATTTTTCAGTACCTCGGGAGAGGCTCGAACTCTCATGAGATTGCTCCCACACGATTTTGAGTCGTGCGCGTCTACCAGTTC
>ENA-UPXM01001201-UPXM01001201.1-activated-sludge-metagenome-genome-assembly--contig:-NODE-1201-length-34509-cov-15.646456_pt1 | contig 34509 bp, 20 predicted proteins | sample MGYA00238178_ERZ772708 | MGnify/ENA primary metagenome ERZ772708 (study PRJEB29002, sample SAMN05720212) | activated sludge metagenome | isolation source: anaerobic digester from wastewater... | reverse complement strand
TTTTTAAAGGCTTTGAACGAGATGTTGGTCGGTTTGAAAGTAACGCCTTTCGAGGGTCTTAAAATAAAAGTGAGCACATAATCGGGTAATCTCCCGCCTATGGTCAGAGCTGTAGCATTGGGTTCTTCAAACAAAGTGGCCGTCAAGTCGCTGGACACTTTCTTAAAAGTTTTTACCCGCAATCCCGGACCCATAATAAACTGGGTGGTCGAAAAGGCCTCTGCCGTATCTACGTTGGCCACTGTGGGCAAAACGGTATCCGATAAAACATAGGTTGAATTTACCGTAGTGTTATCGAAGACTGTTTGCGCTCCGAGCCATGTAGGTAAGAACATCAGCGCTAATAACAAAACGCAGAATTTTTTCATACATGCTTAGATTTAAAATGAATAATAAAAATATTGATTGTAACTATTCGTCGTAAAAGTACTTTTGAACTTCAACACTGCCGTCGCTAAAGGTAGTCCGGATAATATTGATACCCCGGGTCAGCGTTTTGGTGCGGACACCCGTCAGGTTGAAAATTTCACGCTGTTTTACAAATTTATCGGGCAATTTAACTTGATTGATGCCTGAGGGTCCGTTCACAATATTTCCTTCCTCATAGCCCGGTCCGGTAATGGCAATAATACCCTCGCTGAAGAAACGATCGAAGTTATAGGCATAGCCCTCGGGAAGAGAATCTTTGTGTTGACCGGTTTGCAATTGATTAGCATTGACAACCAGATTGTTACTGATTTCCCAGCCTATGGTATCTATGCGTTCAATGTCGGCAGTCACGATGGTATCGACCCGGATCAGTGTGTCGCCCGAGTAAATACTGTCGATGGTCGTGGTAAAAGTACCCGTAAAAACAGTGTCTAATACGGGAACTTCGTTCATCCTCAGCGTAGGGGCATCCAATACCTTGTAATCGCCGGCTACGGGATTATCGTAAAAGTCATCCATAATATTCACCCATAAACGGGTAAATTCGCCGCTGAATGCACCGCCTCCGACCAAAATCAGTTTGTCCGACTTTCCTCCGGGGCCAAAATCAATATCCACGGAATTGTTGCTGTTCAGATAGAGTTCCTTGAGTATGGTCAGTGTGCCAATGTCGTTTTCACCGGTAGCTCCCGGCTTAATATGTGCTGTCGTACCGGCTTTGCCTTCGACGGTACAATCAATGAAACCGACTCCTCCCACAAACATTTCACGACCACGAATGGAAATGCGATTGATAATGTTCGAAAAAGAGGCCTTGTCTCCGTTCACGTACAAAGCTCCGGTACGCACGTAAGCATAAGCGCCCAGGTAATTCACCGGGTAATTAAATCCCTGTCCCACGGAATACATTTCAAAGTTGCGGTTATCGGCTCCTCCGTCAATCTCCAAATCGTAGAGATGAAGTTGATTGGAACGGAAAGTACAGGTTGAACTGCAATGCACATAAGCATGCCCTATGGTTCTCGGGAAGCAAGTATGCGTTTTATCGTGCGTATAAACGTGGATACCATCGGGCAACACCAAAGTCCAGGGGATGGAATGGTAACACCTGGCAGATGCATTATTGTACGTAACATTGTCTATAGGGCAAGTACCCGGATAAGTTGAGCCGATCAAAAGCTGATTATTGCCCTCTTTGACTTCGATGGTGAGTGTACCGGTAAATTCACCCAAACTTGAAATGCCCAAGTCGGAATCCAGGATGGTAGAGTCGCCGACCACCAGTGTCAGATTACCGCTGCCTGTAATAGTGCCTCCAAAGCGGCATTTACTGTCGAGCACAATGCGGCTGTTTCCGTTAATCAGGAAATTAAAGGGTACGGATGTCACTTTTTGTCCCTCCGAATCGGTTAAATAATCGATGTAATCCGCGTTTTCTTCGGCATCGGCATCGGGAAACCAGGTTTCGGGAGAATCATACATAATTATTACAGCGCCCTCTTCCATAGTAATCAGCGTACCGGTGCCAAAAGGCAAACCGCAGGTGTTAAAAGCGTCTGCAGTAAAAGTTACAGTCGCGTCGGAAATAATAACCTGAGTTTCACCGGCATAATCCGATTCGTCAAAAGGAAATTCCACCACATAATCTGTTTCGATCAAAGCCTGAGAATAAGCTCCGACCGAAATCAGGCAGAATAGAAAAGCAAAAGTTAAGTAGTAGATTTTTTTCATAGTCAATTGGTTTTAGGTGTGATTGTTAATACTTAGTTCGTTAGTTGTTTAATTAAGGAAGAAACCATTTTTCTTCGCTTGAATAATCGGGAACAGCCCGTCCCGATTTTAGGTATTTCCCTTGCAATACAGCCTGCAAATAGTTGTTACCACTACCCGCAGCTTCGCGGTTCATGCGCCGGGCCACACGTACAAGGTCTGGAAAACGATGACCCTCGTAGGCACATTCCAGAGCACATTCGTCCATAATTATTTTTTCCATCACCCGGATGGAGTCTTGTTTGTTGACACATTCGGCCAACGTCTTATCGGCAAAAACAGAGCCCTCTTTGGATTGCAGCCAGGCGCGTCCCCTGATGCCGAAATTATACCTCCAGGGACCCCTATAATAAGGCGTAGTAGTATAACGAGGATCAAAGTAAAAGGGTTCCGGGTAATCTACCACCGACTCCAAGCCAACCCCATAGGTCCCGGCAATACCTTGATTAACAATAGCGTAAGCCACATCCGGATAGCCGGCCCGGTTGGCGGCTTCCGCGTAACGCAGGTGGAGCAAACCTCCGCGGTAGAGATAAAGCCTACCGGCTCGTTCGTAAGGTTTGGAGGGATCGTAGCGATACAGGTATTTACTGATGACGTAATCCCCGTCGGGGCTTTGGTAAAAGGAAGCTTCAGGCCCGCGTCCGTCCAGTGTAAAGCCGTTTTGCATCTTTTGACTGCCATACAAATCTTCGATCGCGTAAGCCGAAGGCTTAAGCAAATAACTACCTCCGTCTTCGGTTTTGGCAAACAAGTCAATCAGAGGAAAAGAGGGGGCATAAGCCGCATCGTAACTCATGCTCCAAATCCATTCGTAACGAATCCTGCGGCCCGTCATATCGTCCGAGAAGATATTCACCCACTGATTGTTGTAGGCTTCCATATCGTCCTCTTTGTACCTGAGGAAAAAAATCTGATAAGCCCAGGTGGAATAAGCCGTGGCCGTAGTCCAGGTGGTAGCCGCCGCCAGCTTATAGGTATAGCAGTTTACCGTAGCCTCTCCGTCGCTGTAGGTATCCATTATTTCTTTATATAAAAAGGCGGCTTTAAGATAATCGCCGTTCCAAAGATAGAGGTCGGCCAACATGAGCTTTTTGTTGATGAAAAAATACGACAAGTCGTAACCGTCCAGATTGTATTGCACCAAAGGCGAAGTGACGTAGGGATCCATAAATTCCAGGCTTTCCATATCCGCAATCAACAGGGGCAGCAGTTGATCGATAGTGACTTTAGCCGAATCGGAATACGCCCGCATATCTGCCAGATTAACAATGGGTTTTGTAATATAATACACCCGGCCGAACTGGGCTGCCAACTGCAAATACATATAGCAACGCATCGCCGTCAGGTCGGCGTAACGCTCACGAAATTCTTCCTGGGTCATCCGGTTGTTTTGGAGCATTATTTTAAAATTCTCGAGAGCATCGTTGCAATTCAAAATCACATTGTAATAGGGAGTAGGATCGGCCAGGGTATTCGATGCGGAAGGATTGGCGGCATCGATTTCCTGCAATTCCGTGCCCGAATAGGCGGTCAAATCGGTGAGCTCTCCGCGGAGTTCGTTCAGAATTAACATCTGATCGGCCATACGCATAAAAGACGAATACACTCCCAAAATGGCATTATCGGCATCTTCGGTTGTCTTGTAATGCTTGTCGTATTCCAGCGCATCGTCGATGTCCGTCTGCACGCAGGAGGACAACATCAGGCTGCCTATCAAAACAACTAAGGCTATATGTTTGTTTGTCTTCATAATGGTAGAATTCTTATGCTTATAGTCCAATTTTAATACCTAAATAAAAAGTTCGGCAGGTGGGCATAGTAAAAGCATCCACACCGTAATAAAGCGGCATTTCGGCCGAAGCGCTGATGATTTCGGGATCATAGCCTTTGTAAGCTGTCAGGCAAAGTAGGTTTTCGGCGGTACCGTACACGGTGATATCTCTTAGAACACCGCTTTGAATAGGAATAGCATAGGCCAGGCTCAGGGTTTTGAGCTTCAGGTAAGAACCGTCCTCTATCCAACGATCCGAAAAAGCGGAATTCTCCATGGGATCTCCATAAACTGCCCTGGGCATAGTGGCTGTTTGAGCCTCCGATTTCCAGCGGTTGAGTACAGCCTGAGTCTGATTGGCAAAGGAAGACATCGACTCCAGATTTCTGCGGGTATAATTATAGACATCGTTACCGAGAGAATAGCGGAAGACGGCCGAGAGACTCAGGCCTTTCCAGGCAAGATCGGTCCAGAGAGAGCCGTGCAAATCGGGATTGGGATTGCCTATCTGCTGCATGTCGTTCTGATCGATCAAATCATCACCATTGACATTGACATAGCGCACATCGCCGGCTGCATAAGGCACTTTTACCGTCCCCGACATTTTATAGAGTTGGTTTTCGGCAGCTTCGGCGGCTGTTTGGTAAATGCCCTCCGTTTTGTAACCGTAGAATATACCCAATGGCTTACCAACCTCTGTCCTGACCAGGCCTCCGGCTATAGGGGTGTTGAAATCACCGGTGCTCAGCGACAAAATCTCGTTTTGGTAATGAGAGGCTGCCAGGCCCAGATCCCAGCTAAATGCTCCCCTTTCGACCAGTCGGGCGTTTAGCGATGCATCGATACCACGATTTCGCATTTCACCCCCGTTCTCTATATAAAAACGAAAACCGGTATAAGCCGGAGCTTCGGCATGTATGAGCATATCTTTGACAGTGCTGTGATACAAATCCACACTTATATTCAATCTTTCGTTCAGCAGGGCCAGATCCAGGCCGGCACTCAGCTTATTATTCCTCTCGGGCATGAGTTTCTCGTTTACCAGATTCCCCCTTACCAAACCGTAATTGCCCAGGAAATTTTGAGTCACGTAATAGCGCTTAGCGGCATAGTTCCCTATTCCATCGTTGCCGGTCATACTGTAATTGGCTCTAAGTTTGAACATATCTATCCATTGGCTGTTCTTCATAAACTCTTCCGAAGAAATCAACCAGGCTGCTCCAAGGGAGGGGAAAGCCTGAAAAGCGGCAATTTCCGATCCGTAACGCGAAGAAGCATCGTAGGAAAGCAAGGCGTTGACAAAATATCTATTCTTGTGGTTGTAATCGACGTTGCCATACAGGGCCAGCCAATTCCAGTTTCCTATAGCTCCTCCGGTCTGGTACAGTCTGTTAGAGCCGGAACCTATGGATACAAAATAATTGCTCGAAGAGTTGTAACCTTTGCCGTAATCGTCTTCGGCACGGGAATTCAGATAACGCAAGCCCAGAGAGGCATCCAGCCGCCGTTGGTAACCAAAGTTCCGTGCGTAATGCAAGCGGGTATCGCTGAAAATACTAAACAGACGTTCCACCCTGTGTTGCTGCTGGTTGCTGACGGCTGCCAGCGGTATACTTTCGTAAGGAATACCACCCGTCGGATAGAAAATACGTTCCCTTTCCTTGTTGTAATCAATACCAAAAATGGAGACCAGTTTAAGCTTATCGTTCAGTTTTATGTTCAGGTCGAGGTTGCCCAAAAAACGGTAGAAAGAATTTTCGGTATCGGTGAGGCCTGTAACAACGGCAGGATTGGCGTGGCCGAAGAAATCCACCTCTTCGTGTTTAGGCGAACGGCGATTGTGCTGATCGTACACAAAAGTTGTCGTAAAGGGAGCCTTCACCAGTGCCGAATAAATCGGATTCAGATACCCGGCGTTACCCTCGTTGGCGAGGTTTTTCATTCCATACACAAAGCTCATGTTAGTAAAAACCTGTATGGCCGGATTGAACTTAATTCCGGTATTGATACGGGCATTAAAACGATTGAAATCCGAACCCTCTACCACCGATTCCTTATTCACAAAGCCCAGAGACAAACCATAGACGGCTACCTCATCACCTCCGGAAACATTGAGCGAATAATGCTGCTTATAGGCCGGCCTGAAAATCTCATCCTGCCAGTCGGTGTTTTTGTTGTACCTGTAATAATCCACATTGCCCGAATAGCCCCAGGGCTGCTGTACCGGAATTTGCTGATCGACAAAAGGCAGGGCTTGTATCTCTGTCGCAGAGTATTGGCCGGTGCTTTGATACATATCGATCAGGTAATGCCTGGCGTCTTTGGCGTTCAGCATGGGAATTTTAGAGGGCTGCAAACTCAATCCCTGCACCGCCATCAGGTTGATTTTGGTAGCCAGATCGGTAGTGCGTTTGGTCTGAATCAACAGCGCACCGTTGGCTCCCTTCACTCCGTAAACCGAGCTGGCATCCTTTATCAGGGTGATACGGTCGATATCCTGCACATCAATAGCCCCCAGAGGCGTGGAAATATAACCCTCTATAAGGGAACTGCCGAATTGCGCATTTTCGAGCACCATGCCGTCGATAACGAGCAGAGGTTGGTTGGAAGCATACAGGGAATTGAAACCCCGGACAAAAAGATTCGCTCCCGAGCCTTCCATACCCGATCTGAACATGGCGTTTAAACCCGATACCTTAGCCTGTAAAAGCTGTTCGGGCATAATAGCCACCTCGGTGCTTTTGTCCTGATCCAAAAAAACGGCTGCTGCGCTCAGGTGGCTGTTATTTACCGTCCCCAAGGGCATCAGCACCTCTTTGTAGACGGAATTGGTGAAATTATCCGCATGTAATTTCACTATCAATTGAGTTCTGCCCCTCAGCGCTACTTTCTTAGTCTGATAACCCGGGCCGGAGATACTAAGTTCTGCGTCGGCCGAAGGCAGGCTCAGGCTAAAACCGCCATCGTCTGCCGTCATAACAGAGGTGAGGTTCTGCACAGTTACGCTGATACCGGGTAAGCCTTTTTGATCGGCTTGAGACAACACCTTACCGGTAACAGTCACAAGCCCGTCCTGAGCCTTGACCGGTAAAACGGCAATCCCTGTCAACAGCAGGAGTATCCCTATGGTTTTTAAGCATTTTATCATGGTTCTTGAGCTTGAGTATTCGCTAATCATTTTCATCGATCATTTCAGGTACCAAACGGATATAATCCAAAAAGATCAAACCGTTGGAAGTGCTATTAGAAGCACTGGTATAGGGAGAATTGGTAACATAGAAACAGGCTGTTCCCATCGAAGTGCAATTCAGGTAATCGCGGGTATTGGCAGCGGCCAGAGGAGTGGACAGCGCTTCGTAATCTCCGGCGGCTTTGTACCAACGCAGAGGCATTTCGGTTTCGACTCCGGCATTTACGCCTATGGTGTGACCACGTCCTGATGCATCGGTCGTATCGGGGGTAATGCCCACCATTACCTTGGCCCCCGACTGAAGCGACAAGTTTTCAATGATACCGTTGTTCCGCTTCAATTCCGGCCTGCCCGGCAACGAAATGTAAAGCTTTTGGGTAACCCGGTACACCGAGGGGCAAGCCTGATTGGGATCTTCGGGATTAAAAAGCACATCCAGAGTATCACCGGCAAAATGACGTCCAAAATCGTCGTAAGTTTTCCAATAAAGCCGGTATTTAGTCGAATAGAGCGTAGGTGTGTACTTGAGGTAAAAATTGATGGACTTATCGTAATAAGAGCCCGAAGCCGTGGCGCTGTAATAATAATAGTTGACCGTTTTAGACAAGGTGGTGTCCACCCCGTCGAGCACAGTGACATAATCAAAACTTTCGGACCAGCGGCCTGCGACCATCACATCCTTGCCTCCCATGGCGTAATCGCGCAAACGAACGTAAGTGTAAGCAGGATTAAGAGTTTCCACGTAATCTTCGCCCTGGATATACAGTTCTTTGATTTTGTTATCCTTCATCCGGATATTGACACTGTCGCAAATCAACAACAGGCCGTTGGAAGCTTCCAATCTATCCATAACCAATGCTTTGTTCATATCCAAGCTTAGGCCTTGAGTATTCAGATAGGTCGGGGCGCTTTCTTCAAAACCTTCGGTGGGGCAAATCAAATCGTTGATAAGTTCGCGTGTCACCACCAAATCAGTCAAACTGTCGTTAACCGCTCTGATGCTTTCGTCCCATTGCTGCATGTATTTGGCATATTTGGCCTTGAGATCGGCAAAATTGTTGTTGTTGAGCAATACAAAACAATACGAAGAATCCTCTTGATGGATCGATAAACTTTCCAGGTAAGGATTGTAATACAGGTAAGCCGTATCGTAAATAGGTCTACCGCTGTGGGGATCTACTCCGGTTTGTATGCTCTTGACGGGATCCATAATGGAATCGCCGGCCAGAAAAATGGCCCGGGCAATCTCCAAACTGTCCTTATAGGCTGAAATCAGTTCGTAAAGATTGGCCTTGGGCAAGCTGATGCTATTGCTGGTGCGGAGAATACCGTTGCTGCATACGGTCTCCTTTGCATTAAGCGACAGTTCGTCCAGCCTGAGGCGTTTGCCACTCAGCATCATTAAATACTCCATAGAATTCAAGTCTGCCGTGTTGTAACTCAAAGCGGCAATATGGTTTTTAACCAAATTCTTCTTTACTTCCACCGAAGCCGATTGGTAAGCAGATAAGGCTGTATTGAGCGGTGCAAAAACCGTATAGTTTTCCGTTGATTCCAACACCGCATCGTAACCTGTTTCCTGCAGGAAAGCCTGAAACAGACTAAGCTCCTGTTCAGCCTTTATGGCCTGGAACAACGAAGTTTCCAGATTTTTATCCGCCGGGCGGATGTGTTCAGCCCACTGATCTGCACAACCCAGCAGCACGGTGCTCAACAATATAAGGCCTAAACTTTTTACAGAAAGGTATTTCATTGTTTTTCTATTAATTATTAGCTACTCTTCTTCCTCTTCGACCGGACAATTGCTGCCGTCTTCGGGAAAGATCTGACAATCGGGGGTGCCTTTTGCAACCAGGGTACCGTCCATGGCAATCATGGGCCATACCTGATCGTCGTTGATCGGAATAAACTGTATCATATCCCAGTTGTTACCCACGTCTTTGGAGCCTACCAAAGCGTCAAAACGCAAAATATGCGATCCGGTCGTTTTTACGTCTATGGTGGCCACATTTTTACTATTGAAGACGCTGATTCTGAATTTAGCGTTGTATTGCTTCCAGCCTTTGGCCTCCAACTGGTCGTCGTCCAGTTCCACCGGCATATAATCCTGCAGGTCTACAACGGCCGGAAACACTTGATCTTCTTCGCCCTCCTGTTTAAAAGTGGTTCTGAACTTACAGGGATTCATACGCCTCCAGCAAACCCAAACGTGATATTTGCCGGCCACCAGCACCGGAGTCTTGATTTCCAGCCATTGCATCACCCTGGTACACACCCTGAAAGTAAGATAATCGTTGTACACATACTGCGATTTTTGATCGTAGGCTCCGTTGATGTCGGGCAAACCCCAGGCGGAATAGGTGACCGTGGGATTATTGCTTCCGCCCCAGGTCATCATAGACAATTCTCCCGGCAGATACGTCACTTTGGTGCCGGCTTTACGGTAACCTTTGAGTGCCTTTATCTCGGGCTGATCTCCCATATCCCAGTACACACGATAGGCCGACCGTTGTATAATTTCGAGCATGTCATCGATGGTTTGCACCACTCCGTTCGAACAATTGTAATCCACATAAACACCCTGTCTGTCCATAAAAATACCGTCTTCGTCGATTCTTTCCGTTTTGAAGCGATTCAAATAGAGGTGTTCATCGACTAAGGTGATGGTAATAGGCTGACCTTTGACGGAAGTATTCAGCGTGGTAGACAACAATACGTCGGCAATGTAAATCCTGCCCGGCAGACAATGATAACCCAGCCAGTTGCTCAGCAATTGCCGGTCGGTAAATTCCGATTTCAGGTCGTTTTCCTTGAGACGAGCCAGCAAACCGGCAATATCGGCAATTTCAGCCTTTTCGAAAGCGGCATTGGTCTGAACCAGAAGCGTAATGTAGGCGGTATCTTTCAGGAAATCGTCTATTTTGATGTTATAGTCTGTCTTTAACTTGCTTACAAAAAATTTCATGGTAGAAAAAACCGAGTCGGGCATAGCCTCCAGGCTTTCCTCCACCGACTGTGTCGGCAGCGACAAAAAGTGGTCCACCACATGCACCAGGCCGTTCCCCAGCCTGATATTGGCTTCCAATATTTTAGCCTTGCGATTGACAATGATTTGAATATTGCCCTCTTCGTCCATCACTGTTTTGGTCGTCAGGAACTGATTGTTCATATTGGCTGCGCTCAGACGGCTTTCGACAAAATCGGCCGTCGAAAGAGTGTCGCTTATGAAATGATATTTTACCATATAGGCAGCCTCCGCCTGGCTCAGAGTGGCCAGATCGAGATTTTTATCTTCCAGATACTCGCTGACGGCCCGGTTAGTCGGAGCAAAACAGGTGTAGGTGCCGTAGGCATGCACCATTCCCCTGAGATCAGCAATATCTATAATATTCAGAAACAGCGACAATTCCTCTTCGCTTTCCAGGTATTCATCTATCATCAATTCGGCCGTAGTCTGATACAAACCTTTGTCCAGATTGGTTTTACAAGAACTGAACAAAGCAAGCATCACAACCAGGCCAATCAGAATTCCGTTGAATACCGGCTTTTTATTTAAAAATTGATCTGTTCTCATGTTTATGGCTTATTTATTTTGGTATCGTAAAAAGGATTCTGCACCAACAAAGGATTTGACTCAATATCCGCTTGAGGCAGAGGCAAATAATGGCTGTTGAAATTTTTGTATTTCACCTGAAGACTATACACCTTGTCGGGTGTGGTGCTGTTGGGCACTATAGACATAAGGTAATTCAGTTTGCTGTAATTGTTTCTTTTGGCATTTCTCAGCACGTCAAACCAGCGTTTGCCTTCGAACATCAATTCACGGGCAGACTCTTCCATGACAAAAAGTTCCAGCAGGTCACGATCAATATTGCCCGAACCATCTCTTTCAAGCTCGGTGGTTTCGACCGCACAAGAACGTTCACGCAACTGACGGAGCAGCCCGTAAGCTTCTTCGAGCTTTTCCTGATCTTGTCCGGCCAGTTGAGTCAAGGCTTCTGCTTTCATCAGATAAACCTGAGCCAGGCGGTAAATAATCAGGTTATTGGTCATATTCTCCACCGTAAACACATCGTTACCGTCGTAAGTTACACCGGCCATCTTCCAGACATAACCCCCTTTGGAATTGATGGAAGCCCTGATATCGAAGTATTCGGGATCTCCTTTGGCGGAAGGAACAAAAATATCGCTATTAATATACAGAGCATTGGGCATCAGTGAGCGATTTTGATAAACCAGAAGTTGGTAGAAAGGATTGGTAATATCCCGGTCAAAAGGCAATTCAAAGATGCTTTCCACACTGTTGCCGTCGATATAAAGACTTTGGAACAAATCGTAAATACCGGCCGGCGAAGGATGAAGAACGGTATCGCCCTGGTCGGTTACGGCTTCCGTTTTGGGCACCGGAATCAAAGCGAATTGTCCGCTGTTCAAAATTTCGTCGCAAACAACAACACAAGAAGCGTAGTCTTCTTTCCAAAGATAAATGTCGGCCAAAAGGGCATCGACGGCATAGCGAGTCATTTGTCCCTTGTTTTCGGCTGCCGAACCGTATTGGTAGGGAATGCTGTTGTTGACTCTAAGACCCTCCAGTTGCAACACTAAGCTGTCGAGTATCACACTGCCGGGAGACTTTGCCAGAGGCAGATACTGAGAATCGTCCACATAGGCCTCCAGCGAAAAAGGAACGTCACCGAAAGTGCGAACTAAGTAAAAATACATCAGAGCGCGCACAGCAACTGCCTGAGCCATATAAGATTTCAGCTCCCGTTGGGTAAAAGACTCATCCTTTTCGTAAGCCTCGGGGGCAAATCTCAGCAGAATGTTGCAATTATTTATGGTCGTATAAAAAGATGACCAGTTACACAGGCTGTTGTCTGCAGAGATTTCACCCTGCCTGACCAAATTCAGCGAAGCATTAACGGAACGGCCATCCGTAATCATATCTGCCCTGATTTCGCCCCAAAGCCAGATTTTCTGACTCAGATCGGACGACAGCATAGAGCTGTAAATACCCTTCAAGGCCGAAACCACATCTTCTTTACTTTTCCAGTAAGACTGTTTGGGCACACTATCCTCGGGCAGCAAATTCAACCAATCGCTGCACGAAACAGAGCTCATCAGGAGCAAAGGCAGTAACAAAGCCAGTATTTTGTTTGATTTTTTCATAACTTCCGTTCGCATCAAAAGGTTAGTGAAAAGCCTATCATATAGTCTTTGGGCCGGGGCGTGCTGGCATAGTCGTAACCGGCAGACAAGGGATTACTGATATTGACTTCGGGGTCCATGCCGGTATAAGCGGTCCATACATAGAGATTCTGCAAGGTTATAAAGAACGAAGCCCGTTGCAGAAAGGTGTTCTTCAACTGATCTCTGGACATATTATACCGGAAGGTAAGCGATTTAAAACGCACAAAAGAACCGTCTTCGACAAACCTGTCCGAAGCCAGGTAATTATAACCCTTTCTATACAAAGCTCTGGGAAGCAGGTCGTCGGGCGCCTCCGACTCGTCTTCGTACACATGCCTCCAGCGCCTCAGCACCGACAAACTTTGATTGTCGTAAGCATACATATTCTCCATATTCAACTTGGCAAAGTTGATCACGTCGTTACCGTAGCGGAAATTGAAGAAAGCATCCACAGTAAATTGCTTCCAGCTGAGTTTCCCACCGAAGCCGCCCGAAAACAGAGCCATGGCATTACCCAGCCACACAATATCCTGATAATCTATATTACCATCGTGGTTCACGTCCACATACCGGGCATCGCCGGGCTGGAACTGATAATCGATGGAGGGGTAGCTAAAGCGCATGTAAACCGGCTCTTTCTCACCCTTATCGTTATAAGTGTAAATTTTGTCGCCTTTTTTGTCGCGGGCAATGGTTTGATCTTCGTTCAGGTACACACCGTCGTACAAATAGCCGTAAAAAGAGCCCAGGGGCTGATCCACTATAAGTTGCGATATGTAACTGGCGTTAGAAGTACTGATACCCGATTCCTGGGGATACAAATCCGAAATCTCGCGCAGACGGTTGTCGTTTCGGGCAAAATTCAGGTTCAGCGTTAGAGTCCAATCTTTGGTTTTGACCGGTGTGGCGAAACACTGGAACTCCCAGCCGTTGTTGTCCATACGGCCCACATTGGTGTTGACCGAAGAAAAGCCTGTAGAGGTAGGAATCTTCAGATTGTACATAAACAAGTCGCGGGTTTCCTTGTGATACCATTCAAAATCGAAGCCCAGGCGATTCTTGAACGAAGCGAAATTCAGACCGATGTTGGCCTGGGTTGTGTTCTCCCAACGCAAATCGACCAGTTCCAGGTTTCGCTGATAAGTACCGGAAGCACCCAAGTACTCAAAATTAAATACATCGTAAGTGGCCACCGAGGCATAATTACCCCTGGGCTGAGCTCCGTTCACACCGTAACTGGCACGCAAACTGAGTTCGTCAAGCCAACGTTCACTTTGTTTCCTCATAAAAGGCTCTCCCGATATGCGGTAACGCAACGAAGCACTGGGATATGTACCCCAACGGTGATTTTGTCCGAAGCGGGAACTGCCGTCGCGACGGAGGGTCGCGCTGAAAATGTATCGATCCAGCAAGGTATAGTGTAGCTGGGCAAAAAGGTTAATCGAACGGTTCTGTCCCGACGATGAACTGATACCCAATCCACTCAAACCGGCCACTCTGGCACCGTTGGAGGGGTCCGTCAGATAGGGGCTGGCCGAATTGGAAGCATTGGCGGCAAAGCCTTTCTCCATTTTATCGTAGGTATTGACTCCGGCCAGAAGCTGTAAGCTGTGATCGTCGCCCAGTTTGGGTGTGTACAAAAATTTGTTGAAGGTTTGCAAAACAAAAGCCTCGCTGTCGCTGTCGCTGGCCCTGTTAACGGTAGATTCCGTCCATGGACGCCCCGTGGCTGTCACCGGCAGGAAAGCGTTGGCTTTGTTGTTCATAACATCGAAACCCACATCGAACTGGTAGCGCAATACCGAAGACGGATTCCATATCACCGATAAGTTAGGAATGATACGGTTGCTTACCATTTTGTACATACTTTCGTCGGCCATGGCGACGGGATTGTAAATACTGCTGGCCGAACCCGACCAGTAACCCTGCAGGGTCGAAGCCGGCGTAAAGAAATTGCCTGTCAGAATGCCTGCCTCGTTGTACTCGTAAACAGCCATATTGGGAGCACGCACATAAGCCTGACTCAACACATCGTAGGAACTTCTCAGGTAAGAAATAAAGGCGCGATCGGTTTCTGAGTAATTGTAAGACATATTGGCCGCGAACCTGAATTTTTCCGAGACGTTGTAATCCACATTCAGGCGGGTAGTAATACGCTCAAAACCGGTGCCTACGGTAGTTCCCTCTTCGTTGTAATAACCCACCGAGGCCCGGTACTGAGCTTTACCACTTCCTCCGCTGATGGCCAAGTTATGGTCCTGAGTCCAGCCGGTCTGAGTCAGTTCATTGAACCAGTCGGTGTTTTGACCGTAGTTGTGGTAGAAATAGGGATTGTTGGCATCGTTGGCCAATTCGGGATAAGATTCCGGATTAAAGGTTCTGCCCGAATTCATCATAGCCTCCAGGATGAGCCCGACATACTGGTCACCGTTCAGCGTGGGAATGCCTTTAGCTTGTTTCGACATAGTTCCTTTTGAGCCCAGAGTCACCGTCGGCGGGCTGATACCTCCCCTTTTGGTGGTAATCTGCAACACACCGTTAGCGGCTTTCGAGCCCCAGATAGCAGTGGCTGCAGCGTCTTTGAGCACAATTATTTCTTTGATGTCTCCCGGCGCAATATTCAGCATTTGAGAGTATTCCTCTTCGTCGGCTGTTGAAAAGTCAAAATCTTCCGAGATAGTGGTTTCGTAAGGGAAACCATCCACAATAATGTAGGGTTGAGAACTCCCGTTGATTGAGGTGGTTCCGCGAATACGAATAGACATACCGGCACCGGGAGCTCCCGAAGTGGTCACCATATCCATACCGGCCACTCTGCCCTGCAAAGCGTCGTCGATACTGGCCACGGCCAGGTCTTCTAGTTCACTCATTTCTATCCTGACGGCAGCCGTAGTCAGATCACGTTCGCTTATGCTCATCATTCCCGAACTGATCTGTCGCCGCCCTACTACGGTAGCGGTTTCCAGTTCCAGGATTTCCTCCCGCATTTCGACGTTAATGATTTCGCGATTTTCCACGGGAATGGTCTGTTTCTTGAATCCCGAATAGGAAACTACCAGCACGTCGCCGGGTTTTATCACGGACAGAAGGCTGTAATTCCCTTCGTAATCGGTAATGGTATTGGCAACCACACGACCGTCGCTGTTTTGCAACAAAAGATAAGCTCCCGGCAAAGGCTGCTTGTCTTCGTAGGCAGTTACCACTCCGCGTATCAATACTCTCTGAGCCTGTATCAATCCCGGCAGGCAGGCCAGTAAAGCGATTAAGAGGCATTTATTCAGTATATTTTTCATCCTTGCCTTGTTGATGGTTTGCACTTAATTGGATAAAAGGGTTTGGTTGATCTCGAAACAGACAAAACCGTCCAAGCTGTGCAAGACAGCTCTGGGTCCCATAACATTACTGTTGTTTAATCCGCGGATCACCTGCTGTGTTCCCTGTGTGGAACCGCGTCCGTACACCAACACATTGCTGCCCGCTTCGATATCGGCCGCCTTGAATGTCAATTGGTTCCGATCGGCCCCTTTGCTGATGTTCACGTAAGATTTGGCCAACACCAAATCGAGTTTGGCCTCAGTTATCTTGTGCGAAGTCGTCGTTTTGTAAGAGGCGTAATTTCCGGGGAAAATCCTGTCCAGACCATCGTCGGGATAAACCTCCCCGATAATCAGGTGAGCGTTGATAAAAGCAACGGCTTTGATCAACTCTCCATTGAGATTGGCATTCACTTCCTCTATAGTTGGCAGGTAACCGGCGTCGATGGCTTCCTGCATGCGCTGGTTTGTGGGAATCAGCACAGTATAAAAGGCGCTGGTATTTATAGAACCTTCAATTTCTACCAGACAAGTGTCCCAGTAGGTCTTAAACAGGGTTTTGTCGCTCTTGTCCAGGTAATCTTGAACAAAACTGACCAAACTGCCCTGGTTCCAGCCTTCGGACGATCCGCCCATGGTGTTTCTGGGGCTGTAATTGATCAATTTGTCCAACTGATAAAACTGACCGTTGGCGTAATTGACCGTGTCTTTTTGTAAATGCACCGAATCGTTATCGGCAATATTGCCTACAGCCTGCAGGTAGTTGTTTTTGTAGCGAACCATATCGCCGAAATAATTCACCGCAAAACCGTAACCTCCGTAACTGTCGCCGAGAGCGGCGGGAGCCGTATTGAAATTATCCAGAGGGTAATCCTTGGTTCTCACAAAGACTCCGCTGGCGGCCAGCCGGTTGATTCTTGCCACCACATCCACTCCCCCCACCGAAGAGGCGCTTGCATTGGAGAAAGTAGAGTTGGAAGGATCAAAAGTAAAACCGTCGTTTTCGAGTAAATCGTTGGCCGGCAGCAATAAAGTGTAGTTTTCGTTCAGATAGCCCGAATAAGGCGATTGCAGCAAATATTGATAAACAGTAGTATTGTAATTGGCCGATATCACCTGATTCATAAAGGAATAGGCGGGATCAAGCAACAACCTGCCATAGACCGACTCAAAAAAGCCGGACTTTACCACCTTATTGATAGTGTAAACCATGCCGTTGCTTGCAAATTGAGCCGAAGTAATACCGGAGCCCGCAAAATCACTGCCCAGAACGCCTCGACCGTTGATAAATTCCCCCTCAAGACCGACCAGGTTTTTGGCCAATTTAAAATTGGACGGCCAAACCAGTCCGTCGCAAATATGCGAAGCAATAAAAGTGCTCAGCACCGTCGAGGGCAATTTGTTGAAATCGTCGGTGTATTTGAGCAGGGTGTTGCTCAAATAACTTTTAATGGCAGCAGCGTCGGGTACGAACAAAGTATAAGCGCCGTTTTCGGAGGTCGTGCCTTCGGTGGGACCGTGATAACCTTCCAAATTCAGCGGCAAACCGATGTATTCGGAATTGTATGTTTTGAGATGAACCGAACCGACAGCCGAATCGGGATACATCTTATTGTAATAATACTGCGCATCCACATCGTCGCTGTACAAAATAAACTGGTAAGAACTGTCGGGCAGTTTATGATACAAAAGTTCCTTAAACAAAGCCCAGCCCTGGGCAGTGTTGGAAGGGTCTTTGCCCCGGATGGATATAAGCTCGTCCAGATTGGCAGGGGGCACTATCACCTTGTTGATTTCGTGAACCACCCCGTTTTCTACATAGATATCCGGAGTGATAATTTCTGCTCCCAGCACATTACCATTGGCCGGATTCCAATTCGTCTGAGGATAAAATTCATTGTAATCGGCAGCACTCAGGCCGTTGGCGGTAAAATAATTGTTGGTAAAAATGGGCAGGTAACGGTAATTATGCCAACTTTCGTTGAATGAGCCTGTCGAATGCAGAGTCCAGCGCTTCTGTCCGTCCACTTCTTCTCTGAAAATAGTCTTGTACGAAGGGGTCTGTTTGCGGAACGAACTACCCAACTCCCATTCAGCCGAACTCAACCAGGTATTGCCCAGATTGGCCGCCTCGTAGGCGTTGTAAATCAAACCGTAAGCAACTATGTCTGTTGCCAGGCTCAGGGGAATGTCTTCCACCTTATCGTAGCCGTTTTCCTGCAGCCAGACCTCAAAAGCCTGATCGTTGGGGGCAAAAAAAGTATAATGCCCCGAACCTCGCAGTACTTTAGAATACAAGGTTCTGTCGACCAGTTTAAGGTAGTGGTTGAAATTTCCTTTTTTCTCCAACACTTCGAGAGCGTTTTTTTCGAGCCACGAAGGACGTTGGTAATAATGGTCAAAATTCTTGCTGCAAGATCCCGAAAGAAACAAAATCAAAAGAACGGGTATTATTAAAAGGCTCCGTCCCATTGCGTAGCTTGTAAGGCCCCGGTTGCGGCGTTTTGCGATTTTCATGTTATTTCAGGTTAATACAAAATTGTAATTTTCTGTTTGTCAAGCCATCTCTATGGGCTTATGCTTGTCTGTGGATACGTTTTAATTTCAAGTTTTAAATTCAGGTTTTAAATAAGCATAAATGTAAGCATAAATGATACAATATTATGCAAGAATGAGCGTATTTTGGCATAATTCTACTTTTATTCACGACAAGAAATACCTACATTTGTCTTGTTTCCTTTAGTTAACTGAGTGTGAGTATTTACATTTATGACAAATGTATGATTTTTTGGAATGGTCTGTTGTTTGAATAATGATATTTCTATTCACAAAACTGACCTAATATTTGTTAATCAAACCAATGCCCAACGATAAAAACCCGAAATACATAACTATTTAAATACCCTTCCGATGAAAACCAAAAACATTTTGATTCTTTTTCTTTTGATGCTCCATATCGGTTTGGTTTCGGCCAGAAGCCTGGTCATTGAACTCAAAGACGGCACAAAAATGTATTACCTTGTCTCACTCAATGAAAATCCTTGCCTGGTATTCGACCAAGGCAGTATGAGCATACAATCCGACCGGTTCACCATCTCCGATGTAAATAAGTTTTATATCAGCGAGACCGACGATCCCAATCAACTGAACAATCCCCGGCAGGAAGAGACCTTCAGAAGCACAGGCCTGGCGGCCGAATCGCTCCACATTATCATAGACAACCTGAATTCCGACCAACTACCCAAGATCGGCTTGTTCAGCATAGACGGAAAATCGCTCGAATGTTCTTACCGCTTCAAGGGCAAGGAACTGATATTGGAAACCTCCGGTTTGGCCCGAGGCATTTATCTTTTAAAAATCGACAATAAGAGCCTCAAATTTCAGAAAAAATGAAAAAAAATCTTCTATTGATACTCCTGCTGGGCTTCGGCCTGCAAAGCCCGGCCCAATCGGAACTCTATGTGGTAAAACAAGACCGCAGCTACGAAAGCATCGACTTGAACAACATCGACAGTATCGTGTGGCGTTCAAGTATCTACAGACTATACAAAAACGGCAGCTACAAAACGAATCTTTATTCCAATTTTCAGTATCTCTCGTTCGAAAAGCCGCCCAAACAGATTTTCACTCAGGCCGACGATCTCAGGAACCTGAACTTAAACAACAGTTCGAGCAAATACTGCTGGGAACGAAGCCGGGAATCCGAAAACTTTATCTGCTTTTGGGAAGCCGGACTGGGCAGCGACCCCATCAATGCCGGCAGCAAAAGAGTAGATGTGGACGATCTGCTGGCCAAGGCCGAAATCTACTACGATGTCTACAAGAACCGGATGAAATTTATCATCCCGGGCGAAAGCAGGGCCGATAAATACAAAATGATCATCTATCTCTGGGATAGCGACGAATGGGGAGCCTACGGCGGAGGCAGCAGCGACGTGATCGGTGCCATCTGGGTGAGCACTCATACCTGTCAGCCGGTTGGGGCCACCATTGCCCACGAAATCGGACATGCTTTTCAATACCAGACCTATGCCGACTACCGCAACGGTTGCGGCTGGCGTTACGGCTTCGGCCCCAACGGCTCGGGAGGCAACGGCTTCTGGGAACAATGCGCCAACTGGCAGGCTTACGACATCTATCCCAACGAAAAATTTACCAACTACAATTTTGGCGTTTACCTGGATAATTACCATAAACACATGCTGCACGAAACTCCCCGTTACGCCAATTATTTTATTCAGGATTACTGGGTAATGAAGCACGGAGAAGATTTTATCGGTAAACTCTGGCGGGGCGCCCGTTATCCTGAAGATCCCGTCGAAGCCTACCAAAGGCTTACCGGCATAGATCAGACCGCTTTCAACGACGAAATGTACGATTGTGCCGCCCGTCTGGTCACCTGGGACATCGATAAAATCCGCGATTACGGCAAAAATTACATTGGCCGTCAAAGCGTCAACATGACACGCGATTCCCTTAATTACTGGCAAATCAATCCCGAACGTTGCCTCGAAAACTACGGTTACAACGTAATACGGCTCAACGTTCCCCAGGCGGGCAAAGAGGTCAAAGCTCACTTTGTCGGTCTGGCCGGGGCAGACGGTTATCGCAAACTCAATGTGGACAAGGCCGGATGGCGTTACGGTTTTGTGGCTCTCAAGGAAAACAACGGCCGGGTGTATTCCGATATGTTCAACCAGGCTGATGATACGGCACATTTTGCGATTCCCGATAGCTGCTCCATGCTCTGGATGGTTGTCACAGGTGCTCCCACCACCCACTGGCGTCATGCCTGGGACGACGACGACAGCAACGACGAACATTGGCCTTACAAAGTAAAATTTGAACAGACCAACCTGTACGGCCAATACGACTTCTCCGGAGATTACCAGCGTTACGACACTACACTGTATTACGAGGTAGAATTGCCTTACTCCTCCAATTCTTACCTGTCAACCCCCTTAAGCATCAATATCGATCCGGTTTGCATGGCCTTGGGAGTGACCGGAACACAACTCAGAACGGAACTGGGCAATAAACTCCGCTTTGTAGGCTTCAACGCCAACGGTACTATTGCCGGCAACTATACAGCCAATGGCTACGGACATTGGTTCTCGGCAGAAGGCAACGTGATCAATTGGGGTGCAGGCAGTTATGTTTATTCCGAGTATCAGGAGAACAGTTATACCTTCAACATAGGACAATATCCCGGCCGTTGCCCCAAGGGAAGCAAGTACACCATACGTCAGGGTTTCCGCTATCAAGCGCCCGACAACAAAACTTACCAGGTGAAGCTGGTGTTTACTATTACCATGATCTGATTCAGATCAAACGGCGAACTATCTTTTCCCGGCAGCAAGCCCGATGAGAGCTTGCTGCTTTTTTTGCAGTGCTGCCCGCCTGGCCTAAAACACGTTAAATATCACAAATAATTAACAAACAGTTGCTTGCTGCTGAGAATTATACATACATTCGCTGAAGTAAATCAGGCTCAGTCGTTTCCAAAAGGAAATTAACTTCGGCTCGTTCTCTAAACCCATTTATCACAGACTTCAATGAATAAAAAATTATGCTTAACAGCCTTGCTGGCTCTTCTGATGCTGTCAGGCTTCAACAACAGAATGTACGGACAGTACCCCGTAGTTCCCGATACCACCAGGGCCAGAGGTTTGGCCCAAGACGCTGAAATCAAACGTCTTTCCGATTCGGCCTGGCAAAAAGCTCTGCCTATAGTGCTGGCCGAGGCCGAAGCCGGCCGGCCCTATGTACCCTGGGCTTCTCGTCCCGAACACCTGACCAAAGCCGCCATCCCCGCCTTTCCCGGAGCGGTCGGGCCCGGAGCTTATACTGCCGGTGGACGCGGTGGGCGGGTAATCACTGTAACCAACCTCAACGACTCGGGCGAAGGCTCTTTTCGTTGGGCCTGTGAACAAGGCGGAGCCCGCATCATTGTATTCAACGTATCCGGCGTTATTCATCTGAAATCGCCCATACACGTCAGGGCTCCTTACCTGACCATAGCCGGACAAAGCGCGCCGGGCGACGGCGTCTGCATTGCCGGAGAAACCTTCGAAATCGACACCCACGACGTTATCATTCGCCATATGCGCTTCCGCAGAGGCTCTACCGACGTCTATTACCGCAACGATGCACTGGGCGGCAATCCCGTAGGCAATATTATCCTCGATCATTGCTCGGGTTCCTGGGGACTGGACGAAGTTATTTCCATCTATCGCCATATGTATAATCGCGATTCAACCGGCATAGGCACCAAAATGCCCACCGTCAACATGACCATACAAAACTCCATATTTGCCGAAGGACTCGACACCTACAACCACGCCTTCGGCGGCACCCTGGGCGGCAACGAATGCCTGGTGGTACGCAATCTTTTTGCTTCCAACGTCGGACGCAACCCCTCCATCAGCAGCAGTGCCTTCAACTACATCAACAACGTCGTTTTCAATTATTGGAATCGCACTGCCGACGGCATCGGTGCTTACGGCAGGCTCAACGTTATCAACAATTACTATAAACCCGGCCCCATCACTCCCAAAGGAAAAGCCATCGAACACCGGGTGGTCAAACTCGAGACAAGCACCGACAACCTAAAACGTATGATGAATATTAGTCAGGACGAACAAGTTCCGGCTCCCGACCAACCCGATCGCACTCCCAGACGTGGACATATCTATGTGGAAGGTAATTACGTCGACGGCAACCCCATTGTCAGTCGCGACAACTGGGAAGGAGGCGTTCAGCTGAGTGATAGTTCAGCTACCGGCCCTTACACCGCCATGCTGAGGGCAAAAGAACCCGCTCCCCTGCCCAATTTTTCCGAAAAGGACATCATGACTGCCGAAGCGGCCTTTAGGTTTGTTATGGAAAAAGTGGGAGCCACTTTGCCCAAACGCGATGCCGTGGACGAACGTATCATCAAAACAGTGATTACCGGCCAGGCTATTTTAGCTCCCGATGCCGAAGAATTCGAAACACCTTACGTCAAGCGCCGGCTGCCCGCCGACTCCTACAAAAGCGGTATCATCACCCATATCCAGCAAGTAGGCGGATTACCCGAATACAAGGGAGAACCTTACCTTGACAGCGATATGGACGGAATGCCCGACGCCTGGGAAAAAGCCAATAAACTCAATCCCAACGATCCTTCGGACGCAATATTGGATTGCAACGGCGACGGCTACACCAACATCGAGAAATACCTGAACGGCATAGATACCCGCAAAAAAGTCGATTGGACCAAGCCCGGCAACAATCGCGACACCCTCGACGGCAAAAGCAGTCTGATGGACCGGGCAAGCAACAACAGCAATATTGTGGTTATTGTACTAATTGCAATCATGCTTGCCTTGCTGCTTTTCCGGCGTAAAAAAGCCCGCGGTTACAGTTACAGCTGCCACAAAAGCCCGGAACAGAATAAGTAATCAGGGTTTCACAATATGCACCACCAGAGTGGCCGCCGAAATCAAAAGAGAAACCAGCGAAGCTACTCCCAACGCAAGCGGTGAACTCAGACCTGAGGCCCATTTGCCCGTGCGTGTGGGATGCACATAGAGTACGTCGTTCTGCTCCAGGTAATAGGCGGGAGAATTGACAATACTTTTGTCGTTCAGATGCAGGGTGTAAAAAATCAATTGCCCGTCGGCGGCTTCGCGCAACACCTTGATAGTGCCGTGTTTGGTATTTATGGTCTTATAACCGGCCAGAGCCAAAGCTTCGAAAACGGTAATCTGCTGTTGAGGCACCGGGTATTGCCCGGGGCGTTCCACCAGGCCCAACACACTTATACGGTAATTGGCGATCGTCACTTTGGGGCTGAACAGGCTTGAAACGACGGCCGGGTCCGCCCCGGATCTTCCCGAAGAAGCCAAACCCAGACTTTCCGAAGAAACTCCGCTCGTGCTTTCCGAAGAAACCTCGACCGCGCTTTCCGAAGAAGCCGCACCTGCGCCTCCCGGAGATTCGTGCACCGTTTTGAGCCAGGCCGAAGAAAAATGCACCGTCCGGGATTTCACCGCCAGCAAGTCTTCTAGAGCCCGGGTGGTCATGCCCAACACCTGCAGCTTTTCGAAGCCGGGCAACACAAGGCTGCCGTCGTCCTCTACCCCGGCTGTATAACTGTACGATACCAGTGCGTGTTGCAGGTCGATCTTCAATTGATCTCCCTTTTTTATTCCGGGGACGTATTGTCGCAAATCCACAGCTTGCTGCGTTTGCCCGGAAAACGATGCCGGCTCTCTACTGCTGCCGCAAGCAGTCAACAATAAACAAGCGGTCAACAATAAAAACGGCGATAGTAAACTGTTTGTAAGCGGTTCCTTTCCGGCAAACAACGAGTTCGGTCTATTCTTTTTAATAATCATACAACAAGCTTCTGAATAAACGGACCAAGAACAGCTATGACGTCTTATTCTTAAACAAATACCGTGTCTTATTCTCAAACAATTAAATTACGACCACCCCTTGCGTCGTATCTTAATGCGAATAGCGTTGGGCAAAGGTTTTTCGCAGACCAAAGCCAGGTAACCTCCACCGCCGGCTCCCGCCATCTTCCAAGCCAATGCCTGGTCGCGGTAATGATCGATGACTTCCGCCACGCCCGGAGCCATCATGGCCGGGAACATGGCTGTCTGGGCATGGAACGATGCCAGATAAGAGGAAGCAAAAGTCTTCAAATCGCGTTGCATAATGGCATTCCAGCAAACATCGGCGGCGGCGGCCAGTGCTTCGACGCCTTCCTTGTCGATCCGGGAGCCTTCCAACACATTCAGACCTTGCTTGCGCGGCCAAAGCAAGACCATATAAATATGCTCCTCGAGCCAGCTTAAAATTGCCTCATCGTGGCAGGATTCTATCTTTTCGGGCCAATAATTGTTGTCGTAATAATGCCGGTTCAGGCCGGGCATACAGATACCGATGGAATCCTGCGCTCCCGAAATTTCCCGGCGTCCGGGCTCGTTTTCGTAACGGAACAATATTTCGGCCAGCTTCTCGGGATGCTCGTTGGGCAATTCGTAAGGCCATATACGGCGCGCCGCGTTGCGGGTAGAAGTAGACATGCCGCAACGTTCCAAAAAATCTACCGTAGGTTCCAGCGAAATAGTCAAGGCCCAACCCGGAGCAAATTTCGAAACGTAGGGTTGATCTATCCAGGTACCGGCCAAATCGAGCCTGTAGGGCAGATTGCAATGATTCCCGCTGCGCAGTGCAGTGGTAGAACGAGCAGGCAAACCCGATTCGGGTATGCGTTGCAACACTTTATATTCTATGCCCAGCTCCCGACACAAAGCCGCCTTCGCCGGCGAATGCCCGTCTTCGTTCACAATAAAAATATCGGCCCCGAATTGCCTCAGGTCTTCTTCAAAATCCATCAGCCCGCCGCCCTTGTTTATCCAGGCATCTTTTACATAACGCACAGCCTTTACCATGTAAAGGCGCTCCGAGTCGGAATTGATGGTATGACGTCCTTTGAGTTCAAAAACGGTGGCGTCCGAGCCTATGCCTACGTAAAGATCTCCATATTGGGCAGCTTCCTTGAAAAAAGCCACGTGGCCGCTGTGCAACATATCGTAGCAGCCCGACACAAAAACTTTCTTATTCATCGGTAATAGTCTAATCGGCCCGCAAGATAGTCATTTTAATGATTTTTTCAGTATTGTGTTTTTCGTTTTAAGATAATGCAGCGGATCGCCGGGATCCTCCAAAGCTATTTCTTCACCCCAAGTATTCAGTTGGCGGGCAAGATCAACTAAATACTTCTCCGAATCGGGGCCGGGGATAAATTTATTTTCGTACAAAGAATAGGCTTTTTGGCAGCTTTCGGGTGTAACATTGAGCATCATTACGTTAGCTCCTGCCATCAGGGCATCGCGCAAAGGTTCCGTATCCGGCAGACCCACCGACTGCAAGGCCGTCGACGCCACTATATTGATATCGGGCATCAAGCAACGCAGCAGGGCAATCATGCGTAAACTAAGCAAATAACGCTCCTTTACAGTCAGGAGTTGATGCCGGTAGGCAAACAAAGGAGTGGCGTGATGTTCCAGGTAAGGGCCCATGCCCACCATATCTACCTCCCAGGCTTTAAAAAACAGGAGATCGGCTGCCAGGTCCCGGAGCGTTTGAAAAGGCAGGCCTATCATAACACCGGTGCCGGTCTGGAAACCGGCCTCACGTAAGGCTTCCAGACTTCGCAGTCGGGCTCCCAAGGTATAGGCGCTGCCCGGAGGGTGAATTTTGCGGTATAGTTCCGGATTGCTTGTTTCAATACGCAGCAGGTAACGGTCGGCCCCTGCCTGTTTCCAGTCGCGGTATGTGGCGGTGGGTTGCTCGCCCAAAGAGAGCACAATTCGAAAATCCTCCCCTCCCTCCCGTCTCAACTGTTCCACCAGACGGATAACGGCGCGGGTAAAGGTTTTATCGCTGCGCTCTCCGGCCTGCAAAACAATGTTGCGATAGCCCCGGCTTTTGGCCCGGCGCAAAACCTCCATCGCAACTTCAGGCTGCAGACTGTAACGCTCAATCTCTCGATTGCTGCGCCGAACACCGCAATAAAGGCAATCTCTGCTACATACATTCGACAATTCCAGCAAAAAACGCAGATGCAAACGGGGACCCGGATGCTCGATTTTGACAGCATAGGCCCGGTCGAACAATTGCCGGTCTTTTTCGACAGAACCCGGCTCCAGCCAATAGGCCAATTCTTCTTCCGAAGGAGGATGGTTGGTAAAAAACGAAACCGGAGTATCCATAAACCGCAGATTCAGAGCTTAACAAAAGGGCTGATCACCCGATCAAAAATACCGTTCATCCAGGCAATGGCCAGGCCGTAGTTGCTCAGGGGAACCCCGGCAGCCATAGCTTCGGCCAGACCGGCCCTGACTTGCCGGGGAGTACTCATACATGCTCCGCACTGAATCACCATAGCGTAAGAGGCCATGGGGTGAAGGGCTTTGTTGTTGGCCGGACACAATTCGATTTCAAGTTGTTTGCCCGTGTAGCGGCGTATCCAGGCGGGCAGCTTCACCCGGCCTATGTCCTGGCAACTGGGTAAATGAGTGCAGGCCTCCCGAATAAGCACGCGATCTCCGTCCTGTAGTTTATCCAGGTAGGGGGTTCCCTTAATATAATCTTCGAAGGGACCTCGCAATCGCGCAAAGGCAATGCTGAAACTGCTCAGGGAAATATCAGGCGGCAATAGTTTGTTTACCTGATCAAAGACGCTGCTGTCGGTAATAACCAGGGCAGGCCTTGCACCACTACTGTTCAAATAGTCCTCAAGCTGAGTTTCTTTGAGCACCACACAAAAAGCCTCGTTTTCCAACAAATCGCGTATGGCCATCACCTGGGGCAGGATCAGCCGCCCTTTGGGCGCTCCCCGGTCGATGGGTGTTACCAACAGCACCATATCGCCCCTGCTCACTATGCCTTTAAACAGCGAATCCGACTGCGTAGAGCTTTCAGGGAGCAATTGCCTTATTGTCTTTAATAGTGCCGGCAAGTAGTTTTCCGGATACAAGGCACTGAATTCCAACACCGGAATACTATCCTCGACGGCAGGCAGTACAGCCCGGTTCAGAGCTTGCACATCGGATTTGTTGTGCAGCAGCAAACAGGGAATTCCCAGATGGCGGCAACGCTCCAGCAACAGGAGTTCAGGTTCTTCCAACTTGTTTTCGCTGAAAAGGATCAAAGCAAGATCCATTTCCGACAAGACTTCGAGGCTTTTGTCCACCCTTTGCCGGCCCAACTCCGTCGAATCGTCCGTACCGGCCGTGTCTATAAGCACACAGGGACCCAGCCCGCCCAATTCCATAGATTTGCGCACCGGGTCGGTGGTGGTTCCGGGTACGGCCGACACTATGGCTTGTTTTCGGCCGGTCAGGGCATTGATAACGGAACTTTTGCCCACATTCATCCGGCCAAAGATTCCGATATGAGGTTTCAGGTCGTTTCCGGGGATAATAGCCATATCCAGAGCTTTGAACTTAAAAATAACAATCGCGTTGTCCCGACTTCAACAGCTCCAGTTTTTGTTCCAGCTTCTTTTTTACGGGACCTTCGTCCATCCGGGCCATCTCCCGCTCTATCAGCTCCCAGCCTTTGCGGGAAGTGTGTTCGGGCGCGTAATCCAACAGGTACTCAGCCAGGGTAAGTATGGCATTGGGGGTGCAATAGCGCTTGATAAAGCCCGGCACCGAAAACTCCATAAAATGTTCGCCCGTTCTGCCCATACGGTAACAGGAGGTACAAAAAGAAGGAATCATATCCATGCTTATCAATTCATCGATAATATCGTTGAGCGGGCGGTCGTCGTTTATAAGGAACTGACCCCGGCGCAGGTCTTTATGCCGGTTCTGCGCTTCGGCATAAGCTCCGATTTCTATTTTGGTACCTCCGTCTATCTGCGACACCCCGAATTGAATCAGTTCATCGCGCAAAGCCGCCGGTTCGCGGGCGGTTAGAATCAGCCCGGTATAAGGCACTGCCAGGCGAAGAATAGACACCAAACGGACGAAATCACTGTCGGACACAAAATAACGACCATCTACCTGACGGGCCGAGGCATCCTTAATCCTGGGGAAAGAAATAGTATGCGGGCCTACCTTGTAGCAAGCTTCCAGGTGGTTGGTATGCCTGAGCAGGCCCAGAACCTCGAATTTCCAATCGTAAAGCCCAAAGAGCGCACCTATGCCCACATCGTCTATACCGGCCTCCTGCGCACGGTCCAGGGCCGTGAGGCGATAAGCGTAATCGGCCTTATGCCCCCGGTGATACAAGGAATAAGCCTGAGGATCGTAGGTTTCTTGAAAAATCTGATAAGTACCTATACCCGCAGTTTTTACCACACGAAAACCTTCTATGTCCAAAGGAGCGGCATTGATATTGACCCGCCTTATCTCGCCCCGGCCTTTTTTTACGCCGTAAGCCAACTTCACGGTATGGGCTATGTAATGCGCATCGTAATCGGGGTGCTCGCCATAGACCAAAATCAGGCGCTTTTGTCCCTGATCTTCGAGGCTTGCTATTTCCTGAACGATTTCTTCGTCGCTCAGGGTTTTACGCACAGCCTCGCGATTGGAAGCCCTGAAACCGCAATACACGCAATCGTTTATACATTTATTGCCGATGTACAGAGGAGCAAACAATACGATTCGATTACCGTAAATTTCGCGTTTGAGTTGCCGGGCACCCTCTTTGATTTCTTCGATCAACTCGGGATCTTCGGCGTTTAACAGCAAGGCGGTTTCCTGCATACTGAGGCGTTCGCGGGAAAGCGAGCGTGCTATCGTGTCGCGTACCGCCCGGGCGTCGGGTCTGGCATTTTGCAGGCAAGCACGTATCTCGTCCGGATCGATAAAAGGCTGCATCCTTCGATCCGGAATGGCATATTTTTGGGGATTAAACATCATTAGGCATTTGGGGTATCAAAGATACAACTCCAAAACCGAAAACGACTTTTTTTTATGAATTAAATCTACAGGCTGCGGCGGTACCAGTCGAGTATTCTGTCCAAACCTTCGGAAATATCCACCCGGTGTTGCCAGCCGAGTTTATGCAACTTGTTCACATCGCAAAGTTTACGCATGGTGCCGTCGGGTTTGGAAGCATCGAAACTTATCTTGCCGGTATAGCCTGTTTTTTCTGCAATCATAGTAGCCAGAGCGGCTATACTGATTTCTTTGCCCGTACCTATGTTGATGTGGCAATTGCGCACTTCGTCCGAAGTATCTTTGGGTCGCAGGTCTTCGAAATCGACCCTTTCCATAATAAAGACACAGGCATCGGCCATGTCTTCGCTCCAGAGGAATTCCCTCAAGGGTTTTCCCGTGCCCCAAAGCTCCAGGCGATCGGGGTAAATACCGTACTTTTGCAGCAAAACCTTAATCTCTGGCAAAGGAGCCTTGCCATCGAGGCCTTCTACCGGACGGCTGTCCAGATCGCGGCGCAAAAGGGTTTCGTCGCCCCTGAGCAGGCTATCTGCCAAAAAAATCTTGCGGACCATAGCCGGCAACACATGGCTGCGTTCCAGGTCAAAATTATCGTTAGGGCCGTAGAGATTGGTAGGCATCACCGCAATAAAATTGGTGCCGTATTGCAGGTTGAAACTTTCACAAAGCTTAAGTCCGGCAATCTTGGCAATGGCATAGGGTTCGTTGGTGTATTCCAGAGGACCGGTCAACAAGGCTTCCTCGCGGATGGGCTGGGCCGCATCGCGGGGATATATGCAGGTACTGCCCAAAAACAACAATTTTTTGACCTTGTGACGATAGGCTGCTCCTATAATGTTTTGCTGGATTTGCAGGTTGCGGTAGATGAAGTCGGCCCTGTACACATTGTTGGCCTGAATGCCGCCCACATGAGCGGCCGCCAACACCACGTATTCCGGCTGTTCGGCTGCAAAAAAAGCCTCCACCGCAGGGCCTTCCATCAAATCGAGCTCAGCGTGGCTTCGTCCCAGCAAGCGGGTATAGCCTTTGGATAAAAGATTGTTCCAGATGGCCGAGCCTACCAGTCCCCGGTGGCCGGCAACGTAGATCTTACTGTGTTTTTCCATACTATTCCGGTCAATCCAACTGCGATTTGAGATAGAGTTTTTTTACAAAGCGCATGTCGTGCTTTACCATCAGCTTCACCAGGTCTTCGAAAGATGTCCGGGTGGGATTCCAGCCCAAGAGTTTTTTCGCTTTGGAAGGATCGCCCATCAATTGTTCCACTTCGGCGGGACGGAAATACTTGGGATCAACTTCGACCAGCACTTTGCCGGATGTAATGTCGATACCCTTTTCCTCTACACCCTCGCCTTCCCAGCGCAACGATATGCCTGCTTCTTCGAAAGCCAGCGTACAAAATTCCCTCACGGTATGCATCTGCCCCGTGGCAATAACAAAATCCTCGGGCGTATGATGTTGCAGCATCAGCCACATACACTCCACATAATCTTTGGCATAACCCCAATCCCTGCGGGCTGATAAATTACCCAGATAGAGCTTGTCCTGATGTCCCTGGGCAATGCGGGCGGCAGCCAGCGTGATCTTGCGGGTAACAAAAGTCTCCCCCCGCCTTTCGCTCTCGTGGTTGAACAAAATACCGTTCACGGCAAACATACCATAGGCTTCGCGGTAATTTTTGGTAATCCAAAAGCCGTATTGCTTGGCCACCCCGTAAGGACTGCGGGGATAGAAAGGTGTGGTTTCTTTTTGCGGCACTTCCTGCACCAGGCCGTAAAGCTCCGAAGTGGAAGCCTGGTAAATGCGGGTGTTTTTTTCCAGACCCAGGATACGGACAGCCTCCAGTAGACGCAAGGTACCTACGGCATCGGATTCGGCCGTGTATTCCGGCACATCGAAACTGACCTTGACGTGCGACTGGGCCGCCAGATTGTAAATTTCGTCCGGTTTAACGGTCTGAATCACCCGAATGAGCGAACTCGAATCGGTCATATCGGCGTAATGCAGATTGATGAGCCGTTTGCGTTTCATGTCGCGTACCCATTCATCGAGGTAAAGATGTTCGATACGACCGGTATTGAAAGAGGAGCTGCGGCGAATGGTGCCGTGTACTTCGTAATTCTTTTCGAGCAGGAATTCGGCCAGAAAAGACCCGTCCTGACCGGTAATACCGGTAATCAAAGCTACTTTCGTCATAGTGTCTGAGTTAAAATATTTTTGGTTTTAAAACGAGTTGTTTTTGAAAATCTTAGTTTTAAAATCGCTTGGGCAAAACCGCCCCGGCTTACTTTTCAGTTTTTTGTGGCAATGGTTCAGCTTGATCTTCGGGCAGCAAGGGTTTGGAAGCGTCGATGCGTGTAAAAAGCAAAGCACTGATTACCAACATGCCGGCGATCACAAACAAGGGGAAATTGTAATTACCCGTGCCCGAGACCAGATAGCCAAAAATAGTGGCACAAACAAAACCGCCGATGTTGCCGGCTGTGTTCATGGCACCCGATATGGCTCCGGCGTATTGCTTACCGATGTCCAGACAAATAGCCCAGGCACTGGGCAACATCAGGTCGATCACCCCGAAACAGAGCGAAAGGAAAATAAACACCTGCATCTTGCCCGGAATAAAGGCAGCCAAAAACATAAACACCGCCGAAGCCGCCAAACCGCCTACCCCCAAGAGGCGACGGCCTTTTTTGAGCCCGTACTTTTTCGAAAAACGATCGCTCAGGTAGCCGCCGGTAATATTGCCGGCCACACTCATCAAAAAGGGCACGGCTACGGCGTAGGTGAGAGCAGCCTTTGAAAAGCCCCGGCCTTCTTCCATAAAAGTGGGGAACCACGAAAAGAAAAACCAGCTGCCCCAGGCGTAAAAGAAATACATGGCGAGGATCAGCCAGAATTGTTTACTGTGCAGTATAGCCCCCCAAGGCACTTTTTGTTTAGCTACTTCCACTTTAGGTTTATCGTCGAGCTCGGCCAGTTCGGCAGGAGTGATGCCCTTTTTGTCGGCGGGATTATCGCGAAACCACCAATACCAGGCAATCACCCAGACCACACCCAAAGCTCCCAGAATATAGAAGGCCTCGCGCCAGCCCAGGTGCACAATGACAGGAATCACAATAAAGGGAGTCAAGGCCCCTCCCACCCGGCTGGCCGCCCAGATATAGCCCTGAGCTCTGGCGTTTTCGGATTTAGGAAACCAACGCCCTATGGCTCCGGTCATACAAGGATAAGCTCCGGCCTCCCCGATACCAAAGGCAAAACGGATAAACAACAGCGAAATAAAGCCGCCGGCCATCCCCGTCAAACCGGTAAACACCGACCACCAAAGCACAATAACGGCCAACACCTTGCGCTGACCTTTGCGGTCGCCCAACAGACCCAGAGGGAGTTGCAAAAGTCCGTAGGATATGATAAAGGCACTCAGCACCCAACCCCATTGCTTGTGAGTCAGTCCCAGGTCGGCCATAATACTGGTGCCCGCCACCGAAATATTGATGCGGTCGAGGAAAGTAATCACTCCTATAAAGACCAGAAAAATCAGCAGAATATTCCTTTTTTTCATGGCTTCTTATCCGATAAGTTTTTTAAGACCCAACACTCCAAGGAGAGGACTGGATAAAACGGTTTTGCCGGTTTCGGCTGCCAATTTTTCTTCCATGCGGGCCATAGATCCCTGGGCCAACACGATTACATCTACCTTGGGGGCCACCGTTTTGGAAGCTTCCAAAATAAGCTCGTCGTGCTTTTGGGGATTGCCGCCCATGGCAGCCTGAAAAGCCCCTTTGGCCAGGCCGTCTACCAACTCAATCTTTTTGCCCTGTTGGGCTGCCAAACGTTCGAGCAAGTCTGCTGTGGGCTGCAAAGTAGTGGGCAGAGTTGCCAGTACGCCAATGCGGGCAGAGAGGCTTATAGCTTTGAGGGCCATTTGCTCATCGATGCGAATCAGGGGCACGGGCATAAAAAACCGGGCCGTATCGGCCACATCACCCACCGAAGAGCAGGTATTGAAAATATAGTCGGCACCGGCATCCACGGCTGCGTAATAGCAGGCCAGCATACGGCGCTTAACGGCAGGCGTCACCCTACCTTCGGCAATGACTTCCTGAATCAGGCTGTCGTCGGCAATGTGGTTCAACTTCACCTGAGGCAGGTGTTCTTTAAACAAAGCCGTAATAGGCTCAATTAATGCAGTGGCCGTATGAACGGCAAAAACTCTGGTCATATGTGTTTTATTTTTTAGTGAATTGATGTATCGAATTATTCTTTATCCAAATATTCCGGCCTTCCCGGCGTAAAGATCTCGATGATTTCCGATTCCTCCAGTGCCACCGAACCGTGGGGTTCGTTGGAACCGAACAAATAGCCATGCCCGGGCAACAGAATATGTTCATTGCCCTCGGCATCAAAAAACAGCAACTTACCCCGCAGCACATAGCCGCTCTGAATGGCGTGGTGCGTATGCAGGTCTACACGAGCGCCTTCTTTTTCGAAAAAGTGACAAAGCATGTTTTCGGCGTTGTAAACCAAGGTAGAACGAAAAATGCCCGGACGTATCTCTACGGGCTTGTGTTCACCCAGTTTACAATAGGAGCGTTGCACGTTAACCCTGAGAGCCCGGCGTTCGCGAATGGTCGCCAGCAATGCATCCCAGCCCTTCAGGAACTGATTGCGAAAACGAACCACCGGCGCGAAATGGTGAAATTCTTCGGGCTTTAATCCCTTTTCGTCGTAGGCACGGGCAAAGGTCGGCAACTTAGCTTTGAGTTCATCAATAAGTTTCTGTGGTACCGGCGCATCGATGCGCGATTCCAAAGCCGGAGGGTTCTGCTCCAACTCCAGAGCTGTTCCGGCCCAGTTGAGCGTTATATGCAAATCACCGCCCACAAATTCGGTAAAATGCCGGGTACCACGGGCACCTCCGCCGAGTAAAATACCCGGTAAGTTTCGCTCCTTCATCAGGCGGTATTGTTTTTTGGCTACGGCACAGCCGGCAATGTACATCGCTTCGCTACTGACTTCCACGCCCAGGGCTTCGGCCTCGGCTTTGAGTTCCTCGTCGAGGATGCCCGAAATATGGGTTACAAAAAAGGCGGGAGAAAAACCCGATTCTTCGGAAGCCCGTTTGTATACCTCGCAGGCAGCCAGGGCCTGGGCTATGCCCATAATTTCGGTGGCGATCACCGGTTTGTTCAACCTGACCAGGCAATCGATGGCCACAAGACCCGAAGGAATCACGGGAATTTTGGCTATAGCGTTGGGAATAAGAGCAAAATCGGCAAGGGCTTCGGCCACAATAGCCGCAGCATCTTCTTCGAAACGGGGATCCATTTGTATGGACACCAAACCTTCTTTGCCTTTGGTGGCTTCGAAATG
>ENA-UPXM01001198-UPXM01001198.1-activated-sludge-metagenome-genome-assembly--contig:-NODE-1198-length-34539-cov-7.587374_pt1 | contig 34539 bp, 30 predicted proteins | sample MGYA00238178_ERZ772708 | MGnify/ENA primary metagenome ERZ772708 (study PRJEB29002, sample SAMN05720212) | activated sludge metagenome | isolation source: anaerobic digester from wastewater... | reverse complement strand
AGGGCTACAAAGCTCATCTGATAGGAATGCAGGGATTTGGTAATCTTTATGCTGCAAAAGAAGCTCTGGATTTTTACAGTGTATTTGAGTTTCTTGAAAGAACAGTCCCTTCTGATTATGTTCTTTTTGGAAGCTGCCTAGGTGCCGTAATTGCTGCATCATTTTCAATTAAGACCGAAAAAAACCCTTCAAAGCTCATTCTCTCATCACCACTGTTGCTCGACAGAGATAGTTCATATGGTTCTTTGGGAATAGATGAGCTTAATCTCCGTCGGGATATAAGAGTCAAGATGTACAAGGATCCGTATATAAATAAGAGCTTTGAAAAGCCTCAGATAAAGAAAGTTATAAAGGAAACCGAATTTATACTCGATAATACTGACAGGCTAAACATGCCGGTATATGTGCTTAAGACGTCTAGAGACACTTTTCTTAATGATCAGGCGGTAAATAAGATTAAAAAGTGCAAAAATATAAAAGTATCAAGCATAAAGTCTGAAGACAGGATGCTTTTTTATAACCCTGTGTCTTATGAACAGGCACAGACAGAGTTAGAACACATACTCTCTGAATAAGCTTAACCTATATTTAATACAAACAGGATGAAAAAAATCCAAAAAGTGTTAAAATATATAAAAAACGGAGGAGAGTTGTTTATGAAAAAAAAACTTTTAAAAAATGCTTATATTATAATATCAGCTGATTTTCCGGTTCAAAAAGCTGACATACTTATATCTGAAAATGAAATTCTACAGGTTTTTCCTAACGGGTACAACGAAAAGAACTTTCAAGAAATTGAAGTATGGGATATGAGTGGTAAACTTATAACACCAGGTTTTATAAATTCTCATTCACATGTGGCAATGACACTTTTTAGAGGTGTCGCCGACGATATGAACTTTAAAGAATGGTTTTTTGACAATATGCTCCCAAGAGAAGAGCTTCTTGATGATGAATCTGTCTATTATGCCAGCATGCTTGCACTTATGGAGATGTCCGCAAAAGGTATAACTTTTTCTGCTGATATGTACTTCTTTACAAACAGTATATGCAAAGCTTTTTCAGATATCGGTATGAGAGGCTGTATAAGCAGGGGGCTGTCCTTTGACGATCAGAAAGGCTGGGACAGGCGTCTTGATGAAACGATGGATACATATAATAGGTATAACGGATATAAAAACCTTTTAGAAGTGGGTTTTGGACCACATGCTCCGTATACTGTTCCTATGGAAAGACTGGCTGAAGTTGCAGTTCTGGCGAAGAAGCTGGGAGCATCAGTACAGATGCATATTTATGAATCAGCCTGGGAAAAAGAAAGTTATACATTTAATGACCTTGATAAAACCGGCATTTTTGATACAAAACTTATTGCAGCACATTGTGTTCAGGTTGATACGCAGGATATCAAAACTCTTGCGGCCAAAAACGTAACGGTTGTCCATAATCCCTGCAGCAATCTGAAATTAGGCAACGGTACGGCTCCGGTGATTGCCATGCTTGATGAGAACGTTAATGTAACGATAGGTACCGATGGTGCCGCAAGCAATAACTCGTTGGATATACTTGGCGAGATGAAGATAATGGCGCTTTCACAGAAATCAAAGTACTCGCCTTCACAGGTAAAGATAAATGATGTGCTTAGGATGGCCTGGGAAAACGGCGGGTATGCTTTCGGAAAAAAGATGGGAAGGATAGAACCAGGATATTATGCTGATCTGGTGGTTTTTGATATTTCAAAACCTTCTTTTTATCCAACTGATCTTCAGAGGTTGAAATCCCATATTGTATACTCAACCGGCTCGGATTCAGTTTTTGCAACAATGGTAAACGGAGAATGGATATATTACAACGGCACTTATCCGTTAATTAAGGAGAGTGATATTTACGAAAAGTTCCAGAAATCATTTATCCGTATTGAAAGTACTTTTAACGGTAACTCTGTTATTCCCGGTAATTAGTATTGCAAAAGGATTTGAAGATTATATAGAGTTCAGTCCCATAAACTATACTGTGACATCAAGAGAGATTTCCAGGTCAGGCAAGCTTATAGAAACAGATCTTCCGGAAAAGTGCAGTATAGTTTCGCTTAAAGCTTCCAGGGATGGTTTTGACTATGATCTATATATTGTAAAATTTGACAGTCTTATAGATCTTACCGGTTTTTGGTATCGTTTTATATCCGATTACTCTACTAATCTTAAATCAGCGACTTCTGCCCTGCCACTGATTTACGGTAAGGTAGACATAACTTATAAAGAAAAGATTTATGCCTGCTGGTTTACCGGAATAGAACAGATCATGTTCCTTGTAGTCGGGACGGACAAACCTTCTATCGACGATCTAAGATATAAGCTGAGCAATTACAGGTAAGATGGAAAGGTACAATAAGCTCAGTACATATCTGAAGAGTTTATACGGGCAGCGTGTTCAGAGAATATCAATTGATGCGGGATTTTCTTGTCCAAACAGAAGCGGTGAAAAAGGAAAGGAAGGCTGTTTTTTCTGTGATGCCACGGGAAGCGGCTTTGCCTCTTTCGGTTCAGGCTACTCAATACAGCAGCAGGTAAGTCTTATGATTGAAAAGTATTCAAACCGTGCTGAGAAGTTCATACTCTACTTTCAGTCCAATACGAATACATATGCTCCCGTTTCAAAACTTAAAGAGATATATGACAGCGGACTTTGCGATGACAGAATAGTAATTCTTGATATTTCCACACGTCCGGACTGCGTCAAAGATGAGGTGCTTGAGCTTGTATCTTCGTATAAAGACAGGTACGGGGTATTTATAGAGTATGGGGCTGAGAGTGTAAACCCTAATACTCTTAAACGCTTCAACCGCCGTCATACGTATGCCGAGTATATTGATGCGGTTATCAGAAGCAAGAAAAAAGGTCTTGATGTAGTAACACATTTTATAGTGGACTTTCCATGTGACAGTTATGATGATGTGATAGAAATGGCCAAGTCAAGTTCGGCACTGGGCATTAGCGGTGTGAAGCTGCATTCTCTTTACTACCTTGAAAATACAGAACTTGGACGTATGTATAAACAAAAAGAAATATCTCCGGTAAGCTTTGAAGAGTATATAGACCGTCTTATACTATTTTTGGAGTATCTTGATCCGGCTATAGTTGTGCACCGTCTGGTTTCAGAACCTCCCAGCGAAGGAGTTATGCATGGAAATTGGGGAATGAAAAAACTGGAGCTTTTCAATTACGTGGAAAAAGAGTTGGAGAGAAGAAATACTTATCAGGGAAAATACTATAATTATTTAAACAGATAATCAGGTTGGAGTGTCTGACCGCAGGCAGAGAAAGTCTGTCCTGAGGAAAGTCCGGACTCATAGGGCAGGACGCCAGTTAACGACTGGGAGAAGTGATTCTCGGTAAGGGCCATAGAAACGTAAACCGCTCTGAAAAAGAGCAAGGGTGGAAAGGTGGGGTAAGAGCCCACCAGGGTCAGGGTAACCTGGCTGCTTGGTAACCTCCGTCTTGAGCAAGATCAAAACGAAAGGTCATAGGATGCCCGCCGAATTGAGTTTTACTCATACCTTTCAGGTAGATCGCTTAGATAGATGGTCAGGCTAGACAGAATCCGGCTTACAGCTTACCTGATACTTTTTTAAAATAAAACAGCCTAAAAGGCTGTTTTATTTTTTACTTATTCTTACTTGGGGTTTGGGTTTCATTCTCATTGGGGGCTTGTTGAGGTTGCATCGGGAGTTAATTTTGAATTTACCTTATTCAAAAGTTCTTCCAGTTTTGAAGAAAGTTCTTTGGCTTTTTCAATATCATTGGAATTAAGGGCTTCATTCATCTGGTTTGAGTACTCTCTGATCTGGCTGAAAACTCCAAGAGCATTACTCTTTAAGTTCTTTGCCTTTGAAATTAGGTCTTTTGCATTATCCATTCTTTTATAAAGCATCATTCCACGGTATAACGGCATCTGTCTGGAAGGAGCTATGTTATTTTTCGGGGCAGGAACCATAAACGGACAGATATTTTTATTGTTCTGAGAATTCTGGTATCTCTTAAGCAACTGCTGTTTCTGCTGTAAATTCTGATAGTTTGCTTGATTATTGGTGTTTCTGATTGCCGGACCGGAATTTCTTGCCGCATCATCTGCAAACACTACAGAAGAAAAAACAAGTACAAGAGCCAACACCATAAAAATACTTACTGTTTTTTTCATACTTTCACCATCCTCCTTAATTATATTTACGCTTTTATTATATATAAGAACTGTAGCAAGAAAATATGAGAATCTGGCAAAATTGTGAGAAATGGAAAAGAACTTTTGAGTATGCTACAATATATTTAAGTTGAATGATTTTAAAGGAGGTCAGTATGCCTGAGCTAAAGAGTGTCTATGTAGTGGACGACGAAGAAAAAATATTAGAACTCATAAAATCTTATCTTTTAAAAGATGGATACATGGTCAAAACTTTTAAAGATGGTTTTTCGGCTTTAAAAGAGTTTGAAACCAATCAGCCTGATATGTTTATAATAGATATCATGATGCCCGGCATGGACGGATACTCACTTTGTACTGAGATAAGAAAAAAAAGTAAGGTTCCCATAATAATGGTTTCTGCCAAGGATACGGACATAGATAAGGTGGTAGGTCTTGAGATCGGAAGCGATGATTATATATCAAAGCCTTTCAGTCCCAGAGAACTTATGGCAAGAGTGAAGTCACTTTTCAGACGTATAGACGATAAGTATTATATTGAAAGTACCGATACCGCTGTCAAGTACAAGGATCTTGTCATAAAACCAAACGAAAGAAGTATCTACAAGGACAATAATAATCTTGAGTTTACAGCAAAAGAGTATGATTTTATGCTCTACCTATTGAATGCCAAAAATAAGCTTGTTTCAAAGGCTGAACTGCTCAAAGCAGTATGGGGATTTTCTGAAAATGAAGATACAAGAGTTATTGACGATGTTCTGAAAAGGATACGGAAAAAGCTTGAAAGCTGTGGCTCAAAAGTACAGATAGTAACCATATGGGGATATGGTTACCGTATTTCTCAGGAGTAGGTGAATACAGTTGAAGACCACCATAACCAGAAGAATAACACTTCCTTTTCTTTTGATAATACTTTTTTCATTTATATCTGTAATTGTTATGTTCAGAGTTGGACTTGAGAGGTACAGCATGCACCAGATAAAGAAAAATCTTCTTAATGCAACACAAAACATCCGTATGATAATGCGTGATGATATTTTGAATAAAAAACAGTTTAAAACATTTTCCGGAGAAGTAGAGGCAGATGATTTTATTTTAAATGAAAAAGCAATGAGAGAGATACGTCAGATAGTACAGAAAAGTTCTTTTTCCTTCAGAAGCCAGACGATCATAGTAGATAAACAGACCGGTCTGCTTTTTCCAAAATCAGGGTCAAATGAAGATACCTTAAAAGTAATAGAAAAAATCATTCCGGAGCTTGATGGAGAAAGTCAGGAAGTTCAGACAAAAACGATCAGAATTGATGACAAAGAGTATACCCTAGCCTTCAGACCATTTTTGAACAACAATGAACTTTCTGCCAAACCAAGAGTATGGATAGTGGTGTATACAGATAATACTGTTTTTGATGAGCTTATAAGCTCAACCATGTATATAATGATAATAATTATAGTTATAGCTACAGCCTGTGCCCTTGCAGCCGGAGTCATAATAGCAAGATCTATAGCCAGCCCTATAATAAAGCTTAAGGAAAGGGCAGCCAAGCTTGCCAGGAGAGACTTTGAAACTAAACTTACCATAAATACAAACGATGAAATACAGGAACTGGCAGTATGTATGAATGAAGTGGCAGACAATCTGAGAAATTACGATATTTCGCAGAAAAATTTTATACAGAATGCCTCGCATGAACTAAAAACACCTCTTATGTCGATACAGGGGTATGCTGAGGGAATAAAAGATGAAGTATTTCAAGACAAAGAAAAAGCTCTGGACGTAATAATAGAAGAGAGTCAGCGTCTTAGAACCCTAGTCGAAGAGATAATATACCTTTCAAAGATTGAAAGCTCCGGTCAGCCTATCCGTCTTGAAAAGAAAAGACTGAATGAAGTAATAGATAGAAGTATAGAAAAAATTTCAGGTATTATGGTAGGAAATACAATAAAAATAGAAAAAAGATATTTTTCAGATAACTGGCTCCTTATAGATGAAGATAAGATGACCAGAGCTTTTATAAATATCCTCGGAAACTGTCTGAGATACTCTGAAAGCGTTATAACAATAGAAGTATCGGACAGCCATGACAGCTGCAAGATAAAAATAAAAGATGACGGGCCGGGCTTTGATATACATGAAGAAGATAAAATCTTTGAGAGATTCTACAAGGGTAAGAAAGGAAATACCGGTCTGGGACTTGCCATAACCAAAGCTATAATAGAAAAGCATTCCGGCCGTATAATCGCATACAACTGCGATTCAAAAGGAGCCTGCTTCGAAATAACTCTTCCGCTATAAAGACAAAATAAAAAGACATTCATCTACTGAATGTCTTTTTTTTACCAGAGTATTTGGAAAACTTGGGAAAAAGTGTTATTCTAGTAATAGAAGATAAGAAAGGGGGGATAACATGCAGGCTTTGGTTATTGTTCTCAATCAGACGGAGAAACTAGAGAAGCTTCTTATGAACTTTGCAGCAAAGGGTATTACCGGTGGAACTCTGATTGATTCTAAAGGCATGGCAAAAGAGCTTTACAGCAAGCACAAGGATCTTCCAATGTTTGGAACTCTGAGTATGCTGCTTAATGAGTCCAGGCCTTTAAACAAAACCATATTTTTAGTTTTGGACGATGAAAAGGTGGAAGTTGCCAAACAGGTGGTAAGGGAAACTTTGGAAGACATCTCTAAGAAAGGCGTTGGGATAATGTTCACGGTACCGGTTACATCTGTTGAAGGATTAAATAACTAGGGGGTAAGGTTTTGAATGAATATACTTTTTTATATTTCTGTAATTCTTCTTGCGGGGATGGCTGTAGCAAAGATCCTCGGGTACTTTAAATTTCCGAATGTGACAGGCTATCTGATAGCCGGAATAATTATTGGTCCCAGTATAAGCGGACTAATAAGCTCTGAAGTCATAGATTCATTAAGGATACTTTCTGATGTAGCGCTGGGTTTTATTGCTTACAGCATAGGAAGCCAGATCAACATTAAAGAAATGAGAAAAACAGGGTCTGGAATAATTGTGCTTACATTTATGGAAGCTCTGACTGCCATGGTTATGGTTACTTTGGTGTGTGTCTTTGTTTTTGGACGTGACCTTCCGTTTTCACTCATGCTTGGGGCAATTTCATGTGCGACGGCTCCGGCGGCGACACTCATGGTTATAAGGCAGTACAAAGCAAGCGGTCCGCTCGTGGATGTTCTTCTTCCAGTGGTTGCACTTGATGATGTAGTTGGAATAATGGCATTCGGAGTTGCCAGCACTGTTGCCAAAGCGATTTTAAACAATGCGAAACCGGATGTTTTTTCAATGTTTTTAAAGCCTTTATGGGAGATCATTGCAGCGCTTATGCTCGGAGCAGCCATAGGTATACTGTTCATTTATATATCTAAAAAAATCAAAACCGAGGGAAACTACTTGAATTTGGTAATTGCTATAGTTTTCTTAGGAGTTGCGTTGGCATCAAAGTTTGGACTATCAGGTCTGCTGACACTTATGGCTACAGGTTCTGTTATCTCAACCTTTCTTCCAACAGCACAGATGCCTTTCACTGTGATAGAACCGATCACCACACCTATATTTTTAATATTTTTTGTGCTTTCGGGCTCTGATCTCAGCTTAAAAGCAATAGGCGGAGTAGGATTAATAGGACTTGCCTACATAGTTGTCAGGGTTATAGGAAAATGGCTGGGAGCTTATGCAGGAGCAAAAATTTTTAAGATGCCACAAGCTGTTCAGAAATATTTGGGATATACGCTTATGCCTCAGGCAGGTGTTGCACTGGGACTTTCATATATTGCCGTGCAGACCGTTCCTCCGCCTCACGGACCGGAGATACGGACTATAATTCTTTGTGCCACTGTAATATATGAGCTGTTAGGACCTTTAGTCGCCAAGAAGGCGCTGCAGATGGCTGGAGAGATAAAAAATAATTGATACAGCTGAAAAAAATCCCGGGCTTAGACCCGGGATTTATTGTCAATAGCTTAGAGTTAATTTTCTTTCTGAAATCTCTTCTTTTACTGTTTTTATAAAATCGTCAAGAGCTACATTCTCTGCAGTGTTCCCATTTCTGGTTCTGATATTCAGCGGTTGGCCGGAGGCTTCTTTTTCACCAAACACAATCATATACGGAACCTTTCTGAGCTGTTCCTCTCTTACTCTGTAATTAACAGTTGTGTTTGACTTATTAACGCTTACACGTATGCCCTGTAGATCAAACTTCTTTGCAAACTCATCTGCCTGATCATTGAACTTTTCCGAAACTGGTATTATAGAGACCTGTTCAGGCATCATCCAGGTTGGAAATGCACCGGCAAAGTTTTCAATAAGAATACCAAAAAAACGTTCAAGTGATCCGAATATGGCTCTGTGAATCATAACTGGCCGTATCTGTTCGCTTTCCGGTCCTACATATGTAAGCTCAAACCTTTCCGGCATCTGGAAGTCAAGCTGGATAGTTCCGCATTGGTGCTTTCTGCCCAAGGAATCAGTTAAGTAGAAATCTATCTTTGGTCCATAGAAAGCTCCGTCACCCTCATTTACTGTATACCTGTTGCCGGACTCCTCAAGAGCTTTTTTAAGAGCTGCAGTCGCTATATCCCATGTTTCGACATCCCCCATGTGGTCTTGCGGCATCGTACTCAAGAATGCTTCGTACTTAAAACCAAAGGGTGAGTACATATCCTGTATAAGATTCATAACCTTTATAATTTCGTCTTCAATCTGATCTTTCCTGCAGAATATATGTGCATCGTCCTGCGTAAATACCCTGACTCTGAATAATCCCTGGAGTGTACCGCTTCTTTCATATCTATGAACCCTGCCAAACTCAAAAATTCTTATTGGAAGGTCCCTGTAGCTGACAACATTGTTTTTATATATAAGCATATGACCCGGACAGTTCATAGGCTTTACGGCAAACATAGCATCTTCCTTTTCGGAAAAGTACATATTTTCTTTGTAATGATCCCAATGACCTGACTGATGCCAAAGCTTAACGTTCATTATCTGAGGAGTTTCAACTTCTACATATTCATACTTTTTATGTATTTCCCGTGATAACTTTCTCATTTCATTAAGCGCTATAGTGCCTCTGGGCAGAAAGAAAGCCATTCCGGGAGCTATGTCCGTATCAATCATAAACAATCCCAGAGCAGGTCCAAGCTTTCTGTGGTCTCTTTTTTTAGCTTCTTCTATCATGGTAACATAAGAATCAAGCTCATCTTTCTTGACAAACGAAGTGGCGTATATTCTCTGGAGCATTTTATTCTTTTCATCGCCTCTCCAGTAAGCTCCGGAAACAGAAAGGATTTTGGCATACTTAACCATTCCGGTTGATGGAAGATGGGGCCCTCTGCAAAGATCAGAAAAATCTCCTTGTGTATATACCGAAACTGTATCATCAACAATATCTGTTATAAGTTCAAGCTTATACGGCTGATCTGCAAAAAGCTCTGCTGCTTCTTTTTTAGACAGATCCTTTCTTGAAATCTTTATATCCTGCTTGATGATATTCTTCATTTCCTCTTCAATCTTAGGAAAATCTTCTTCAGTTATCTTATGTGAAGGAATATCAAAGTCATAATAAAAGCCGTTGTCTATAACAGGACCGATGGCGAACTTAACGTTTTCTTTTCCAAAAACATGCATTACTGCCTGTGCCATGATGTGTGCCATAGTGTGTCTGAAAATAGATACTGCCTGCGGATCTTTTTCGGTAACAATAGCCACCGAACTGTTCTGAGTTATAGGAGAATAAAGATCCTTCATCTCACCATTGACCAGAGCACCAAAAGCTTTTCTAAATAAACCTTCAGAGATGGATTTGGCTATTTCTGCCGATGTTACACCCATCTCAAATTTCTTTACGCTACCGTCAGGAAGTGTAATGTCTACCATACAAAATCACCTCGTTTTTTATATGAAACCGTACCTGTTTCTGCTTTATTTTAGATTTTCAAACTCACTGAAAAAGTTAAGCGTCATAAACCTTTTCAGTAAAAAAGTAAAAGTTACATCAAGATCCAAGGATCTCAGAAAGTTATAAGAAAGGACACAGCTGAAGTACATAAAAACTACGTTTATTATGCCAAACAGCCATAAACTCATGTTGTTCATGTCGAAAAGAACCATGAAAAGCATTGATTCCAGCACAATCGAAACAAGCGAGAAGTTAGGCGCAAAACTATGCTCTTTTCCATGCTTACGCTCAAAAAGATAAAGACCTACTATAAGGGTCATCTGAGCAAGAAAATAAAAAACAATAGAAAGCAGAGACAGATGATCGCTTTGCATTATCTCTATAAACCCAAGTAAGATACCTGTTATAAAAAAGCTGCTGTAAAAAACGCTTAAATTTTTAAACATGAACCTTCCTCCCGAAAACTTATATTTTTATATTCTCAAGCCTTTCATTGAGATCAAATTCAATAAGCTTGTCTATGAGCTCGTCAAGATCACCGTCAATAATTTCGTTTATTCTGTAGGTTGTAAAACCTATTCTGTGATCTGTGACCCTGTTCTGAGGGAAGTTATATGTTCGGATCTTTTCACTTCTGTCACCGCTTCCAATCTGTGATCTTCGTGCATCTGTCATCTGCTTCTGCTGTTCCATTAACTTACTCTCAAAAAGTTTTGCTCTGAGAATATTCATCGCGACTTCCTTATTCTGATGCTGGTCGCGCTCATTCTGACATGCAACGACAATCCCGCTGGGTATGTGGGTTACCCTGACAGCCGATTCGGTTTTATTGACATACTGGCCGCCTGCTCCTCCGGCACGGTAAGTATCAATTCTAAGATCTTTTGGATCAATCACGACATCAATGTCCGTAACCTCCGGCAGTACTGCCACCGTTGCGGTCGAAGTGTGGATTCTTCCGCTTGCCTCTGTTTCCGGAACACGCTGTACTCTGTGGACTCCGCTTTCGTATTTCAGTCTCCCGAAAACTTCCTTGCCGCGTATTTTAAATACGGCAGTCTTAATTCCGTGAACTCCGTTTTCAGTAGCGTCAAGCAGCTCATACTTCCAGTTCTTCCTTTCGGCATAGCGCATATACATCCGCATAAGCTCGCCACCAAAAAGACTGGCCTCATCACCGCCTGCACCTGCTCTGACTTCTATGATGATATTTCTGTTATCAAGCTCATCGGCAGGTACTAATTTTTTTAGAATATCGAACTCATAGCCTTTTATGGAAAGTTCTAATTCTGATTTCATTGGAACGTACTCTTCTTCGCTTATTTCTTTTTGAGCGCTCATTTCGTCAAGAAAACTAAGATCTCCCAGGGCTTTTTCGTAAGATGAAAAAAGCTCTTTCAATTCGGTAAGCCGCGTGTGCTCCTGGCCGTATTTCTGAAGATTTTCGGGTATAGACGTTATCTCAGGATTACTGAGATCCTGTTCAACCTGTCCAAGTTTTTCAAGAAGGCTTTCTTTAAACTGCAAAAAATCCAAGATTATCCCTCCGGTTCAAAATAAAGATTCTGACAGTTACTATTCTGATTTAAGTATAATTATAACATATCATTGTTTTCAAAAACTTATCTTAAGTTAATTTTTGTCAATTTTTAAAAGGTCTTATATGCCATATAAACTCGTACTCAAAGTTGAGAAAATCTTTAAAAACGATCTGTACTCTAGCTCCTTTATCGTAAAGCGTAAGGTTTTCCTCAGAAACGATCACATGCCCATCTGTACGGCAGCTTAGTTCAAATGTGTTCGGCGATCCCTCAAGGGTTATATTTATTTTTGGACTTACAGGTTTTACAGCGGATTCAAGTTTTATTCTAAACTCTTTTCCGGCTTGTACGTCAACCGGGTCAAAAGAGTTAACTTTAAATACATTTTTTTTGAGAAACTGCTGCAGGTACTCATCCGAAAGATTATGCAGATCTTTTGAAAACATGATTCTCGGAATATGATACGGTGAATTATGAGGAGTATAGGGATGAGAGAGCTTATCTGCCAGAAGAGCAAACTTTATGTTGTTTTCATAGAGAGCTTTCTCCATCTGGGGAATGTAATACCCATAGGGATAAGCATATGAAACAGCTTTTTTACCAAGCTTCTCTTCAAAAATTTTTTGTGTTTGGATAATATCGTTGCTGAAAAAATCAATTGTCTTGTCAATGCCTTCTTTAAGAAGCATCAAGGAATAGTTAGTGTGCATACTGCTGTGAAGACCAAAGCAAGCCAGTCCTTCGTTATTAAGCTCGTTGATCTCCTTCCAGTTCAGGTACTCCCCGATTCCCACATATCCTGTGTTTATATAAACTATAAATGGAATACTGTATTTCTTAAGTACAGGATATGCAGTCAAAATACTTCTAAAACCATCGTCAATGCTTATTAGAACTGAGTTTCCGTACTTTTTCTTGCCTTCAAGCAAAGAAATAAAATCATTTTCGCTCAGAAAAGAAACACCTCTTGACTTAAGAAAAAGGATTTGATTTTCGAGTTCTGCACTATCCACACTGGTTGAAGGATATCGGCTGTCATTGAACCTATGGTAAAGAAGAACAGAAACCTTTTCCTCGGGTCTGCGTAAAATAAACAGTAAAGTGAAAACGACAGCTAAGACCAATAATAGTAAAAATATCCAGAGAAAAAAATGCTTTTTCTTCATAAAACCCTCCCGGTAAGTAGATTATTCCAATAAACTTCTGTGTTTTTTCTCCAGAATTTTGGAAAAGAAAAAAACAGAGATCACTATAAATATGCTTAATGAGCTGAGAGCATTGCTTTCTTTGAACATCCTGTTGGAAGAAAGAATGTAATTTGTTATGCTTACCATAGGGAAAGTTTTTTGAATCTGCATTGTATATATCATAGTGAACTCTCCGAAGATAATAGCAAATATCTGTAAGAATGAAGATACAAAAATTCTGTACATAAGAGGAAAATGGATCCTTGAAAAGATTTTGACAGAGGTTGCACCGTCCATTTTGGCAGCTTCTGTAATAACAGATGGAAAAGCTTTTACAGGCTGGTACATAAAAGAAAAGGCAATCGGCATATTGAGCAGAACGTATCCGAAAACCAGCAGCAGAGGATAGGGAACCAGCCAGGAGATGTTTAGATATAAAAGGGCTATTGATATAAAAGCAGGTGAGATACCAAGGCACGAAAGAATAATCACTTCCGAAAACCTAGAGGAAACACGCAGCATTATATATGCAAGCACAGTACATATTAAGGCCGTTATAAGCGAAACTGAAGAAGAGTTGATTAACGAAGCACTTATACCATATTTAGCGTTCACGGGGCCGGAAAAAAGATTTATAAGACCTGACAGGTCAAACCTAGAGGCCTGAAAATTAAAAAAACCGCCAGCCAAGGAAAGAACAATAAGCGAGTATTCAAAAAGAACATATATAAAAGAAAAAACACCTGTGAAAAGAGCTGTTCTTTTTGAAGACGGATAAGTCTGTACTGAGCCTTCAAAAGATGTAAATTTAGATCCTGTGTAGTTTAAAAGAAAGATAACAAGAAACTGAACGGCACAAAGAACTATAGCTTTAGAAAAATCAAAGCTACTGCTTATAGTCGAACTTATGGCCACCTCAACCGTAGAAAATTTCATTCCGCCAATTGAAAGGATAACGCCAAAGCTCATAAAGCAGTATGTAAAAACAAGCAAAAAAGCTTTTACCAGAGCAGGAAGAATAAGACGCAGCTGAATTGAAAAAAATATGACTGTTTTTGAAGCACCATCCATCTGTGCTGATTCACAAAGGCTTTGAGGAACAGAACGCAAGCCCTCGGAGATATACTTGACAAATATGGGTGAGTCATAAAACACATGAGCAACGACAATTCCAATGAGTGAGTAAGAAAGAGATACACCCGGAAAGAGTGCAAAGAACAGCCCGGATCTTCCATATAAAGCTGTAAAAGCTATCGTCATAGATACTACCGGAAAAAAGAAGGGGATAAAAAATGAAAGATCTATCATAGCTGAAAGTATGTTTTTTTTCCGCCACGAATAATACGCCGGTATAATAGACACAACCAGAGAAGCAATGCTTGAAAGCAACGCCTGATAAAACGTGAAAAACAAGATTCTCATGGTCTGAGAATCTTGCAAGGCGGAAAAAGAAGTTAAATTGAAAAAATCTTTAAAAATAGGAAAAACCGCTGTAAGAACAGCCAGAACATAGACTATTCCGGGAATACTTCCGGGAATCTTCTTAATTGACAGTTTCATTTATACATTATCTCTTCCCATGTTTTTATATATTTATCCATTTGCGAGCTTATGGCCTTTATATCGACGCTGAGTATTTTTTCCGGAACAACTGCATATTTAAATGCTTCAGGAAGCTTTACATCAGTTACAGGGAACATCCACTGATTTAAAGCGACTTCCTGCTGGAACTCATCACTAAGCAAAAAATCAATAAACTTCTGTGCGAGCTGCTTATTTTTAGAGCCTTTTACAATTCCGGCACCTTCTATCTGAACATATGCGCCGTCCTTAGGAATGAAGGCTTTATACTTTGTACTCTGGTAGTAGTGGTAAGAATATGCACCGTCTGTTGCATAGCTGAGCATTATAGGTGCCTCGCCCTGCTCAAACTTAGAAAAAGCATCATCCCAGCTGGGAGTAACCGTAAGAACTGCCGGCTTCATTTTTTTCCAAAAGTCCGTCCAAGAATCATTATATAAGGCAATAGTCCATATTAAAAGTGCCTGTCCTGTACTTGAGCTTTTAGGATCCTGGATTATGAGAGAGTTTTTATAAGCCGAAATATCCTCCATTTTTTCCGGAATTTTTGAAAGCTTTGAAGGATCATAGACAAAAGCAATTGCTCCATAGTCAAAAGGTGTAACGTAATAATCCTTGTCAAAGATAAGGTTTGGATCGCGCAGCTTTGAAAGCATAGGCGATATGTAAGGCTGCAAAAGACCTTCTGATATGGCCGACATGCTGAGAGATTGGTCAAGACCTATTACAACATCTGCCTTTGGATTTTTCTTTTCAAGCTTCAGTCTGGCTACCATGTTTCCTGCATCACCCAATCTTACTACATTTACTTTACAGTTGTTTGATGATTCAAACTTTCCTATCAGCTTATCCTCAATCCAATTAAGACTTTCATATACATAAACATTAAGCTGTGAGACAGAAAATGCGGCTATGCCGATCAGAAGAACTGCCAGTACCAACCATTTTTTCATTTAAATACCTCCTTATAAAATAAAAAATCCCTCGATAAACGAGGGATACATTTGATATTTTTCATCAACGCCTCCCTCCGCCGGTATTGTCCGGATCAGGTGTCAGGGTCGATGTTTCGTACATCCTCTCAGCTGTTAGGTAACCAGCTCCCCTGGCGTATAAACAGGTACTGCTTTAACTTTCAATAACGATTATAGCAAATTCTGTCAGTAAAAGCAACTTCATATTACGTAGCTTTTCATTTTCATCTTCAAGCTGCGGATCGTTGTAAAATTCAATAATAGAGTCATATTTCTTGTTTTTCAGTTCAATAATCATATTAAACTCACGTATATCTTTGATGAAAAACAGCTCCTCAAGTTCAAGACTCTTGAGAAAATCTTTTGTACTGTTGCTTATATAAGAGTACAGTTCTGAACGTATAGGCAGAAAACTGTTGATATTCGTGCGTATAAGCTTTGCAAAATTCATTGAAATAAGTTTTTTTATAGATATCAGTTCATATATGTTGGAATAAGGTATATCAAGGTTTTTGCCGAAGAACTGTCCCTTAAGAACACCATTTTCATCTTCGTTGTCCAGAACATCCTCCGTTACCGTTATGGCAAAGGGAAAGTTCATACAGGTTTTTATATAGTTGTCAAAGTCTATAATCAGATCTTTCGGTTCAAAATCAATCTTGTCTGCAACTCTTTGCTGTACATCTTTTTCAGCATCAACAAACTTTTTTGAAGCAGAAACAAGCTTCTGGATAAGCTCTGCTGACTGTTCCTTATCCATAGACTTAAGCATGTCAAGATTAAAATTTTTCAGTTCGGGATTGTTTTTGAAGAGTTCTCTCATAAAACCGTCAAAATCCTGCTCGAAACTTCCTTCAAATTCATTATCCATTTTTATGCTCCTTGATCTTATAGTAAAAAAAATTATACTACACAAAAAGGAAAATAATGTTACTTTTTTCTTTCTTGTTATTATATGTTTTGTTGTATATTTTAACGTCTGAAGTCTAAATCTGAATGGATTGCAGTATTCTTAACTAAAAGAAATAATTAGGAAAACAAAAAAAGTTAAAATTAATGTATAATATTCTGGTACAAAAAAGCAGTTTGGAACTTCGCTTATCAACAGCAGCGAAGCAGTTTTGGAAATTACGGTAAAGGAGGCTGGAAAGTTGAAGGGAAGCGAGATAAGGGTAGAAAATGTAACAAAAAGATTTGGCGATTTTGTTGCCGTAGAAAACGCAAGTTTTGAAATCCAGAGAGGAGAGTTTTTTTCGTTATTAGGTCCGTCCGGTTGTGGTAAAACTACTCTTTTAAGGATTATAGCAGGTTTTGAAGATCCGAGTGAAGGTATAATATATCTTGACGGTCAGAATCTTATAAAGATCTTGCCAAATGAAAGACCTGTGAATATAATTTTTCAGAACTATGCGCTTTTTCCCCATTTATCAGTTTTTGAGAATGTCGCTTTTTCCCTCAGGCTTTTAAAGATAAGCGAATCAGAGATAAAAAGACAGGTAGAGAAGTATCTTTCACTTGTTAAACTGGATATGCACACCAAAAAATATCCTTCGCAGCTTTCCGGCGGGCAGAAACAAAGAGTTGCCATAGCCAGAGCACTTATAGGAGAGCCGAAGGTTTTACTTTTAGATGAACCTTTGAGTGCTCTTGACGCCAAACTCAGACAGCATATGCTTATTGAGCTTGATTCCATTCACGATGAAGTGGGCATAACCTTTATATACGTTACTCACGATCAGCAGGAAGCACTCAGTGTATCAGACAGGGTTGCCATAATGAACGACGGTGAAGTTCTCCAGATAGGTACTCCCCATCAGATATACGAAAGTCCGGCTGATTCATTTGTAGCAAGTTTTCTGGGTGAGACCAACTTTCTGCGAGGACGCGTGAACCAGGTAAATGAAGAGTATGCCAAAATAGAAATAAAGGAGTTGGGAGAGCTTTTTGTATATCTTGACAAACCCCTTAAAATAAATGATGTGGTAAAACTTACAATAAGACCTGAAAAGATACGAATAACCAAACAGATGCCAGAAAATCTTCCAGACAAGTTTAATGTTCTGCACGGTAGAGTTGACGAAGTAATATATTCAGGATTTCAGAGCAAATACTTTGTAAAATCAGGCAAGTTCAGTTTTAAAGTATATAAACAGCATGTAAATTATCTTCTGGATGAAACTCCCATAAAGTGGAATGAAGATGTTTTTATCTGGTGGAATGTCGATGACGGTTTCATAGTCGAGGTCGAGGAAGAATGAAGAAAAACTACGGCCCGGTTTATTCTTTGCCTTTAGGACTTTGGATAACCATATTTTTCATAGTTCCCACCTGTATAATATTCATATACAGCTTTCTCACCAAAGCAACTTACGGCGGTGTCCAATGGCAGTTTTCCCTTGAAGGATACAAGGCGCTTGCCAACACGAGCTTTATAAACGTTGTATGGATAACGGTTTATATATCTGTAATTTCAACCTTTCTTACAGTTCTTTTTGCTATTCCAACAGCCTATTACATTGCAAGGAACAAACACAAGAACCAGCTCCTTTTGCTTGTAATAATACCGTTCTGGACCAACTTTCTTATCCGTGTATATGCTTGGATTGCTATATTAGGCAATAACGGATTTGTAAACAACATACTCGTAAAGCTGGGGGTTATAGATACATACATACAGTTCCTATACAACCAGTATGCAGTAATTCTGGTTATAATATACACATACCTTCCATATGCCATACTGCCGCTTTACTCATCTATTGAAAAGTTTGACTTTTCACTTCTGGAAGCAGCAAGAGATCTGGGAGCAACCAAGGCACAGGCTTTTTTTAAGGTGTTACTTCCCAATATAAAGGGAGGTCTTGCAACCTCTATACTTTTTACATTCATTCCTGCTTTAGGGTCGTATGTAATACCGATGCTTGTAGGAGGAAAAGACTCCATGATGCTTGGCAACATAATATCACGTGAACTTACCACAACAAGGAACTGGCCGCTGGCCTCCTCTATATCAGTTGTGCTTACGGTGATAACGATGATTGGAGTACTCTTATTTCTAAAGCTTAATAAAAATAACCTTGAGAGCATTAAAAAGCTTGTTGTAAGAGAGAAAGCAGGTGAAGAGTCCATATGAAAGAAAAACACAGATTTTCATTTACTATGTTTATTCTCACCATGATATTTTTCTATCTTCCGATAGCTGTTCTCATAATTTTTTCATTTAACGAAGGAAAAACGATGGCTTGGAGCGGGTTTTCTCTTAAATGGTATCAGAAGCTTTTTTTTGAGTCTGAAGAACTGTGGAAGGCCGTTTTCAACAGTGTGATAATTGCGATTTTCTCGTCCCTCGTATCCACCGCAATAGGGACATTGGGAGCTATAGGCATGTACTGGTACAGGTTCAGAAGTAAGAAATACATCCAGGTTGCGTCATATCTTCCTCTTATAATGCCAGAGATAATAATGGGTGTTTCCCTTTTAATATTCTTTGTTATGTTCAAAATACCGCTGAGCCTTCTGACCATCTTTATAGCCCATACCACGGTAAGTATTCCGTATGTGCTATTCATAGTCATGGCAAGACTTGAAGAGTTTGACTACTCTATAATTGAAGCTGCCTATGATCTGGGAGCTAAAGAAATAGACACACTTTTTAAGGTCATTCTTCCCATATCGATGCCGGGCATAATATCAGGTTTCCTTATGGCTGTTACTCTTTCGCTGGATGATTTTGTGATAACCTTTTTTGTTTCAGGACCTGGTTCATCAACATTACCGCTGTATATAAACTCGATGATACGCTTTGGAGTTTCACCGATTATAAATGCTGTTTCTGTAGTTCTTATAGCAAGCACAATACTTCTTGCTGTTTCAACAAGAAGGTTTTACAAATATATGTTTTCTTAAAAAGGAGGATTTAAAAAGTGAAAAAGTTTTTAACTTTTGCTTTTTTTGTTCTGGCAGTTCTTTTAGTTCTTACAAGCTGTAATAAACAGCCAGAAAAGTTATACGTATATAACTGGGCTAACTACATTCCTCAGGAAGTTGTACAGAGCTTTGAGAAAGAGTACAACTGCGATGTTGTTTATGATTTTTACTCTTCGAATGAAGAGATGTATGCCAAGCTTAAAGCGGGCGGTACAGGTTATGATATAATATTTCCTTCTGCCGACTATGCCCAGATCATGATAAATGAAGATATGCTTGAAAAACTAGATAAAGCCAAGGTGCCAAACCTCTCAAATATAGAACAGTCATCACTTATGAAGATGTCATACGACATTAACCAGCAGTACTGTTTACCATATATGATAGGCTCTACGGGGCTTGCGGTCAACACCAAGTATGTAAAAGAGTATGACCATAGCTGGACTATCTTTGAACGTTCAGATCTCAAAGGAAAGATGTCTCTTTTAGACGATATGAGAGAGACCCTCGGTGCAGCTCTAAAGTTTTTGGGCTACTCGGTAAATACCGTAAAGGAAGCTGAGCTTGAACAGGCAAAACAGCTTGTATTAAAGTGGAAGGAAAATATACTCAAGTTTGATGGACTTTCCAACGCAAAGAACTATGCCAACTCTGAGTACTACGTGATACATGGCTATGGTGACAGTATCTTCCTTGAGCTTGATGAAGAAATGCTTAAAAATACAGATTATTTCATTCCCAAAGAAGGCGGAACACTTTGGATAGATAATATGGTTATGCTTAAAAACAGTAAACACAAAGAATTAGCTTATAAATTCATGAACTACATATATGAACCTAAAATATATGCCCAGATAAGCGATTACGTACAACTTCCCTCCATAAACATCCCTGCCAGGGAGTTTATAACGGTGCAGCCCATGTATAAAGAAGGAGAACTTGATAACTGTGAACTTATAATGGATCTGGGAAAAGATATAGAACTTTACAACAAAGTGTGGCAGGAAATAAGAATGCAGAACTAGACCGAAAATTGCAACCGGACTTTCAAGATACATTGAAAGTCCGGTTGTTTTTTTAAGCTTTATGAAACATAAATGAAAAACATATCATGTACAATAAAGGTATACATTTGTATAAGGTGATTATATGGTCAAAAAACTTTATTCTCAGTCTCAAGCTGATCCGGAAAATAAAAACAGTTTAAAAGAAGGTAATGAACTTACAATAACAGGATTTGCGTTCGAAAAATTCGAGCGCAAAGGTCTGAGGTACATATATGCCACCGACTATACCAAGTCTTATGTGATTCTTTGCAAATGCCCTTTTGAACCGGATATACCAAGTATCATCCGGTTCAGGGGCACCTTTTTTTACGATGAACATATAGGAGACTATGTAATTGCTGCCGATGAAATATATCCTGATAGTGACTTTTATCTGCGTGACGAAGCTAAAGAAAAAAGAGTGGAGCTTCACATTCATACAAAGATGTCAGCCGTAGACTCTACAGTTGACATATCAGCTGCTTCAGAACTTATTAAAAACTGGGGACATGATGCAGCAGCAGTTACAGACAGCAACTGTCTACATGCATATCCGGAATTTGAAAAAGCTTCGGAGATCTATGGGTTTAAACCGATTTACGGCTGTGAAATAAACATAACCGAAAAGAACAAAGTATACAGTACAACTATCATAGTAAGAAACAGAAAAGGACTCAAAAATCTTTATAGAATAATAACTGATGCACATCTTAATGCAGTTTCACGAGTGCCGATAACTACCTTTGAAAAGCTGTCATCTTTTCGTGAAGGACTTTTGATATCTGCAGGAAGTTTAAAATCTATTGTTGCCGAGCTCTATACATGCCAGGAGTACGAACAGGCAAAAGAGAGAATGGAATTTTTTGATTACCTTGAAGTATTTCCTATCCTTGCAGTAACAGATAAAAGATTTAATACGCAGAAGCTTAAAGAGTACTATAACTTTCTGTATGACTGTGCATCAGAGATGAAAAAACCTCTGGTTATGAGCGGAGATGTCCATTACCTGCGCAAAGAAGATAAAAAACTGTATGATGCCCTTGTTTATGGTACAAGAACCGCAAAGAATGACAGAAAAATTATTAACAGCGAACGATTTCTAAGAACGACGGCAGATATGTTCAGTCAGGCTATGGATATATTCGATGATGAAAAAAAAGCTTACCTTACTACTATAACAAACTCCCGTCTCATAAGCAGCATGACTGAAAAATTCAGCCTTTTCCCAGATAAAGTTTGCGCTCCTCAGATGGGAAATACAGATAGTTTTATAATAGATGTAATGAACTGTGCCAGAGAAGTATACGGAACTGTTCTGCACCCTTTGATTGAAAAAAGGCTTTCAGATGAAGTACAGGCCATAATAAAAAGCGGGTATGCCGTTATGTTTACTTTATCTCAGAAGATAGTAGCCCATTCAGAACAGGCCGGCTATCCGGTAGTATCAAGAGGAACAGCGGCATCATCGCTTGTGGCTTTTGTTATGGGAATAACGGGAATAAACCCATTAAAACCTCATTACTACTGCAAAGAATGCTCATACGTTGAATTTCGTAATGATTGCGGTAGCGGATATGACCTGACAGATAAAAAATGCCCGTACTGCGGGGAACTGATGAAAAAAGACGGCCACAATATAAGATTTGAAATATTTCTTGGAGGTGACGGAAAAAAACCTCCCGATATAGACCTTAACTTCTCTGGAGAGTATCAGTCGCAGGTACACTGTTACCTTACGGAGCTTTTCGGACGTGACAGATGCTTTAAAGCCGGTACGATAAATGCTTCATCATACCGTCTGGCAAGAAGAATGGCTGAAAAATACCAATCCGTAAAGCCCTTCAACTCTGCAGAAAAAGCATGGATAATCCACAATCTTATGAATGTCAGGATAACAACGGGACAGCATCCCGGAGGTATGGTTATTATTCCTTCTTCTATGCAGGCAGAAGATTTTACACCTGTTCAGTATCCTTCTGACGATCGGTCGAAAGAACTTCTGACAACACACTTTGATTATGAAGCCATTGAAAAACAGCTTCTCAAAGTTGATGCCCTTGGACATGACGGCCCGACTTTTTTAAAGAGGCTTACAGAGTTAACAAGATACAATCATGAAGATATCCCGATGAATGATGCAAAGGTTATAAAAATGTTCTCATCTCCTCTACCAATGAATATAAGTCTGGATGAAATAGCAATAAAAACCGGGACTGTCGGTATTCCGGAAGTCTGGACGCCTTATGCTCAGAAGATGTTGCTTGAAACCCGTCCACAAAATTTTCATGACCTCATAAGAACCGCAGGACTTTCGCACGGAAGCAATATATGGTTTAACAATGCCAAAGAACTTATTATGAGAGATAAAAAATTGAAGGAAGATGTTATATCATGCCGTGACGACATACTAGAGTATCTGGAAAAATTTTCTGTACCAAGGGATATAATACTCTCAATAATACAGAAGGTAAAAAAAGGCAGTGGAGTTGATGAACAGACCAAAAGAGTTCTCAGGGATAAAAATGTTCCACAATGGTATATAAATTCATGTGACCGTATAAGATACCTTTTTCCCAAAGCACACAGTGTTTCATATATGGTGACCTCTTATAAAATAGCCTTCTATAAGCTCTACTTTCCTTTGGAGTTTTACAGCGTCTACTTTTCAATCCACGCATGGAACTTTGATGTCATGAATATAAAATCCTCTGTAAAAACTCTTTTCTCCTCAATGGAAAACAAAGAAAACAAGGGACAGTACTATTACTACAGATTTGGAGAAGTCCAGACAGCCTATGAAATGATCAAACGCGGATACAGTTTTCTAAAACCTGACATATATACCTCCGCAGGATTTGATTTTATCATAAACGGTAACAGCCTGCGGGTACCTCTGGTAAAAATCGGGAAACTCGGACCCAAGAGTATAGCCAAAATTTTGGAACAACGAAAGATCAAGTTCACATCAAAAGAAGATTTTATAAACAGAACCAAACTTTCCGCCTCAGTGACAGAGCTTCTGGAACAGAACGGGGTTTTAAATTTTCCGCGAAACAGTGTAAAATTGAAGCTGTTCTGATAAAAAAACGGAGGTGAAAATAATGAAGATCCTCACCGCTTCTCAGGCAAAAGATATGGATCTGCAAACAATAAAAAAAGGCATTTCAGAGGACACACTCATAGAACAGGCTGCATATTCGGTTTTTGAAGTAGTAGCGGAACTCAGACCACTTAAGGTGCTTTGCGTTGCGGGAGCAGGAAATAACGGTGCTGACAGCATCTGCACAGCACGGATCCTTGCAAACAACTCAATATATGCAGATATTCTTCCAGCTGCACCCGGAAAAAACAAGAGCTCCGGATACATTAAACAGATGGAAATAGCTCAAAATTTCAATGTAAATATAGTAGAAGATAAAGATACCGATTATGACAGTTACGATATAATAGTTGACGGAATCACCGGAACAGGTTTTAAAGGCCCTATGGATACTGAAACTGCCGCTATTGCAGATAAAATTAACAACTCTCGTGCCACGGTGATTGCAATAGATATCCCTACAGGAATTGACTCGGATACGGCACTTGCCGATGAACACGCCATCTTTGCAGATATTACGGTAACTTTTTCAGCGGTAAAGATAGGACATTTGCTCTACCCGGGATGCAGACACTGTGGAAGAATAAAAGTTGCGGATATTTCCTTTGACAAGAGCTATTTTCAAAACATTATGCGGCATCTGGTTACAGCCGATACCGCAAAAGCTCTTTTGCCAAGAAGATATGGCGATTCAAATAAGTACAGCTATGGCAGGGTTCTTGTGCTTGCATCAAGCCGTTTATATCCGGGTGCCGGGATACTCAATGCCATAGGAGCTTTCAGAAGCGGAGCCGGACTGGTAAAACTCATAACTCCATCGGACAGTTCAGATGTTCTTTCACATGAGCCGGGCATAATATACCGCCAGCTTAATAAACCCAATTTTGAAATCTCAGATTTAAAAGAAGTAGAACAGGACATCAAAAATTCCGATGTAGTACTCATAGGCTCAGGAATGGGAAGAAACTGTGAGGACTTCATAAAAGGCACTTTTGGACTTCTGACACCCGAACAGAAGATTGTAACTGACGCAGATGCAATAGCGGTTATAAACAGTATACAGACATCCGGACTTCAGATTATAATAACACCCCACACAGGAGAGATGCAAAGGATATATAAAAACCTCAAAAATAATGTTTTTGAGGTAGAAGAGTATGCAGCTTCCAAAAATATTACAGTTATGCTCAAAGATTCAGTGACCGTAATTACCGATTCAAAAAAAACCTATATAAACACTCTTGGCAGTTCGGCACTTTCAAAAGGAGGCAGCGGGGATCTGCTTGCCGGAATAACCGCAGGCTTCGCAGCTCAGGGACTTGATCTGTTACAAAGTGCTGTCCTGGCCTCATATGTAACGTATAAAACCGCTGCTTTACTTGCACAGGAGATGACAGAATACTCTGTTTCGCCACTGCTGATAGCAAACAACATATATAAAGCATTAAAAGAACTATCTGAAAAATAAAAAAACATACCGTACCGTCAGCTAAAAATACTCAGCAAGGAAGGACAGGCAAAGAAAACGATCAGATAGTATAATTATTACTGTGGCGGTGCCGACATGAAAATATATCAAAACAAAAAGAACTATCACGAGCTCGTGGAGAAAAGCATAAAAAAGATCTTTGAATCACTTGATGCAAACGTAACCTTTCGTGAACTTGCAGACGAGAATAACTACTCTGCCTTTCATTTTCACAGGGTTTTCAAAGGACTCACAGGTGAAACTGTAAAGGAGTGTCTTAAAAGACTCAGACTGGAGAAAGCCGCATATGAAATCCTACGGACAGATAAAACCATAACAGAAATGGCTTTTGAATCAGGGTATGAAACACTTGAAGCATTTACCAAAGCATTCAAAAAAGCTCATGGTATAAGTCCAAGCCGGATAAGAAAGCTGCAAGACTGGAAAGGTCTTCTTTATTCACAAGCGGGAATACACTACAGTCCCGGTCAAAGACAACCGTACTACTTTTTTATAAAACCACGGGGAGGTAATGAAATGGAAATTAAAATTGTAAACTTACAGCCAATGAAACTCTTGGGATTAAGAGGAACAGGCGATTACTGGAATATGCCTGCATTATGGAAAAAATTCCATGAAATACTTCGTGCAAACAAGCTTTTTTCTACAGAAGCACAGTTCCTGACTGTTTTTCACGATCATACCGACGATATTCCACAGGAACAAAAACGTTACGACGTATCGATTTCGGTTCATAAAGAAGTTTCTGATATAGATCCATTAAGCATATACCAGTTTGAAGGAGGCCTTTATGCCGTGCTTGTCCATGTAGGCTCATGCGAAGAAATAGGACCGGTGTGGGATAAATGGCGCAGTGAATGGCTTGGCTCTAGCGGCTGGAAACTTGATAAAAAAAGACCTTCGCTCGAATGGTATCAGAATAACCCCAGCGCAGTTCCGCCAGAACTTGCAGTTACCTTTTTGTGTGATCCAGTAATCAAAGAATAACAAATCTTCCCCCGAAAAGGGGAAGTTTTTTATTAATATATCAAGCGATACATTAATATGTATTTATAAAAATTTTTGAAAATAAAATACAGAAAAATGATATAATTTTATTATCATAAAATTTTAAGAAAGGAAGTGCCGCCATACAGATAAAATTAAGATTGAGAAATATTGATAACCCTTTCATAAAACTTCCCACCCAGTACAACCACATAATTCAGGCTGTAATACTGAGTCTGATCAATGACGAAAAGTACAACAAATTTATACACGATAACGGATTCAGCTATGAAAAAAGACAGTACAAAATGTTTGTCTTTTCAAGACTTTACGGGAATTATGAGATGAACATCAAAGACCGCTCGATAACCTTTAAGGAGTTTTGCGATCTTTATATCTCAAGCATAGATGATGCTTTTATAAAGTACTTTTTAGACGGTGTTTTTGAAAAAGAGATACTAAATATTTCAGGGCAGAATATAACAATTGATAAAATAACAGCAGTGGACTGCGTTCCGAAAAAAGAAATAAAAGTTAAAACCCTTTCCCCGATAGTCGTTTACAGCACACTCAAAACGGAAGACGGCCGGAAAAAGACCTACTACTACTCTCCAAAAGAGGAAGAGTTTGAAGCTCAGATAAAAAATAACCTTATAAAAAAATATATAGCTTTTTACAACAGCGAACCAACAGACAGCAGCTTTAGGATGGATATCTCTGACCGTGGTGCTCTTAAAGAAAGAGTAATTACATACAAGTCCATAATTCTTAAAGGATGGGACGGTGTTTTCAAAGTCAACGCCAGCGAAGAAATGATGGAAATGATGTTCTGCACAGGGTTAGGAGCCAAGAACTCCATCGGAATGGGCTTTGTTACTCCGCTGACAAAGGAGGTATAAGATGCAGGAAGCGGTATATGAAATAGGAAAGATTGTAAAGAGTGAGAGCTCTATTATTGAAGGTATTATGCTCAATAATAAGAAAGGAGAGCCAAAAAGAGTTTTAAAGATGGACTTTAGCACCCAAAAAACAGAACTTACCGTCGACGTTAGTGAGGAGATAGATGCTGATTCGGCGGAAAGGTACTTTCATATCGGAAGTGCCAGCGGCCCAAATTCGCCGCAGTGGTTTTCGGTTTCTAAAGTTGTTGATTATCACCTTACCGAAACTCTGTGCAATCTTACAGAGGTGTTTGATGACAGCAGTACTGAGCTTGGAAAAAAGCTAAAAAATATCTTTGAAAACTACACATTTGACATGGGTGCAGATGTTCCGAAAAAGTATAGATATCCTATAGATCTTCAAAAAGTTGGAATCATAAAAGAATCTATGTCAGATATAAAAAAGCTGGCTTCAAATGGCGATGGAAAAGTAGAAGGAAAAAAGCTTAGGAGCATTCTCAGCGGTGAGTTTTTAAATTATTTGAAAGAAGAAAAAGGTTTAAAAAAAGATGATATAGGGCTATGTGTCATAACCATAGACCAAAAACCGATCTCAGAGTATCCTGAATACATTGATAAAGCCACGGCAGAAAAGACCGGCAGAAAAGAAAAGTCTGAAGATGAAGGAAAAAAACAAAATAACGGTTCTGGATACTGCTACTTTTGCAGTGAAAAAAAAGATGTATCTTCAGACCTTAAAAAACTGGATATAAAGTACTTTGTGAACGATAAGATCAGTTTTGCAAGTTTTTTTACAGAAAAAGGATTTGATAAAAATATCCTTGTCTGTCAGGAATGCTTTGAAAGTCTTATGGCTGGTGAGAAGCAACTCAAAGAGAGACTTAAGACCAAGATCGGGTGCTTTGATGTTTATGTTGTTCCGCAGTTTATACTGAGTACTAATATAAGTAAGGAAGAGTTTGAAAAAATCTCAGACAAAATTATTTATACTCTAAAAGTATCTCAAAATCTTGATTCTTTGGATAAAGTACAGGGACGGCTTCAAGATTATATTCTTTTTGAAGACGATACAAATGATTTTTACATCAACTTTGTTTTCTTTGAAAAAAGCAATAGTGCTACTAAGATAATGAAACTCATAAAGGATGTAAAACCAAGCAGACTTGCGAAGATATTTGAAAAGAAAAACGAAATCATGAAAATTTTTATTGAATACTTTCCCGAAAATTTGGTAAAAGGGTTTAACTTAAACTATGTATACTTTTTCTCAGTGCAAAAGATAGCAGGCAAGAACAGTTACTCGGATTTCAGACTATGTCTTGAGACCTATGATGCGGTCTTTACAGGAAAGCTATTAAACAGGCAGAGGGTTATTTCAAGGATAGTACAGATAATTTCACAACAGTTTTACAGCAACTCTGAATACTGGGAAAAATCAACGGCAGATTCTGTTATGTACTATAAATTCCTTAAAGAAATGGGAAATATAAAGGAGGAAGAGGGTATGGATGTTTCTTTGCTTGAGCTTGACGAAAAACTTAGAACATATATTAAAACAATGAACTATACCGAAGAACAAGTTACCATGTTTATGCTGGGGTTTATGGTAGGAAGGGTTGGAAATCAACAGAAACAGTTAAATGAAACTAAGCCTATTTTGAGGAAGATAAACTTTCATGCCATGGACAAGCCAAAGATCATGAGACTTGCCAATGAAGTATTTGAAAAGATGTATCAGCTTAAGATTGATAAGTACTATGAGAAAGAGTATGGCCTTTGCAAAAGTCTCTTGGACAAGAATATTAAAAATACTGGGCTTTCCTCTGTAGAAACTGTGTTTTATATCCTTTCAGGATACGCATACTCCACAAACAATTGGGCAAAAAAATCTGATAAATCAGAAAATAAAGAGGAGGAAGAATGATGAACAACGGCGAGATCCTTTACATGTATGATGCAAAACTCTGTAATCCAAACGGTGATCCTGATGAAGAAAACAGACCTCGTTTCGATGCGGAAAGAGAGATAAACCTTGTTTCAGATCTAAGAATAAAAAGATATGTAAGAGATTATCTGCATGAAGAAGAAGGCAAAGAGATCTATGTAAGAAAAATTGAAGATAAACCGGTTACGGCTGGAGAAAGAGTAAAGAATTTTGTTAAAAATGGTGAATTGGATGTAGAAAATATCAAAAAAGAGCTTATAGATATCCGGCTTTTTGGCGCAACTATTCCCTTAAAAAGTGATAATAAAAGCATTACCGGTCCGGTACAGTTCAATTGGGGGTACTCTCTCAATAAAGTTGAACTGATGGAATCATCGATAACTTCTAATTTTTCATCTACTAGCGGTAATGCACAAGGTAGCATAGGTAAAGATTACAGGGTAAAGTACTCTTTTATAGCGTTTTCCGGTGTAGTTAGCGGGCGCAATGCAAGAAAGACAGGTCTCACAGATGAGGATCTGAAGCTTCTTGATAAAGCAATGAAGAACGCTATTCCCCTGAATGTTACCCGTACAAAGATAAATCAGTATCCAAGGCTTTACATCAGGCTTGAGTACAAGGATACTTCAACGGTATTAGGTGATATGCGTAAACATGTTAAGCTTATTAAGGATACAGAGGAAGAAAGCATAAGAGACATATCAGAACTGAAGCTTGATATAACTCAACTTGTAAACTTGTTTGCTCGGAATAAGTCAAAAATTGAAAAGATCTATTATTTTGCCTGCGATGAGTTAAAGCTTGTATACAATGACCAGCCAGTAGAACTTGCGGAGGTACTTAAAGATTTCAACGTCTCTTTGGTGGAGTGAAGACCATGAAAGCGGTAGTATTTGATCTGGTGGGAAAGTTTGCGCATTTCAGAAAGTTCTATACCAACTCCTCTTCCTTAAGTTATCTGATACCTCCCAGAACAACACTTCAGGGAGTCTGTGCGGCGATACTTGGCTATGAAAGAGACACCTATTATGAAAAGCTTTCAAAAGAAAGGTTTAGCCTCACGGTTACAATAAAAAGCACAATAAGAAGGATAATGCAGACTGTCAACTATATAAGCATAAAAAGTGAGAGTGATATTTATAAGTATACCGAGCATACGCAGATACCGTTTGAAATTCTGTGTGGCGATGATGAGATCAGGTACAGAGTTTATGCATCTCACAAGGATGAAGAAATAAACCTAAAGTTGTACAGTATGATTAAAGATAATCAAACCGAACTTCCTCTTTATATGGGGTGTGCACCGTTTTCATGTGTGACCGAATTTGTTGGCTTTTTTGATCTTTATAAAAAAGAACCAAATCAAAGTATAGAGCTGCATACACCTCTGAACATAAAAGAAATTGAAGGAAAAAGTCTTGATTTTTCTCAAGAGCTTTCACTTATAAAAGAAAGAATGCCTGCAGACTTTACCAAAGAAAGAAGCTGCTGTGAAGTGAACTCCTATATCTATGAAGAAACCGGAAAACCTGTTTATGTTAAGCTTAAAAACATATATTATCAGGTAGACTCTAATGAAAGTGAAAACATTATTTTTATGTAGACGGAGATGGAAAGATGGATTTTTTTTCTCATCCGGGAAAACTTTTGAAAACTCATCTGCAGGAAGTTTATGATTTTTCTCTGTATAGGATTGATAGTATTTTAAAGGAAAGCGGAAAGATCGATGAGAATATTATCAAAGCGTGTGAAGTACAGGCTTTTTCACATGATTTTGGAAAGTACACAACATACTTTCAGAATCATCTTCTGCATGGCATAGAGTCTAAATGCAGCAGGCACTCTTTTATCTCTGCGCTTTTCGGGGCATATGTCGCTCAAAAGATATTACCTCAGGGGAATATGCCCCTTTTTATATATAGTTCAATACTTCATCATCACGGCAATGAAAGCGAGTATTCAAAGTATCTGCCAAGAGAAAGAAAATATGACAAAGACAAAGATTTAATAGGAGATATGGATATTCTTGACTGTCAAAAACAGGATCTAAAAAAAAATATACAAAGTATTTCATCAGAGTATGGCAACTACGGGAAGTATGTAAAAGAGTTCCTTGAAAAAACAGAGTATGATGATCTGTTCCTTTACTTGAAAAAACTTAACTATAATCTTTCAAAAGAAGACGAAAAAAATTATTTTCAGCAACAATTGCTATACTCTCTTTTAATCTATGCAGACAAACTTTCTGCGGCAGGTTTAAGACCTGTTCAAACTGAAATAATCAAGTTTACTGAACTTAACGATAATATGAAAAGTAATATATTGAAGAAAGACACACAGATAAACAAAATCAGGACTGAGATTTATTCGAAGGTACTAAGCTCCATAGAAGGAAAAACAAACGAAAAAATCTTTTCGATAACTGCCCCTACAGGAACAGGCAAGACATACACCGGATTTATGAGCGCTGTAAAACTTCGTGAAGAATTAAACGGAACAAGGAAAATAATATATGTTTTACCTTTTACCTCTATAATCGATCAGAACTACTTTGTTATAGAAAAACTATTCCAACATGATAAGAACTACAACGCCCAAAGTTCTGAATACCTTATTAAACACCATCATCTTACAGATTTCAATTACAACGATTCAGAAGAAAAGTATGATTCCTCAAAATCAGAACTGCTAATAGAAACATGGGAAAGCGGAGTTGTAGTAACCACATTTGTACAGCTACTTGAAACACTCATTTCAAATAAGAACAGTATGTTAAAAAAATTTAATAAGCTATGTGGTTCCATAATTCTTTTAGATGAAGTACAGGCAATACCTGTCGATCTTTACGGAGTTTGTGAGTATGTACTTGAAAAAGCTTCACAGGAGCTTGACTGCCGGATTATAATGATGACAGCAACTAAGCCTATGATCTTTGGAGAAAGTGTCGAACTGCTTGATAATAACAAAGAGTATTTTAAAAAATTCAACAGAACCGTTCTCAATATTGAAACAGATAAAAAGATTACAGTACCTGAATTTGCAGAGATATTTGAATGCCGCTATTCCGATAAAAAATCTTATCTTACTGTATGCAACACCATAAAACAATCGTTAGAAGTTTATGAACTGCTGAAAATAAAGTATGGAGATAAAGTTAAGTACCTTTCAACAAATCTTTTACCTATACATAGAAAAACTGTTATAGATACCGTGCGTCAAAAACTTAAAGATAAAGAAAAAATAATTCTTGTTTCTACTCAGGTGGTGGAAGCAGGTATAGATCTTGACTTTGATGAAGTTTACAGAGATATAGGCCCTCTCGATTCAATAGTACAGTGTGCGGGACGCTGCAACAGAAGCGGATTAGATCAAAAAAACAATGTGTATGTTGTACGTATGAAAGATGAAAATGACAGAGGCTATGCAGAAAAAGTCTATGGACGCCACCTTATAGAGGTTACTATGGAGGTTTTAAAAAACAAAACAAAAATAGAAGAAGTAGAGTACTACGATACTATTGAAGAATACTTTTCGGTACTTAAAGAAAAGAGATCACAGAACATATCAAATAATTTTATCAAAGCAATAAAACAGGTCGATTTTAGTTTTGGAGAAAATAAAGAGAGTATATCAAAATTTACGATTATAAATGAAAGACCAGATCTTATCGATGTTTTTGTAGTATATGACGAAAAAGCACAAGCTCTTTTAGACAAATATAAAAAGTTAATAGGTATAAAAGATTATTTTCAAAGACATAACGAATTTCTCAAGATAAAAAAAGATTTAAATGAGTATATTCTGACCATTCCTTTGAAGTATGTATCTATACTTCAGAACTCTGATAAAGTTCTGAACAATATTCCTTACGAAGCAGTAAGTACTTACTATGAAGCCAGTACCGGATTTAAACAGAACAAGGATGTGAACGCATTCATATGGTGAGCGATGATTTTGCAGTAAACGGAGTTCTTATATGGTATTACAATATATGTAAAAGACAAGTCTGGCTTATGGCTCATAATATCCTTCCTGACGAATCGCATGATGATATTCAGGTAGGCAGGTTTATACATGAAAATACTTTCAAGAGAAACGACAAAGAAGTATATTTTGGCAATGTACGATTTGATGTTGTTTTCCAATCCGAGGAAAAAATAGTGATTGGAGAAACTAAAAAAAGTTCATGGAATAATCAAGCATCAAAATATCAACTCCTTTTTTATCTTAAGCTTCTTAAAGAAAACGGTATTGAGGCATCAGGTGTTCTTCTGTACCCCGAGCAGAAGAAAAGAGAATCTGTAGAGCTTACATCTGAAAATATCTTGGAGGTTGAAAGAATGCAAAAAGATATTATTGCTTTAATTTCAGAAGATAAACCACGCCCAGCTGAAAAAAATATATACTGTAGAAACTGTGCTTACAGTGAATATTGCTATGCTTGAATATGAAAAAAGATATCTACATATTTAAAAGTGGGGAACTTAAAAGAAAAGACAATACACTTTTTTTTGAAAGCCAAGAAGGAAAAAAATTCATACCGATTGAAGAAACAGATAATATATACGTATTTGGAGAAGTTGATATAAATAAAAAATTTCTTGATTATGCTGGAGAAAAAGAAATATGCCTACATTTTTTCAATTATTATGGTTACTACAGCGGCTCATACTATCCCAGACAGCATCTCAATTCAGGATTTGTGACACTTAAACAGGCAGAATATTATCTTGATTATGAAAAACGTGTTGTGATAGCAAAAAATATAATTCTCGCGGCATTAAGGAATATACTTATAGTTTTGAGATATTACAACAAAAATAAAGAAGACTTCAACTCAACAATTGAAATAATAAAAGAAAACATGCTTACAATAAAAGAAAGCAAAACAATAGAAGAAATAATGGCTCAGGAAGCAAACAGCAGAATAGCGTATTATAAGGCATTTAATAATATAATAAAAAATCCAGATTTTTACTTTGAAAAAAGAACTAAGAGACCGCCCAAAGACAAGATAAATGCACTCATAAGTTTTGGAAACTCAATGATGTACGTTACAGTTCTTTCAGAAATATATAAAACAAATCTTGATCCGAGGATAGGATATCTTCATTCTACAAACGAAAGAAGATTTACGTTGAATCTAGATATAGCTGAAGTTTTTAAGCCTATAATAGTTGACAGAGAAATATTTTCATTGCTAAATAAAAACATTTTAACTACCGGGGATTTTAAGGAAGATCTTAACGGAACGATTTTAAAAGAAGATTCTATGAAAAAATTTGTACAGGCTTACAATGAAAAGCTTATGACAACCATAAATCACTATAAACTTAATAGAGAAGTATCATATAAAAGACTTATCAGAATGGAGCTTTACAAATTACAAAAACACATTACCGGGGAAGCCACGTATGAAGGATTTACAGCCGAATGGTGAGGTGAAAAATGTTTGCTATTCTTGTTTACGATTTCAATGAAAAAAGAGTAGGAAAAGCATTAAAAAAATGCAGAAAGTATCTTAACTGGGTACAAAATTCTGTTTTCGAGGGAGAGATTACAAGAGGAAATTTAACAAAACTAAAAATGGAACTACAGTCTATAATGAAAAAAGATGAAGATTCAATAATAATATATACAATGGAAAATACGAAATACTCTGAAAGAGAGATAATAGGTCTGGAAAAAAATGAAATATCACAAATAATTTGATCTGTCGACCATAAGTGTGGTAAAATATAT
>ENA-UPXM01001190-UPXM01001190.1-activated-sludge-metagenome-genome-assembly--contig:-NODE-1190-length-34652-cov-11.414776_pt1 | contig 34652 bp, 29 predicted proteins | sample MGYA00238178_ERZ772708 | MGnify/ENA primary metagenome ERZ772708 (study PRJEB29002, sample SAMN05720212) | activated sludge metagenome | isolation source: anaerobic digester from wastewater... | reverse complement strand
GCTGTTTCTGAAAGTCAAAGATACAAATTTTGAAAGCAATTCACAACCAGATTGACATTATAGTCTGCATAAGTAGTGTTGTTCAGAATATCAAAGATACAAACTTTTGCGAGCAATTCACAACATTCCACCAGGCATTGTACTTTTAGAATATTATCAAACATCGGTCGAAATTCAAGCTCTGTGTGGAGCAACACAGGCTTCAGGTGTAGAATTTGGCGATGTTTACATACAAACACGTATGAGTTTGTTGCGTGAACAAAAGAGTAGACCAGCTATTATTTTGAATAGTACGTTAAAAACGGCGTCGGGAGGTCCTGTTTCCACAAGGCGCTATTTCGATACGCCCGGCTACTATTTTGATGTAGAAATAGCCAAATCATTTTACATGCAAACTCTACTATTAGATGAAATAAGAGTGGTGGGTAATGTTGGATTTCTCTGTTGGGAAACCAGTGGCAGTTTACAAAATGACGCTCCTATGTATGGTGCGAAATTGATACTCGGTAAATCAAATTGGCGGTGGGAAAATTCAATTTCAGGGTATTACGGCTGGATTCACAGCAGTGCATTGCACAATCCCGCAGGCGATTATGGTGACACGGCATTGGTCTATGCCTCGAAATTGAATGTGAAATGGAATAGTGTAGATATGTTTGCACAGTATCAATATGGTATTACAGATTTTCCATATCATCAAGTGCGCATAGGTGTGGTGTTTCCGTTGAAAAAACTAACTCCAGATTATCAATTTTGATAGGAGAAAATAAAAAAAAGAGTTCAGAAATCTGAACTCTTTTTTTCGTGGTACCACCAGGAATCGAACCGGGGACACAAGGATTTTCAGTCCTTTGCTCTACCAACTGAGCTATGGTACCAGCGTGTTTTGCGACTGCAAAGGTAATATTTATTTACAATCTAACAAAACAATTTGCCAATTTTATTCGTAAAAAAATATAACTGTCAGATTTTAAACTCTTAATCAATTACAATTTTTGCCGTTTTATCACCTAAACGTAGAATGTAACATCCTTTTTGTAAGCTAATAGTATGCGCTCCAGCCGATAAATTTTCATGTTGAATAGAGCGACCAACCATATCAAATAATTGCATAGTGGTATTATCTTCACTTATTTCAAAATGTACGTTGTTGTGTTCTACATAAATGTTGTTGTCATTCATAGCATAATCAGCAATGCTATTAGCACAAACGCCGGCTACAACTGCATCTTGCCATGTTGTTCCTACACGAATGCCGTCAACTACCAGCCAAACAACATCTGAACTATAACCGCGTAATACGACATGAGCTGGATTTATGTCTGTCTTGGTGGCATCTGTAAGTGGTCCTATCAAAGGCTCTGTTGGTTCTGTTGCTGAAAATGTATCGAGCAGATAGAGTGAAACTTCATCGTTGTTAAGACCTTCATTTATAGTGTATTTTAACACCACAAGATAGGTTGTAGAAGCATCTAAAACTTTATCGCCATATACTTTATTACCATTTTGAGCAAACGTTAAACCTAATTGATTTTCAGTATTTATGAAAACACGTGCATTGAAATTATAGGTTTGAGCGTTAATCTTATTGTCGCGTAAAGTAAAGAAATAACCTTCTTTGTAAGTCATGACAGGCTGAAACATAAAGGCTACATAAACATCTCCTTCTGTAACAGGAGTAAATGATTTGTGCAGTTGATTACTTTCGGCTATATCAAGAACAGCAGCATTGCCCACACCACAGCCTGCATAATCCTCAAAAATAAGTCCATTGGTTACGCCAATAGTAGAGGCTTGCCCCCATTGTGTGAACCAACCGTGATCTGTTAAAACTTCGCCATGTGCGTAATCAAAATCTTCTGTTAAAATAGTTGCTGCCGACATAGTTAAAGTGGCGAGCAGAGCAAGAATTACCAGTAATTGTTTTTTCATAATGATGAGGGATAAATTATTTATTTGTGTTGTAAATTATCAGTTCTTTCAAGAGCCGATGCAAAGGTACAACTTTTAGTGTTAATAAAAAATAGAGTCATCTATTCATATAATCCCATTTTTTTAGTACTTTTGCAAGTTAACTATAGAAAGTTACTTGTTTAACCAAAACTAAAAACAACTTAATTGAACATGAAAGCTTATGTATTTCCGGGACAAGGTGCCCAATTTGTAGGCATGGGAAAAGATTTGTATGAATCGTCTCCATTAGCCAAAGAATTATTTGAAAAAGCCAATGATATTCTTGGTTTTCGCATTACCGATTTGATGTTTGCGGGCGAAGCCGAAGATTTGAAACAAACAAAAGTGACTCAACCCGCTGTGTTTTTACACTCGGTAATTTCAGCTTTGGTGTTAGGCACCGAATTCAAGCCTGATATGGTAGCAGGTCATTCGTTAGGTGAATTTTCAGCCTTGGTTGCAGCCAAAGCATTATCATTTGAAGATGGATTGAAACTGGTTTCTGCGCGTGCACAAGCTATGCAAAAAGCATGTGAAGTGAAACCGGGAACTATGGCTGCTGTACTTGCTTTATCGGACGAAAAAGTGGAAGAAATCGTAAAAACTGTTTCTGGTGTGGTTGTAGCTGCCAATTACAACTGTCCTGGTCAGTTGGTTATTTCTGGTGAAGTCGAAGCAGTAGATGCGGCATGCGAACAGATGAAAGAGGCTGGCGCTAAACGTGCTTTACGTTTGCCAGTGGGTGGGGCATTCCATTCGCCATTGATGGAGCCAGCGCGTGTTGAGTTGGAAGCTGCTATTCGTGTTACAACATTCCATAAACCAATTTGTCCTGTATATCAAAATGTTGATGCAAAACCTCATACTGATGCCGAAGAGATTAAAGCTAATCTGATAGCACAATTAACGGGTGCTGTACGTTGGACACAAAGTGTAGAGCAAATGATTGCTGACGGAGCTACTCACTTTAAAGAATTAGGTCCAGGCAACGTGTTACAAGGCTTGGTAAAGAAAATTAACCCAAATGTAACTGCTGAATAATAACGCATTAAATAACATTCCACAGGTTGAATTTTCGTTCAATTTGTGGAATGATAATGTGTTTTTAAAAATGTAAAATTGTCAATAATTCATTAGTTTTTTATTATTTTTATTCCATGAAACTTGCAGAAAACTTATACTATGTTGGTGTTAACGACCGTAGTAAAGATTTGTTTGAGAATATGTTACCACTGCCTTATGGGGTATCATATAATTCATTTCTATTGGTCGATGATAAAGTGGCACTAATTGATACCGTTGAAGCTCCTTTTGTAGAACAACAGTTGGAAACTATTCAACGTATTTTAAATGGTCGTTTGGTTGATTACCTCATAGTGAACCACATGGAACCCGATCATTCATCTGGAATTCAGGCGTTACGTCTGCTTTATCCTCAGGTTCAAATAGTGGGAAATGCGAAAACATTAGCCATGCTACAAGGTTATTATGGAATTTCAGATGGCGTGTATGAGGTGAAAGAGGGCAGTGAACTTGCTCTTGGTAAACGCACGTTACGTTTTTATATGACACCAATGGTGCATTGGCCAGAAGTAATGATGGCTTATGATATCGAAAATCACATTTTATTTTCGGCAGATGCGTTTGGTTGTTTTGGTACGTTGGATGCTGGCATTCTCGATACGCAATTAAATCTTGATTTGTATTGGAAAGAAATGTACCGTTATTATGCCAATATTGTTGGAAAATATGGTAATCCAGTGCAAACGGCCTTAAAGAAATTGCTTCCTTTGCAAATTGATATGATTTGCTCTACGCATGGTCCTGTGTGGACTAAACACTTAAATGAGGCAGTTTCAATATATGACCGTATGAGCCGTTATGAAGGCGAAAAAGGTGTTGTAATTGTGTACGGCTCTATGTATGGGCATACTGAACGGATGGCACAAGTTGTGGCTCGTGGTGCGGGCGAAGTGTGTAAAAAAGTCTTCTTGTACGACATTTCTAAAACAGATTCATCGTTTATCGTTGGGGAAATATTCCGTTATAAAGGATTGATTTTAGGTTCTCCAACCTATTCAAATGACCTTTTCCCACCGATGAAGGCATTGGTAGATAAACTCGAATTGCGTGGATTGAAAAACCGTCAATTTGGAGCTTTTGGTTCCTATACGTGGGCTGGCGCTGCAGTGCGATCGTTTCTTGCGTTTGCTGAACGTATGAAATGGGAAACCCCGCCAACTGTAGAAGTAAAACAAGCTATGACACCAGAACAAGAAGAAGATTTAATGCAATTAGGACGTACTATAGCGACTCAATTATAAATCAATTCTGTTAATACAGAACAGACAGATCATGAATAATCAAATCAAATCACCACGTTACGAAGTAGAAGCTGGTATCAATGGGTGTCTTCTTATCCGTGATACTCATAACTCCGATTTAACTTCGCTCACGAAGCACGCCTTGGTTTTTTTGGAGCAGCATTCGGTTCATCAAAACTTGAAACGTACGCTTATTGTTTCTGATATTGAAGGTAATGACGTGGTGTGTGAGATGTTTTATGCTAATATTCGTCAAGCTATCAAAAATGAATTGGTGAACAGGGTTGTATTTATAGGTAATGAGCTGTATTCGCATTCAAAACTATTTGATATTCAGGATAAAGTATTTTTTAAAACAACACGCGATTTTTTAGCTTCAGATGAGTTATCAACCTTTCATAACGAAGCAATTTTACTCAAAATAACCCCTAAATTTCATCCACAACGCATTCTGTCACACCTTCAACTTCTAGCTCACGACACAGTACTTGAAATCAACTTCGATGCTATGTTTCATAATATCGATTATTTTCGTTCGAAGCTAAATACTGACACAAAATTGATGTGTATGGTCAAAGCATCGGCGTATGGTAGTGGGTCGTTGGAAGTTGCACTGGCTATGCAATATTATGGTGTGAATTATTTAGGTGTAGCTTTTGTACATGAGGGCGTTGAATTACGTCAATCAGGAATTCAATTACCCATAATGGTGCTCGATCCAATGGAGTCTTCTTTGCATCACCTATTTCGATATCATTTGGAGCCAGAAATATGTTCATTTCATTTTTTAAATCTTATAATAAAGGAGGCAGAGCGACACAATCTACTCGATTATCCTATTCATATTAAATTCGATACGGGTATGCATCGTGCTGGTTTCGAGGCAGAAGATATTCCGCAAATCATAGCTACGTTGAATAGTCAAAAAGCTGTACGTGTGGTTTCTGCTTTTTCACATTTAGCCGCTGCCGATGAACAAACTCCTGAAATGGATGCCTTTACAAGGAAACAAATAATAGTGTTCAAACAATATGTTGATGAGTTACAAAAGGGATTGGGGTATCCGTTTTTAAAACATATTCTAAACACAGCTGGTATTGAGCGTTTTTCCGAACATCAATTTGATATGGTGCGTTTAGGTATCGGTTTGTGGGGTGTTAATTGTGTGAATGAACATAAATTACGCAATGTGTGCTCGCTTACCACACGTATAATGCAACTCAAAACTGTAAAAGCCGGTGAAACAGTAGGGTATAGCCGACGCGGAAAAATAACTCGTGAAAGTGAAATAGCGCTTTTACCCTTAGGTTACGCCGATGGTATAGATCGTCGTTTGAGCAATGGCGTCGGCTCTGTATTTTATAACGGAATGCGTGTGCCTATTGTTGGGAATATCTGTATGGATTTATTGATGATTGATGTAACGGGTTTAAATGTAGAAGTTGGCGATGAGGTAGTCATATTTAATGACGATTACCGTTTTTCCGATATGGCGACATTGTTAGACACAATTCCATACGAGGTTTTAACCTCCATATCGCCACGTGTACGTCGTGTCTATTTTCGAGAATAATCAATATTTTTTTGGATACGTATAAAACCATAGAAGCACCTGCTGAAGGTATTTATAAAGCACGAGGAAGTAAATTCTTGTCTTTTGCTTATCCTGTTACGTCTGTAGAGGAGGTCAAAACTTTAGTAGATGAAAAACGAAAAGAGTTTTATGACGCTCGTCATATCTGTTATGCCTACATGCTGGGTCCCAAACGTACTGAATTTCGTTCCAACGATGATGGAGAACCATCGAGTACTGCAGGCCGTCCTATTCTAGGGCAAATAAATTCCAATCAACTGACTAATATTTTAATTATTGTTGTACGCTATTTCGGTGGTATACTGTTAGGTACTAGTGGATTAATAACTGCTTACAAGTCTGCTGCTGCTGAGGCAATAGCATCTTCTAATATTATTGATTGTTTTATCGAAAGTATTTATATGGTAACTTTTGGCTATGAACAAATGAATGATGTGATGCGTATTATCAAAGAATACGATTTAAAAGTATTATCTCAAGAACAAACACTATCATGTAAATTAATATTTTCTGTACGTCAATCACTTGAATCACAAGTTTATGACCGTTTTTCTACACTTGAATTAGTAACGATTGACAAAGCAGAATAATGTTAAAATTGGTGTACATACACATCTTTTTGTATCTTTGTTGAGTGATAACTTGCATAAAATTTTAAAACATGAACGTACAAACTATCGTCGATCATCTCGAATCATTTGCTCCATTAGCTTTTCAAGAGGATTTTGACAATTGTGGACTGTTAGTTGGCAATCGTAATCAAGAAGTAGAAGGTATTTTAATCTGTTTAGATGTAACAGAAGATGTTGTTGATGAGGCTATCAGCACAAATCACAATATGATTATTTCTCATCATCCGATAATTTTCAAAGGATTAAAATCTTTGACGGGACGTAATGAGGGCGAACGCTGTGTGATGAAAGCCATTAAGCACGATATTGCTATTTATGCAGCACATACTAATCTTGATAACGCTCCTGACGGGGTTAATTTCCGTATAGCTCAAAAGCTTAATTTAGAAAACGTGCAAGTTTTAGCTCCCAAATCTGATATGTTACTTAAATTAGTAACTTTTGTTCCAACATCTCATTTGGAAAAAGTACGCAATGCCTTATTTATAGCCGGAGCGGGACATATTGGAGAATATGATTCTTGTAGTTTTTCACATAGTGGAGAAGGTACATTTCGTCCGGGAGTTGCCGCTAAACCTTTTATCGGTGTTGTTGGTGAAATACATCACGAACCGGAGATTCGTTTAGAGGTGATTGTGCCTAAATATAAGCAAAGTGCGGTTATTAGTGCTTTAATGCAATCACATCCGTATGAAGAACCAGCATTGGATTTGATACCGTTAGCTAACAAATGGAAACAGGTGGGTTTAGGTGTAGTAGGTGATTTGCCTAAAAAATATGCAGAAAGTGATTTTTTGAAGCATGTAAAAGAAACATTTAAGTCCGATGTTATCAAACATTCTCCATTATTAAATCGAGATATTCGCCGTGTGGCGTTATGTGGTGGCAGCGGTGCCGATTTTATCCCGTATGCGAAAGCTGTTGGAGCTGACGCTTTTGTAACAGCCGACGTTACTTATCATCGCTTTTTTGAAGCAGAAAACAATCTACTTATTTTAGATGTTGGGCATTTTGAATCAGAACAATATACAAAAGAGATATTTTTTGAGCAACTTATCGAAAAATTTCCTAACTTTGCCATCCGTTTATCAACCTCAGAGAAAAAACGTGTCTTTTCATTTTAAAAAACAATCAAGTGGTTGGTAATCAAATTTATTTAGCAAATAAATAATTCAATAATTCAATATTATGGCCGAACAAAAAACAGCAGAAGTAAAAGAAATTTCCGTTGAGGAACGTCTTGTTGCACTGTACGAATTACAAACAGTGGTGTCTGAAATTGACAAAATTAAGACATTACGAGGTGAATTACCACTTGAAGTACAGGATTTGGAAGACGAAATTGCAGGTTTGCAAACTCGTATTGACAAATACAATACAGACATCGTGGATATGGACAAAGCCATTGAAGCTGAAAAAATCAAAATAGAAGAGGCGCGTGCTAAAATAGCAAAGAATACCGAGCAACAAAATAATGTACGTAATAATCGTGAATTTGACGCATTGTCAAAAGAAATTGAATTTCAATCATTGGAAATAGAGTTATCTGAAAAACGTATTCGTGAATATTCTACCGATGTCAAAGTTAAACATGAAGAAGTAGAAGTAGCCAATAAACAATGCAGCGAGCGTCAATTTGATTTAACTCAAAAAAAAGCTGAATTAGACGAAATTGTAGCAGAAACTCGACAAGAAGAGGAGCGTTTACGTGAAAAAGTTAAAGAATTAGAAGCTTTGATTGATCCACGTTTACTTACAGCGTTCAAACGTATTCGTAAAAATGCCCGTAATGGTTTGGCTGTTGTCTCTGTAGAACGTGATGCTTGCGGTGGTTGTTTTAATAAAATACCACCTCAACGTCAGATGGACATCCGCATGCGCAAAAAAATTATTGTATGTGAATATTGTGGACGTATTCTGGTTGACAAAGAATTAGCTTCCGCAGAATAAAGATAATATTAAAATTATAATAATAAGAGCTTGTATTTATACAGGCTCTTTTTTTTACATCTTTTTTTAAAAGGAGAGTAGCTGTGAATTTTCAATAGCCTAAACAGCAATAAATAATTATGCGTGAGAATTGAATATTTTCATTCGTCTGTAGAGTTGTACACAAATATCAAAAAATAAAGCTTATATATTTTCCACTATGATATAAAATAGTTTAAAATTACATTTTTAAACTATTTTTGTTAAAATGAATAAATGTAATCACGGTTTATATTGTACAAATGTAAACATTTACTGATTTTTAATTTTAATAAAGTAAATTTTTTACAAATCTCACAGTCCTTTTTATTACCTCATTAACAACACTTTTTTATTGATATTATGTATTTAAAAATCAATGAATTATTTTTTTTTTTTATTATTTTACTTTAGCAAAAATGTCGATTTTATCCATATTTATTTAATAATTATTGTATAATTTGTATAGTTTTTATATATATTGCTGTTTATGAGGAGTTTATGATTGATATTTTAAAGTAATACTTTGACCTTTGGCATATATTTTATAGTCTTGCTAATAAGTTATTTAGATACAATTCTAATATCGTACACTTAACACTGAATTTACATTTTTAAATTTTAAAAGCCATTTAAATAATTTACAAATGTATTTTTTTATTTGTGATCTATTTGTTACATTTGTAATCTTAAATTTACATTATGAAAGATCGAATATTTTCACTTATTGAAGCAAAAGAATTAGCCTTGGGAAAATTTGCTGACGAGATTGGCGTTGAACGCTCTACTATGTCGCACATTAAATCTGATAGAAGTAAACCTTCGTTAGATATGGCACAAAAAATTCTCGAACGTTATCCAGAAGTGAGCGTAGAATGGCTTATTTTAGGACAAGGTCCCATGTTTAAGCATATAAACGATTCTCAAGAGCCTGATTTATTCTCTCAATTAGAGTTAAATACTTCAAAATCAGATATAAAATCTGAAAAAGTAGAACCTATTATAACCGTACAGACTCCTCCTCGTAATCAAGAAATAGAAACACCTGATATTGTGGTGGCAAAAAAAGAAGAACAGCGAGTGGTATCTACAAATTCTATAAATTCAGAGCGTATTGTAGAGCGTGTCATTATTTTTTATTCAGATCAAACGTTTGAGGAGCTAAAAAAGTAGAATTTTAAATTATTATTTCTCTTATAATAACGAGGTGGGGCTGTTGAAAAATAGCTCCATTTTTTTAGCTTAAAAAATTGGTAGTTTCACCAAAAAGTAGTAATTTTATGCGACATTTTAGATTAACTCAAAAAAGTATATAAATGCTTGAACAAGAAAGACTTATTAGAATCAACATCGAGGATGAAATGAAAACCGCTTACATCGATTATTCGATGTCAGTTATTGTTTCACGTGCTTTACCTGATGTTCGTGATGGTTTTAAACCTGTACACCGTCGTGTGTTATTTGGAATGAATGAATTAGGTAACAATTCTGACAAACCTTATAAAAAATCCGCTCGTATTGTAGGGGAGGTAATGGGTAAATATCACCCACATGGTGACTCCTCAATTTATGGCACTTTGGTGCGTTTAGCACAGCCTTGGGCGTTGCGTTATCCATTAGTTGATGGACAGGGTAACTTTGGCTCTGTTGACGGTGATGGACCTGCTGCGATGCGTTATACCGAAGCACGTTTGCAAAAGATTGCCGAGGAGATGTTGAAAGATATTGATAAAGATACAGTTGACTTTACTCCTAATTTTGACGAAACGCTGAAAGAACCTAAAGTAATGCCAACGCGTTTGCCAAACTTGCTGGTAAATGGTGCATCGGGTATTGCTGTTGGTATGGCTACTAATATGGCGCCACATAACCTTACAGAAGTAATTGATGCTACTAATGCTTACATCGACAATAATGATATAGAAATTAACGAGTTGATGCATTACGTAAAAGCGCCTGATTTTCCAACAGGCGGTATTATTTATGGTTATGCAGGCGTAAAAGAGGCTTTTGAAACAGGTCGTGGACGTGTTGTTATTCGCTCTAAAGCTGAAATTGAAAATGCAGAAAATGGGCATGAGCGCATAGTGATCACAGAGATTCCTTATATGACTAACAAGGCTGAATTAATTAAAGCAATTGCAGGGTTGGCTATAGAAAAGAGAGTAGAAGGTATTGCTAACGTAAATGACGAGTCAGACCGCACGGGTATGCGTATCGTTGTCGATGTTAAACGCGATGCAAATGCTAATGTTATTTTGAACCAGTTATTCAAAATGACCTCTTTACAGTCATCTTTCAGTGTTAATAATATTGCTTTAGTCAATGGTCGTCCACAAATGCTTAATTTGAAAGATTTGATTAAGTATTTTGTTGAACATCGTCATGAAATTGTAACACGTCGTACGCAATTTGAACTAGCAAAAGCTGAGGAAGATGCTCATATTTTACAAGGTTTGATCATTGCATTGGATAATATTGACGAAGTAATAGCCATTATTCGTGCTGCTGAATCCCCCAATACAGCCATTGAAAAATTGATGGAACGCTTTAGTTTAAGCGATCGTCAAGCAAAAGCCATTGTGGATATGCGTTTAGCACAATTAACCAAGTTGCGTCAGGACGAATTGCGTACTAAGTACGAGGAGTTAATGAAACGCATCGAGGATTTGAAAGACATTTTAGCGCGCGTTGAACGTCGTATGGAAATCATCAAAACAGAGCTTAACGAACTTAAAGCAAAATATGGTGATGAACGTCGTACTGAAATTGTATATGCTTCAGAAGAGTTTAATCCAGAAGATTTTTATGCTGACGAAGAGATGATTATCACGGTTTCGCACTTGGGCTATATAAAACGTACACCATTAGCAGATTTTAAATCGCAGAATAGGGGTGGTGTCGGTTCAAGAGGTAGCTCTTCGCGAGACGAAGATTTCATTGAACATATTTATCCAGCGTCAATGCACAACACTATGATGTTCTTTACGCAAAAAGGACGCTGTTTCTGGTTGAAGGTGTACGAAATACCCGAAGGCAACAAAACAAGTAAAGGTCGTGCTATTCAAAATATATTGAATATAGAGTCGGACGATAAAGTAACAGCGTTTGTGCGTGTTGCTAATTTACAGGATCCGGAATTTAATGAATCTCACTATCTTTTATTCTGTACTAAACAAGGTATTATTAAAAAAACATTGCTAGAAGCCTATTCACGTCCACGTCAAAATGGAGTAAATGCAATTACTATTCGAGAAGATGACCAAGTTATAGAAGTACGTTTGACCGATGGTAATAGTGAAATTTTGATTGCTAATAGAAATGGACGCGCTATTCGTTTCCACGAATCTAAAGTTCGCCCAATGGGACGTACAGCCACTGGCGTACGTGGAATGATGCTTGATGGTGGAGATGATGAAGTGGTTGGCATGATTTCTGTATCTGCTGACACTGAAGACACTATTTTGGTTGTTTCCGAATTGGGATATGGTAAACGTACAGAGTTAGACGATTATCGTATTACTAACCGAGGGGGTAAAGGTGTAAAAACCATTAATATCACAGATAAAACTGGTAAATTAGTGACAATTAAGAATGTGACGGATGAACACGATTTGATGATTATCAATAAATCTGGTATTGCTATTCGTATGAAAGTATCAGATTTGCGTGTGATGGGGCGTGCAACTCAAGGCGTAGGATTAATTAACCTTGAAAAACGTAATGATGAAATTGCATCTGTTTGTCGTGTTTCTTCAGAAGAAAATGAAGAAGAATGTATTGAAAACGAAAATCTAAATGACGATTCTGTTGTCGAATCAACAGATGATGACATAATTACAGAAGAATAACTTATTTAATACTTTGATGTTATGAAACGATTATTTATTGTATCCTTGTTGATAGGTGCTATCTTTACAACAGGGAGTGCTCAAAAAGCTAATGTATCAAAAGCTAAAAATAAAGCTTTGGCGGTGGAAGCTCCTGATTTTGAAGGAGCCAAAGAGGCTATAGCAGCCGCATTAGAGGATGAGAGTACAAAAAATGCTGTTTCTACTTGGTATACAGCTGGTTTGGTGTATGAAAAAATCCAAGAAGCAGAATCTCTTAAAGGGAGCTCTGCAAATATTACATTGGTAGGCGAAAGTGCAATCACGTCTTATGATTATTATTTAAAAGCGTATGAAATGGATTTTTTGCCTAATGCAAAGGGTAAAGTTAAGCCAAAGTATAGCAAGAAAATTAAAACAGCTATCAAAAATTACTATTTTAATATGGGAATTTTGAACTATGGTATTACAGAATTTAATAATAAAAATTTTACAAAAGCCATAAAGGCGTTTGAAATTCACACGGGTATACCTGATTTACATCTCTTTTCAGGAGATAATTTCTTTGTAAAAGATACAGTTTATTATCAAATTCGTTACTATACGGCTGTAGCTTACGAACGTTCAGAAAATATCGTAAAAGCGATTGAAATTTTTGAGGAAATAAAAGACAAAGGTTATGAAGAAGTTTATGTAAATCAGCACCTTAGCGATTTATATAAAGCAGAAAAAGATACTGTAAACTATATCCGTACTTTAGAACAGGGTTACAAAAGGTATCCTAAAGAGTTTTTCTTCTTAGGCAATTTAATTAACTTCTATATCTTCAATGGTCAAGAACAAAAAGGTATTGACTATCTAGATAAAGCTATTGAATTAGATCCTAATAACGCTCAATATTACAATGTGAAGGGTAGTGTGATGGAAACTTTAAATCGTATTCCAGAGGCTACAGTAGCTTATGACAAAGCCATTGCATTGGATCCTAAACTCATGGAAGCTTGGAATAACAAAGGACGTATGGTTTATAACGAGGCTTATAAATTGGAAGATCAAGCCGTTTCTATACGCGATGCTAAAGCTTCGGCTAATTTGCAAACAGCAGCATTAGAGAAATTTAAAGACGCTTTGCCATATTTTGAAAAAGCAGCTGAATTAAATCCTACAGATTTGGATAACTTGCGCATATTACGTTCTATCTATTACCGTTTGCTAAACGTTGATGCTAAAACGTATCAAGGTAAGTACGACGCTATTAATGCACAAATTAAAGCATTATAGGGTTATATATAGACTTCATAAATTAAAAAACGCTATTCTCATAAGTTGAGAGTAGCGTTTTTATTTGATTTTATTTAATTTTTTGATTTACATTTAGTTATAATTTTATTATTTAACATAATATAAATTATAGGACAAATGTAATGAGGCGAATTACGTGTGGAAAACTAAAATTGGTATGCGTGCATGAAAGACCATTTTTCGCGCCATACTCGGATTAAATAGCCGCGCGAATAAATTACGTTTGTGTGTGTTGAGCACGATGAGATGAATGTTATTGTCTAAAATAAATTTATCAAATGCTTTTAGTACATCGTCGCCTGAAATTACAGAATAATTGGTAGTAACTTGCGGATAATTGGCTGCAAAGAAATCTTTTATTCCAGCAAGCTTGATAGAATTCCATTCATCGTGTTTAGTTTCAAAGTGAGCCAAGAATAAGTTAAATGTAAACCCTTTCAATAAATTCATCATTTTTTTAAAGGATAACAGCGTACGATCGTCAAAGTTAGTAGCAAATAAGATGTTATTTATATCTTTAATGAGCTGTGATTCAGAAGATTCTGGAATAGCTAATACAGGGACAGAAGCATGTTCAATCACTTCAGCAGTAACACTGCCAATTAAATCTTCTTCTTTTTGGCTTTTCCCGCGAGTACCCATAATTACTAATACCGGTTTTTGTTCATCACAATAATTAAGGATTACTTCTTCGGGAACTCCTTCTAATACCTCTGTTTTAAATTTAATATTAGGAATCTGATTATTAGCGATTTGTTTTTGTAATTTGTTTGATAGATTATCTATATCTGCGTGAATTCGAGAGATATAATGCCGGAAAGCCTCTTTATCGGAAATAGCAGCTACTCCCCTATTAAAACTATATAAAGTGCTGGTAATCAGGTAGGCATGTAAAAGAACTAGCTCAACATTTGGAAATTTCTCAGCAATTTGAAATCCAATTTCACAGGCTTTAAGAGAATAGTCTGAAAAATCGATGGGAATCAGGATTTGTTCTACTGGTGATTTTTGTCTGTTACTTTCAGGATTTTCAATAACTTTGAGTGCTTTTACCAAATCAGATTCGTTGATACGCACTCTAAAACCTTCAGCTATAGACGAATGTTGTTTGTTGATATTGAAAATAAAAGCGTTTATACCAGACCTTTCCAATTTCTCTTTCAGGCGTTGTGCGTGTTCATAACTACGTATAGCAATGGTAATCAATTTATCTTTCATGATGGTAATAGTTTCTGTGGTAAAAATAGTAAAAATTGTAATTGATTCAAAAAAAATGCCGTATCTTTGGAGAAAATAAATGAACACTCAAACAGAGAACGTATGAAAGCAAAAATCATCACTATTATTTCACTTGTTATTCTGCTGACTTTAGCAGGTTTTTTCTACTTTCGCTATTATTTTGTATTTGGTGAAGGTATTAAAGTTGGTGAATTAAATTATATGGTGTATAAAGGTTATGTTTTTAAAACGTATGAGGGGAAATTGATTCAACGTGGGTTAAAAAGCCAAGGAGCTGGTATGATTCAGTCTCACGAATTTGAATTTTCTGTTGAAGATAAGGCTATAGCTGATGACTCCTTGATGCGTTGTAGTGGAAAAGAGGTTGAACTCGGCTATAAAGAGTATCTCGCTCCCCTACCTTGGCGCGGTTTTAGTGTGTTTGTAGTTGATGAAATAGTGAGTGTTAAGAAATAGCTATAATGTCAATTATCTATTTGATTTTCATTTTTTACAAATTGCGAATAGTCTATTTTTATTGAAATTTTTGTCGATTCGCAATTAATATCAGGGGCTTTTATACTCCTGATTTTTTTTATAACTTTGTAGTTCTTTAAAACTATCAATAAAATTCTTTACACAACATGGAATTAGCTAGTAAATACAATCCTGCTGACATTGAATCGAAGTGGTACCAGTATTGGATTGACCACGCTTTTTTTTCGTCAAAACCAGATGGTCGTGAACCTTATACGGTTGTTATTCCTCCTCCAAATGTCACTGGTGTCTTGCACATGGGACACATGTTGAATAATACAATTCAAGATATTTTAGTACGCCGTGCTCGTATGACAGGTAAAAATGCATGTTGGATACCTGGAACTGACCACGCCTCTATTGCTACAGAAGCTAAAGTGGTAAATCGCTTGGCACAGCAAGGCATAAAAAAAAGTGATTTAAGCCGTGACGAGTTTCTAAACTATGCATGGGAGTGGACAGAAGAACATGGTGGCATTATTTTGAAACAGCTTCGTAAATTAGGAGCTTCGTGCGATTGGGATCGTACAGCTTTTACGATGGATAACGTGCGCTCTGAAAGTGTTATCAAAGTATTTTGTGATCTTTATAACAAAGGTTTGATTTACAGAGGTGTACGAATGGTCAACTGGGATCCACAAGCATTGACAGCCCTTTCTGACGAAGAAGTTATTTTTAAAGAACAGCAAGGCAAACTTTACTATTTACGTTATAAAATTGAAGGTGAAAATGGTTATGCCGTAGTGGCTACTACCCGCCCAGAAACGATTATGGGCGATACGGCTATGTGTATTAATCCAAACGATCCTAAAAATGCCCATTTAAAAGGTAAAAAGGTGATTGTACCGTTGGTAAATCGTGTAATTCCAGTAATTGAAGATGAGTATGTAGATATTGAATTTGGTACAGGTTGCTTAAAAGTAACGCCTGCCCACGATGTGAATGACTACATGATTGGTGAGAAATATAATTTACCAAGTATTGATATTTTTAATGATAATGGTACTTTGAGTGAGGCTGCTGGTTTGTACGTGGGACTTGATAGATTTGATGTAAGAGCTCAAATAGAAAAAGATTTAGCAGCTGCTAATCTACTTGAAAAAGTTGAGCCATACACCAATAAAGTAGGTTATTCTGAACGTACTAATGTAGTGATTGAACCTAAATTGTCGATGCAATGGTTTTTGAAGATGGAGCATTTAGCAGAAATTGCTTTAAAACCTGTAATGGACGATGACATTAAGTTTTATCCTACCAAATATAAAAACATATATCGCCACTGGCTTGAAAATATTAAGGATTGGTGTATTAGTCGTCAGTTGTGGTGGGGACATCGCATTCCTGCGTGGTTTTTACCAGAAGGTGGTTATGTTGTAGCTGAAACTGCCGAAAAAGCACTTAAAGTAGCTCGTGAGAGTTCAGGTAATAAAAACTTGCAATTAAGCGATTTAAGACAGGATGAAGATTGTTTAGATACATGGTTTTCGTCGTGGTTGTGGCCTATCTCTCTATTTGATGGTATCAATCGCCCTGGAAACAAAGAAATTACTTACTATTACCCTACTTCTGATTTGGTAACTGGTCCCGATATTATTTTCTTTTGGGTAGCACGTATGATTATGGCTGGTTATGAATACATGGGAGATATGCCATTCAAAAACGTCTATTTTACAGGAATTGTACGCGATAAATTAGGTAGGAAAATGAGTAAATCGCTTGGTAATTCGCCAGATCCATTGGAGTTGATTGAACATTTTGGCGCCGATGGTGTGCGCATGGGTATGATGCTAGCTGCACCTGCAGGTAATGATATTTTGTTCGACGAAAGTTTGTGTGAACAAGGACGTAACTTCAATAATAAAATTTGGAATGCATTGCGTTTGGTAAAAGGCTGGCAAGTGGCTGATATTGAACAACCTGAATCGTCAAAAATTGCCATCGATTGGTTTAATGCACAATTGAGTGCTACCATTGATGAATTGAATGACGACTTTGACAAATATCGTTTGAGTGAAGCGTTAATGACGGTTTACAAACTCTTCTGGGATGAATTTTCATCGTGGTATTTGGAGTTGGTGAAACCTGTTTATCAACAACCAATTGATGCTACTACATATGCATCAACATTGGCTTTCTTCGAAAAATTAATGTTACTACTTCACCCTTTTATGCCGTTTATTACTGAAGAGGTGTGGCAAGCTTTGGCTGACCGTAAAGCAGGCGAAAGCATAATGGTCTCCTCAATGCCTAAATCCGATTGTAAAAACAACGATTTACTGAATGATTTTGAGGTCATTAAAGAGTTGATTGCAGGTGTACGTTCTGTGCGTTTAGAGCGTAATATTCCAAATAAGGAAACCTTGACATTGCTTATAGCTTCAGGCGAACATAATGATGTTTATAATTCAGTAATTACTAAAATTTGTAATCTGACAGCGATTGAACGTGGTGATAAAGATGCCAATGCAGCTTCGTTCATGGTACGAACTACGGAATATGCTGTACCGCTTGGAAATATGATTAACGTAGACGAAGAGATTGCTAAAATGGAAGCTGAAATTGTTTATTTACAAGGTTTTTTAAAATCGGTAATGGCGAAGTTGAATAATGAGCGTTTTGTAACTAATGCTAAGCCAGAAATAGTTGAAAATGAACGTAAAAAACAAGCTGATGCTGAAAGTAAAATCCAAACATTGCAAGAAAGTATTCAACAGCTTAAAGGATAATTTTCCTGTATATATAAAAAAGCCTGTGTAAAATTTACACAGGCTTTTTTTATTGATATTTTTAATGTTTAAATAATCTTTTCAATAATCTTAGCACCCTGCTCCATTGCTATTTTATTGGCATCAAGCAGATGATGATGTCTTTCTGGTAGTGAATTTTTTAGTCCTTGCATCACATGCTCTATTTTTACTACGGGTGCTATTTTGAGCAGACCTCCAAGAATAATCATATTAAAGGTTTTTTGCGCATTCATAGCGATGGCTGTTTCAGTTGCAGTTACTTTATAAATGGTAATATCTTTTCGAGCAGGTTCTCGTGTCATACCATTGGGATCATAAATGAGAACACCGCCTGGTTTTACGCGTGGCTCAAATTTATCCATCGATGGTTGATTGAGTACAATAGCAATATCAAACTGTTGTAAAATAGGTGAACTGATGCGATCATCACTTAAAATGACTGTTACATTGGCAGTTCCTCCACGTTGTTCAGGTCCATAAGTTGGCATCCAAGTTACTTCTTTGCCCTGTAATAAACCAGCATACGCTAATATTTTACCCATCGACAGAACACCTTGTCCACCAAAACCTGATATAATAATTTCTGTTTTCATTGTATTTTAATATTTGGTGTCTTATTATTTTTTTCTGAATCTTTTAAATCTCCCAATGGATAGGCAGCGAACATATTTTCTTCCATCCATTTGTTTGAATCGTGAGGCGACATTTTCCATCCAGAATTACAAGTAGATACAAACTCTACGACAGATGCACCTTTACCTGCTATTGAATTTTCAAATGCCTTGCGTATAGCCCTTTTTGCACGCACAATATTTGCCAACTTCTGAACACTCTGACGAGTTACATAGCATGTTCCGTCTAATTCAGCAAGTAAGTTGCTAATTTTCAATGGATAACCATTTAATTCTGTATTTCGTCCCATGGGACAAGTGGCTGTCTTCATACCTTCAAGCGTGGTTGGAGCCATTTGACCACCAGTCATACCATAAATAGCGTTATTTATAAAGAAAATTACGATATTTTCGCCACGGTTACAAGCGTGAATAGTTTCTGCTGTACCAATAGCAGTCAAATCACCATCACCTTGGTAGGTAAAAACAAATTTATCTGGTTGTAAGCGTTTGATAGCCGTGGCTAAAGCAGGAGCACGGCCGTGTGCAGCTTCCTGCCAGTCAATATCAATGTAGTTGTAGGCAAAAACAGCACAGCCAACCGGTGCTACACCTATGGTTTTATCTTGAATTCCCATTTCTTCAATCACCTCTGCTATCAATTTATGAACTACACCGTGGCTACAACCAGGACAGTAATGCATCGGATTGTCGGTCAATAACTTACTTTTGCTATAAACCAAATTTGCAGGATTGATAATATCTTTTGTTGTCATATTACACATTATTTAATCAGTTTTTCTTTCAATGCAGCTAAAATTTCTTCTGCAGAAGGAACTATACCTCCCATACGACCATAAAATTCCACAGGAATTTTCCCGTTTACAGCCAAACGAACATCTTCTACCATTTGTCCGGCATTCATTTCTACGGTTAATATACTTTTAACTTTTTGGCTCAACTCTTTAATTGGATTAGTTGGAAATGGGAATAAAGTAATAGGACGTAAAACTCCAACTTTATACCCTTCTTCACGAGCCATTTCCATAGATTTCTCGCAGATGCGAGCAATAGAACCAAATGCTACTAAAACGTAATCAGCGTCTTCGCATTGATGAGCTTCAAAACGCACCTCGTTTTTTTCTATTTCGCGATATTTTGCTTGTAATCTGAGGTTAATTTTTTCCATTGCTTCAGATTCAAGCTCTAGAGAGGTGATAATATTGCGTTCACGATTAGGTAATTTACCAGTGGTTGCCCATGGACATTCCTTTCGTACTTCTTCTTCGGTGCGTCGTGGTTTGAATGGTGGTAAAACTACTTTTTCCATCATTTGACCGACAATACCGTCGGCTAAAATTATAGCTGGATTTTTGTATTTAAACGCTAAATTAAAACCTAAGTCCACAAAATCAACCATTTCTTGAACTGTTGACGGAGCCAAAACAATTAAACGATAATCGCCGTGCCCACCACCCTTAACAGTTTGAAAATAATCAGATTGGCTGGGCTGAATTGTACCTAAACCAGGGCCACCACGCATGACGTTTACGATGAGACAAGGCAGTTCTGCACCTGCAATATAAGAGATTCCTTCTTGTTTTAGACTCATTCCTGGACTTGAGGATGAGGTCATCACTTTTTTACCGCATCCAGCACCTCCATATACCATATTGATAGCAGCTACTTCACTTTCCGCTTGTAATACAACCATTCCAGTTGTTTCCCAAGGTCTCAATTCCATCAAGGTTTCCATAACTTCCGACTGAGGCGTAATAGGATAACCAAAATAACCATCAGCACCACAGCGAATAGCTGCATGTGCAATGGCTTCATTACCTTTCATTAATTTAAAATCTTCCATAATCTATAAGAGGTCTTATTGGATTTTTACTTTATACACTGTAATACATGCGTCAGGACATACATAGCCACAAGCTGCACAGCCAACACAGTCATCTTCATGTTTCATTTCTGAATAATGATAGCCCTTGGAGTTTACTTGATCGGCTAATCCTAAAACTTTAGAAGGACAAGCTTGAACGCAAAGATTACACCCTTTGCAGCACTCGGTATTAACCACTACTGCTCCTTTAAATTTTGCCATAATAAAATTTATCTAAAAGAAAGTCTTGAAAAATTGTTTTATCATATCTGGTTCTGCAAATTTATATATTTTTTCCCATTAAAGCTTATTAAATTTTTATTTTAAAATTGATTTATAAACATAGTTCTTTTTTAACAATTCTTTCGCCTAGATAATACTTTTTTTAGTATCTTTGAAGATTATTTGGTATGTGTTTTTATACTATAATGTGGATAGCTAAATAAAAATATTATTAAATACTTCAAAATCAAATTACTATGGCAACAATTAAACCATTTAGAGGCGTTCGTCCTCCAAGAGAGCTCGTAGAGTTAGTGGCTTCTCGTCCTTATGATGTTCTTAATTCTGAAGAAGCTCGATTAGAAGCTAAAGGCAATGAGAAATCATTATATCATATCATTAAGCCAGAAATAGATTTTCCAGTAGGAACAGATGAGCACGATCCACGTGTCTATGAAAAAGCTGTAGAGAATTTTCATAAATTTCAAGATAAAGGTTGGTTAAAACAAGACGATAAAGAACACTATTATGTATATGCACAAACCATGAATGGTCGTACTCAATATGGTTTATGTGTAGCTGCTTATGTAGATGATTATATGAGCGGTAGAATCAAAAAACATGAACTAACACGTCGTGATAAAGAGGAAGATCGCATGAAACATGTTCGTGTAAATAACGCAAATATTGAACCCGTGTTTTTTGCCTATCCACAGAAAGATGAGCTAGATAAAATTGTAGCTAAAGTGGTTGCAGGTAAACCAGAATATGACTTTGTTGCACCAGATAGTGTTGGGCATCACTTCTGGATCATCAATGATGACGCAACAATTAAACGTATTACAGAAATTTTTGCTGAAATTCCGGCGTTGTACATTGCTGATGGGCATCACCGCTCTGCTGCTGCTGCTTTAGTTGGCGACGAAAAACGTCGTAACAATCCACATCATACAGGCAACGAAGAATATAACTATTTCTTGGCTGTTTGCTTTCCTGATAATCAATTAACCATTATCGACTATAATCGTGTAGTAAAAGATTTAAATGGTTTAACAGTTTCTCAACTCCTTGAAAAATTGGCTCAAAACTTTGAAATTGAACCTAAAGGTACTGAAATTTACCGACCAAATGCGCTACACAATTTCAGCTTGTATGTTGACGGTCAGTGGTATTCACTAACTGCTAAGCCGGGTACGTATGATGATAACGATCCGATTGGTGTTTTAGATGTTACTATCTCTTCTCAGTTGATTTTAGACGATATTCTCGGTATTAAAGATTTGCGAAGTGATAGGAGGATTGATTTTGTTGGTGGTATTCGCGGATTAGGTGAATTGAAAAAACGTGTTGATAGCGGTGAAATGCGTTTAGCATTGGCTTTATACCCTGTTTCCATGAAGCAACTTATTGATATCGCAGATACGGGCAATATTATGCCTCCAAAAACAACGTGGTTTGAACCTAAATTACGTTCAGGCTTGGTAATTCATAAATTAGATTAAAACATTTATTGATGCTTTATAACAGTACAAATAGAAGTGTATCTGGTATATCGTTACAACAAACTGTGGTTAAGGGTTTGGCTGATGATAAAGGGTTATTTATGCCCAATCAAATAAACAAATTGCCCCACTCCTTTTTTGAAACTATAGATACACTCACATTTCATGAGATAGCGTATGTGGTAGCTAATGCTTTTTTTGGTGATGATATCGAAGCAGATGCACTCAAACGTATTGTAACAGGAGCATTAGATTTCGATATTCCTTTAATAAAGGTAAATGATTCGTGTTATAGTTTAGAACTGTTTCACGGACCAACTTTAGCATTTAAAGATGTTGGCGCTCGATTTATGTCGCGTCTATTGGCTTATTTTATTCAGAAACAGTCACAAAGTGATGTTAAAGTCTTAGTAGCTACTTCTGGTGATACTGGTAGCGCTGTAGCTAATGGATTTTTAGGAGTTCCTGGTATTCAGGTTTTTGTATTATATCCTAAGGGGTTGGTAAGTACTATTCAGGAGGTGCAGTTTACCACATTAGGACAAAATATTACAGCATTAGAAGTTGATGGTACTTTTGACGATTGTCAGCGCTTAGTAAAAAGTGCTTTTATGGATAGTGAATTAAATGATCGATTGAATCTTACGTCGGCTAATTCTATCAATGTAGCTCGTTTTTTACCACAGTCATTCTACTATTTTTATGCGTATGCTCAACTAAAAAAAGTGGGTAAAGCTGACAATATGGTAATTGCTGTCCCAAGCGGAAATTTTGGAAACCTTACTGCGGGGCTATTTGCCAAGCGTATGGGTTTGCCTGTCAAGCGTTTTATAGCAGCGAACAACCGGAATGATATTTTCCTACATTACTTAAATACAGGAAAATACGAACCTCGAAAATCAGTTGCAACCATTGCCAATGCTATGGATGTGGGTGATCCAAGTAATTTTGCGAGGATTCTCGATTTGTACGATGGTTCTCATGAGGCAATAAAACATGATATTAGCGGATTTGCCTACACAGATGAACAAATTGCTAACTCAATACGTACGTGTTGGCAAAGCCACAACTATCTACTTGATCCACATGGCGCATGTGCTTATCAGGCACTGCAGGACGGTTTGGAGGCAAACGAAGTGGGTGTATTCTTAGAAACAGCCCACCCTGCCAAATTTAAAGAAATAGTGGAAAATATCATTGGTACAGAAGTACCTGTTCCTGAAAAATTGCAAGCGTTTATGAAAGGTAAAAAATCTACAGTTTCGATGAATAGTGATTTTGAATCGTTCAAAACATATCTCAAAACAGTATGATTATGGACTCAAAAACCATCATATTAAAAACCTACGAGAATTTGACTGTGGCAAATTTTGATAAAAATTTCCTTGAAGAGCATGGTATATCTTGTTTTTTGAGTGATTCTAATGTAGTTCAACTTTACCCGATGTTTAGTTCTCCTTTTGGTGGAATAAAACTTCACGTTTTTGAAGAAGATGAAGAACGAGCATTACAACTATTGAATCAAATTCATGAGTACGATGCGTAAAATTCTTGGTTTTATAATAATTGCATTGCTTTTAGTTTCATGTGGTAATATTACTGACGAAGAGCGTGCACAGATGTTTTTAGATAAGGCTCGGCTACTGTATGAGCAAAAAAATATAGAAGCAGCTAAAATACAACTCGATTCTATTCATATCTTATTTCCCATGCTAGTAGATTATCGTCGTCAAGCAGATACGCTTGGTTGGCACGTAGAATTGTTGGAAATTCAACGAAATTTACTCTATGTTGATAGTTTTTTACCATTGAAAACAAGCGAAATGATTGAGTTGAAGAAGTCATTTTTATTTGAAAAAAATGAAAAATACGAATCGATTGGTACTTTTATTTACAAAACATTAAAAACAGAAAATAATGTTGGTCGCTGTTATTTAAAGCCTTATACAGATGAAGAAGGTAAAATGTATATTATGAGTTATTATACAGGTAAATCTTTAAATCATAATAAATTACATTTTTCTACTGGCGATTTGTTTTCAGAAACTTTACCTGTTGAAAAGAGCGAACAGCACCAATATGTGGATTTGGGAATAGCCTATGAAACGGTTCTTTTCCGACCAGAAGTACTAAATAATGTAGCTGATTTTATAACTTTGCATGCCAATTATCCTGTTAAAGTAACGCTAACAGGCGGTAATCATGATTATAGTTATGTGTTATCAGAATCAGATAAAACTATTTTTGTTGAAACCTATCAAATGGCGACTATTTTAGCTGACTTGTCACAATTAAATACTTTGCAACGCCGTATGGTAATTCGTAAAAACACATTAAATGAAAAGTTGAATCTTAAATAATTAACTATTTATATTATAATTGATTAATGATTGTTGATTCGTTGAAAAATGCTCATCTGTACGAGTGCCTGCATCCCTCTTTTAAGCAAGCATTTGATTTTTTACGTAGTACAGATTTTTCAACCATTGATGATGGACGAATTGAACTACAAGGTGACACGATTTATATTAATTTAGCGAGTAATACAGGGAAAAAGTCGGCTCCTTTAGAAGCCCACAGATTATATATTGATATTCAAATGCCATTATCGACTACAGAACTCATTGGTTGGAAGTCCGTGAGCCGTTGTAACAATATATCGGAAGTGTATGATAATGAGAAAGATATTTTGTTTTATGCAGATGATTTTGATACGGTATTGTCCGTTTCTCCTGGCGAATTTGTGATATTTTTTCCTCAAGATGCACATGCTCCTGCAATGGGGTCAGGACTATTGAGAAAATTAGTTGTAAAAATCAAATTATAAAATAATATGGACACACTTAAAATTGTGAAGAATGACCCGTTATTAGAGCCTTACGCTGAAGCATTAAAAGGGCGTCATGATTACGCTATCCGTAAAGAGAAAGAGTTATTGGGCTCTGATAATAAAACACTTTCGGATTTTGCTTCGGGGTATCTCTATTTTGGACTTCATAAAATTAAACGTAGTTGGTATTTGCGTGAATGGGCGCCTAACGCCACTGCTATTTATGTGTTGGGTACTTTTAACAATTGGCAAAAAGATGAAAATTATCGTCTCTACCCTTTGGAAAATGGTGTTTGGGAAGGAAAATTTTCAGAAAAATCCATGAAGCATGGCGATTTATTCAAATTGTTGATTGAATGGAATGGAGGCTATGGCGAACGTATTCCAGCTTGGGCACGTCGTGTAGTACAAGATGAGCATACTAAAATATTTACAGCTCAAGTATGGATGCCCGAAGAAGAGTTTAAATTTAAAGTCAAGAAATTTAAGCCACAAACTACTCCGCTTTTAATCTATGAGTGCCATATAGGGATGGCTACAGAAGAAGAGCGCGTGGGAACATATAACGAATTTCGTGAAAATGTATTGCCACGTGTTATAGCCAATGGTTATAACTGTATTCAAATTATGGCTATTCAAGAACACCCTTATTACGGTTCGTTTGGCTACCATGTTTCTAGTTTTTTTGCAGCGTCATCACGGTTTGGAACACCTGAAGAGTTGAAACAACTCATTGATGAAGCTCATCAAAATGGCATCGCCGTAATTATGGATATTGTTCATTCTCATGCGGTTAAGAATGAAATAGAGGGACTTGGTCGCTTTGATGGTACGCCATATCAATACTTTCATGGTGGCGATCGTCGTGAACACCCGGCGTGGGATTCACTTTGTTTTAATTATAATAAAAACGAAGTGTTACACTTTTTACTTTCTAATTGCAAATTTTGGTTAGAAGAGTACAAATTTGATGGCTTTCGTTTTGATGGTGTAACTTCTATGCTCTACCGTAATCACGGTTTAGGACAGGATTTTACTAATTATTCTGATTATTACAACATGAATCAAGATGGCGATGCGCTTTGCTATTTGACGTTGGCAAATAAACTGATTCATGAAGTCAATCCAAATGCTATCACTATTGCTGAAGAAATGAGCGGATTACCAGAATTGGCTGCACCGTTTGAAGATGGAGGTATGGGATTCGACTATCGTATGGCGATGGGATTACCTGATTTTTGGATTAAATACATCAAGGAAGTAAAAGATGAAGACTGGAAAGCCGGTCATATTTTCTGGGAAATGACTAATCGTCGTTTGGGTGAAAAAACTATCAGCTATGCAGAAAGCCACGATCAAGCACTGGTAGGTGATAAAACCATTATTTTCCGCCTAATTGATGCTGATATGTATTGGCACATGCAAAAGGGTGATCAAACGTTTTTAGTAAACCGTGGTATCGCTTTACACAAAATGATTCGTTTGATTACTGCCAGTACTATAAATGGTGGTTATTTGAATTTTATGGGTAACGAATTTGGACATCCAGAATGGATTGACTTCCCACGTGAAGGCAATGGTTGGTCGTATAAATATGCTCGTCGTCAATGGAGTTTAGCTGATAATAAGGATTATTTATATCACGATTTGGGTGAATTTGATAAAGCTATGATTGATTTGTTGAAATCTTATAAGAAATTCAATGAAACTTCTATTGAAAAAGTATGGGATAATGAAGGCGATCAATTGGTGGCTTATAAGCGTAAAGATTTATTGTTTGTTTTCAATTTTAATGGACAAAAATCATTTACAGATTATGGTCTTTTAGTCAAAAAAGGAGCTTATGAAATAGTGCTTAATACTGATGATCATCGCTTTGGAGGCTTTGGATTTAATGATAATAACATAGTTCATTTTACTTTACCAAGTCATCTTAAAAATAAAGAGTGGCTAAAATTATATATTCCAAGTCGTACGGCGTTAGTTTTAAGACATAAAAAATAGATTTTCTAAAAGTATCAATATAAAAAGGGGCTGTAAACAATTTACAGCCCCTTTTTATATTAAGAATTCATGTTTAGTCATCGTTCATTGATGCTAAAAACTCTTGATTGTTTTCGGTTATTTCCAAACGTTTTTTGAGGAACTCCATTGCTTCTATTGAGTTCATATCCGATAAGTAGCGACGTAAAACCCACATACGGTTAATTGTATCTTGGTCAAGCAATAGATCATCACGGCGCGTGCTTGAAGCCATAATATCTACAGCTGGGAAAATACGCCTGTTCGAGAGTTTGCGGTCAAGTTGTAATTCCATATTACCAGTACCTTTAAACTCTTCGAAAATCACATCGTCCATTTTAGAACCGGTTTCAGTCAAAGCTGTGGCTATAATGGTAAGAGAACCGCCATTTTCAATATTACGAGCCGCACCGAAGAATCGTTTTGGTTTGTGTAACGCGTTAGCATCTACCCCACCCGATAAAATCTTACCAGATGCTGGTTGAGCTGTATTGTAAGCTCGTGCTAAACGTGTTATAGAATCTAATAAAATCACCACATCATGTCCGCATTCCACTAAGCGTTTTGCTTTTTCATGCACGATACTTGCTACTTTTACATGGCGTTCTGCAGGTTCATCAAAAGTAGATGAAATCACTTCAGCTTTTACACTCCGTGCCATATCTGTCACCTCTTCTGGACGCTCGTCAATAAGCAAAATTATCATGTAAATTTCTGGATGATTAGCTAAAATAGCATTTGCGATATCTTTGAGTAATACGGTTTTACCAGTTTTAGGTTGAGCTACAATAAGACCTCGTTGACCTTTGCCTATTGGCGCAAACAAATCAAGTACTCGCACTGATAACAAGTCATTTTTACCTGTTGTAAGGGTAAATTTTTCGTCTGGAAATAGCGGTGTTAAATGTTCAAAAGGCACGCGGTCACGAACTAATTCTGGAGCAAATCCATTGATTTTAGTCACACGTACAAGTGGAAAGTATTTTTCTCCTTCTTTGGGCGGACGAATAGGACCTTCTACTGTGTCACCTGTTTTTAAGCCAAACAGTTTAATTTGCGATTGTGATACATAAATATCATCAGGCGATGAAAGATAGTTGTAGTCAGCAGAACGTAAAAAGCCATAGCCATCAGGCATTATTTCAAGCGTGCCAATACCAATTAAAATATCTTCAAATTCATAAGGCTTTTCATTATGTTCGGATGGGGTTTTGCTATTTGCACTATTTCTTTGTTTGTTATCAACTTTCTGTTTTTCAGATTGTTTAGAAGTTTCCTCTTGAATTTTTATTTGGGATTCTAAAACCGATTTATCTTCAGTAGCTTCAGCAGTTTTTTGAGGAGTCGAAGTAACTTTTTCTACAACAGTAGGTTTTTCTTCTACAGCTTTAGCAGTTGTTTGTGGTTTTGGTTTACTGGTAACCGTTGTTTTCTTTTTAGGTTCTGTTGCTGGTTTCGTTTCTTTGGTTTTATTGTCAGTTTTACTTTGTTTGGGTTGCTCTGTTTCAGGTGTTTTAACTGGTGCAACGGTTTTTCCTTCTGAGAAAACAGGTTTATGAACAATAATACGTTGTCGTTTTCTGGGCTGAGAAGCCTCTTCTTTTTTTTCTGATGCTTTTGTAATAGCTTGTTGATCAAGAATGGCATAGATTAAATCATCAGTTTCTAAACCATCGGCTTTTTTTATGCCCATTTCTTTTGCAATCGCAATTAAGTCTGTTTGCGATTTGTCTCTTAACTGTAAGATGTTGTACATGAAGTAATAATAGAAAAATTAAATTTTAGAAAAGATATACAACTACACACAAAAAATAAGTGTCTAGCTGACAATATTTTAGAAAAATAAAAAGTATAATTTTATGAAAAAATGAAAGAGATTGCCTTTCTACGTTGATAGCACAAAGATACGCTTTATTTTTTTGATAACAAAACATTGTGATTTATTTTTTTTATTTTTCGGGGTATTTATCCATTTTGTTGATAACTTGTAATTTTAAACTGTATTAGATAACTGTTTTTATCGTAAATTTGTACTTGTTTTTGTGCAGTAAAAAAATATTTGTAATATCGATTTACTTTTGTTGCGAATGTTATATATTGATTTTTACTTTAACATTATTCGTAAATTATAAGTGTTTAATTATTAGTGAGTTATTTTTTTATGACGCTTAGTTTTTCTTCAATAAATTTATTTGACTATCTTGCTGAAATTACGCTTGTAGAGGCTATATTATTAGCTATTTTTATAGTCGCTTTAGTGGTTCAAGTGTATATGTATCTACATTTTTACACTGGTATTATTCGGCATAAAAAACGTATCAAAAAACAACTTATTGTCACTAATAAAGAGCAACCTCCTGTATCGGTTGTTATTTGCGCTAAAAATGAATCAGAGAATTTGGCGATGTTTTTACCTTTAGTGTTGGAACAGAACTATCCTGAATACGAGGTAATTGTCGTTAATGATGGATCAACTGATGAAACAGAGTTATTACTCAAAAAGTTGCGTGAACGTTATCCGCACCTCTATTGCACTTATATGCCCGAAAAAACTGAAATTATTAGTCGTAAGAAATTAGCTTTGACTATCGGTATTAAAGCGGCTAAAAATGAGTTATTGCTATTAACTGATGCTGATTGTCGTCCATTTTCACCTTTTTGGATTGCAGAAATGGTTCGTAGCTTTACACCTAACACTGAATTTGTATTAGGTTACGGTGCTTATTTGCCTGAAAAAGGCTTTTTGAGTCATCTAATTTCGTACGATACCCTATTTATTGCTATGCAGTATATGGGATTTGCATTTCGGGGTACACCTTATATGGGCATAGGCCGTAACTTGGGATATCGTAGAGAAACTTTTTTTCGTAACAAAGGGTTTGCTGGTACGCTTCACATAGCATCAGGTGATGATGATTTATTAGTAAATATGGCTGCCACATCAACTAATACAAATATTGTTTCGGTAGCTGCAGGTGTTACACAATCTATTCCTAAAACTACATTTAGGAGTTGGTATCATCAAAAAGAACGCCATTTAACTACTGCTCCACTATATAACAAACGTAGTAAACTTATGGTTAGTATTGAGCCTTTGTCTCGTGGGTTGTTTTATTTGACTTTGATTGCGCTTTTGTTTTTTGCTAATCCCACAGTGTGGATAACCGTAGGTAGTTTATTTTTACTGCGCTACATATTGCAATTGATTATAATAAACAAAACGGCGTCACAGCTTAAAGAGCGATCTTTTTATAGTACAATTCTCATATTCGACATTATTTTGCCAGTTATCACTCTATTTTTAGTGCTTTTTGGGCGAAAAAAATCGTTTTCGTGGAAATAAATTTGATAGGACAGATAAAAAGCACTACATTTGCTTGATTTTTATATGTTAATGCCTATTTGGAGGCATAATAAACTCTTTCGGAGGTAATAGATATGGAAAAGCCAGAAAACATGGAAAACAAGGTGGACAAACTTATTGAAGTTGTGGAGGCTGTGGCAGTTCACAACAATGAGTTTTATGCATTAACTCGTCAAGAGATGATTGATAAAATGCGTGAATTGTTGAAAGTTAAGCCTATTGCCGATGCTAAAGAGTCTATTGATAATCTAAAACAGGCTTTTTACAAGAATTTGAAATCAGAGCTTGAGGACTCCTCATCAACAGTTGAAACTGACAAAGTTAAGGATGATTTAGAGATCATTTTCAAAGAACTTTTAGCGGAATATAAAACACTAAAAGCTCAAGAAAACGCTCTATTAGATGCAGAAAAAGAGACAAACTTACAAGAAAAAAAACGCATTCTAGCAGAGTTGGAAATACTGATAGCTTCATCCGATGATTTATCGGCTACCATTCCTGCCTTTCGTAAGTTACAACAAACTTGGAAATCGATTGGGCAAGTTCCCGCTAATGCTGTTAATAGTATTTGGAAGACTTATAATCAGTATCAAGAGAAGTTTTATGATTTGATTAAACTTAATAATGAGTTACGCGAATACGACTTCAAGAAAAACTTGGAGTTAAAAACAGCTTTATGTGAAACAGCAGAGCGCTTATCTACTGAACCTGATCCTGTAGAAGCCTTTAAATTGCTCCAAAAACTACATGATGAGTGGCGTGAAATTGGTCCTGTTGCTCGTGAACTACGCGAAGATATTTGGAACCGATTTAAAACAGCCTCTACTGTTATTAACAAGCAACATCAGACCTATTTTGAAAGTATTAAAGAAGCGGAAGAAAAATTTATTGCTGAAAAAAATGCTATTTGTGAGCAGGTTGAAGCCATTGATTACGCCACTTTGAAAACTCATAAACAATGGGAAAAGAAAACTCAAGAAATTCTTAATTTACAAGAGAAATGGAAAACCATAGGTGGTGTACCCTCCACTAAAAAGGGACAGAAAGCCTTTAAGCGTTTCCGTTTGGCTTGTGATAAATTTTTCAATGAGAAAAAGGAATTCTTTAAGAGAATTAAAGGTGAAATTGCCCAAAATCTGGAAGCTAAAAAGGCATTATGCGCTCAAGCAGAGGCGTTGAAAGATAGTACAGAGTGGCAGGAAACTGCAGAAAAATTAATTCAACTCCAAAAGGAGTGGAAAACTATTGGACCAACCGCTAAAAAACAGTCAGATGCAGTATGGCAGCGCTTTGTAACAGCTTGTGACTATTTCTTTGAACAGAAAAACTTGAATTTTACAGACAAGAATTCTGAAGAATTAACTAATTTGAAGGCAAAAAAAGCTATTATTGAGCAAGTTAATGAGTTTAAATCAACTGGTAATACTGCCGAAGATATAGCGGCACTTAAAGCATTGGTAGAAGCTTATAATAAGATTGGTTTTGTGCCCTTCCGTGATAAAGATAAAATCTACAAAGCATTTAAAACTGCTACAGATAAACAGTTTAAAGCATTACGTGGAGTACCAACTCATAAAACATCATCAGAAAGAAATAAGTTACTCAAAGAGTATGATAAATTAAAAGCAGAGATTGCGACTTATGAAAACAATATTGGTTTTTTCACAGCCTCTTCTAAAAAAGCTAACTCTTTAGTAGCTGAAATGAATAAAAAGATAGATTCATTAAAATCAAAACTTGCTGATATAGTGGCAAAAATTGATGAGATAGATCAACAATAAAAGTAATTTTTAATATTGAAAAAGGTGCTTGGCTTGCAGTGCGAGGAACGAGCATTGCGCCAAACACGTGTTGGCAGTAATGCTAAAAAGTCAGACAACTCAAAATATTGCGACAATTTTAACGAGCTTTGATTTATGCAGACAAATATTTTTGGTGAAATAGAAACATACGGACTGACAATTGAACAGGCGGCAAAAACCGCTAATGTTTCAACTGCAACCATTCGTAATTGGATTAAGACAGGTTACTTATTTCAATCAGGTAAAGGAATTGTTTCTCAGGAGTCTTTTGAGAAATTTATGTCTGAGGTTGCAGGAAAAGAAAAACTAAATGCAAGAGCAAACAAATTATTAAAAGATGACCACGACCATAAGGAAGTCTCTGACAAATTAAGTTTACTGATTGAAAAATTCAATGGAGAACAGATAGGCATCGAATACGAAAGTTTACTTGCTGATTCATATAGAAACAAGGAGGGTATTTATTACACTCCTTCCTGGGTTGTAAAAGATATGTTTAAGAACATAAAAATCAACCCTGATTATAAATTTTTAGACCCCTGTTGTGGCTCTGGTAATTTTGTAATTGAAGCAATTAGACAGGGAGTAGCCCCTGAAAATGTTTACGGGTTTGACGTAGATGAAAATGCAGTTCAAATTACAAGGCAGAGAATAAAAGAGGAGTTTGGTTTTGATACAGACAACATTAAAGTTGGTGATTTTTTAGAGGAAGCACACAAATTAAAGACAGAAAAAATCACTTACGACCTCATTTTCACTAACCCGCCTTGGGGTAAGAAAATTGAAAAATCTGCAAAAGAGAAGTATTCCGCATTGTATAGTTGCGGAAATAGTTTAGACACAACGTCTTTATTTTTGGCAGCGAGCTTATCTATTTTGAAAGTTAACGGATTCTTAGGTTTTTTAATCCAAGAGGCATTTTTCAACATTACTACTTTTGAAGACATCAGAAAAAGAGTATTGGCAAAAAAAATACTACGGTTTGTGGATTATGGTAAAGTATTCAAAGGTTTAGTTACCAAAGCACAAGCCATTGTTATTGAAAACAATGCTTCTGACCCAAACGACATTGTTGAATGTTGTTCAGAAAATAATGTGTTCAATAGAACATTGGATTCCTTTAAAGAAAATCCTAAACACATTTTTAATTTTTGGACAAATGAGACCGAAGCAAAAGTTATTACCCAGCTTTATTCAATAAAACACATAACACTCAAAGACAGAGCAAATTGGGCATTGGGTATAGTAACGGGGAATAACGATAGATTTTGCAGTAATGAACCGCAAAGTGATTATGTTCCTATTTACAAAGGTTCGGATATAACAAAATCAGGTTTGAAAGCACCAAGAACCAAATTAACAAAAATACTATGAAAAAAATCTGTTTAGAAACTTCTTCCTATCTTCCTTTAATATGGTGTACACCATACAGTCAGAGTATTATTGATTATTTGAAAAAGGACAGTCGAGATGCTGAATTTTATATTCAAAAGGACTGTATTATAGAAGCTCAATCTTATGTTGAATATCCTAACAATTGGTTTAGACATGCACCATTTAGGTTGCGAAAAATTGCACAATTAAATGATAAAGTTCTTCAAAGAATGTCTTTTCCAAGTTCTGCATTTCAAATTCTTTTGGGTGGAAAAATGTGGGCACAAGGTTTATACCTAAATTTTGTTAGGCATACAACTTTTTTATATGCTGACTTAGTAGATGCCGTAGATTTTACAGATAAGAAAAAAGGGCTCATTGTTCTTGCAGACCTTATTGATGAAAGGTATAACCTCATTAAAGCAAAAATCAAAACACACTTAAATAGTGAACAATTTGATTTAGACTTAAATGAGATTCATCCATATTGGGGGTTTTATTATTTAAATTCTGATGAGTTACCCAAAGTAACCATTAAAGTTTGGGATTCTGAAGATACTTTTCTTACGGGGAATTCACGCATTAGAGATGTTTATCACTATGAATCTATGCTAAAATCGGATATTAAATTTGATAAAATGATAGTAGCAAATACAGGGTTTAATAAACACATCAAAAAAGAACTTAAAGAAGTAAAAATTGAAATTGAGTGTGCATATAGCAGACAAACAGTAATATTTGAATAATTATGACAAACGTTTGGCTATTCAAGAGAGAAATGTTGTATAAACATATGTTTAGAGGTTTTTCCCAAACCTATGTTCAGGGCAAGTGCTCTAAGCTAAAAAGTCCCAATAAAAAACTTGACCCGAATTACTCTGGGGACTATGATTTATGGCTTGACGGAATAAGAATTGAGGTTAAAGCATCAAGGG